>ODAI013290389.1_pt1 | contig 10056 bp, 7 predicted proteins | sample 1539321 | NCBI WGS metagenome assembly ODAI01 (sample SAMN02144231, study PRJEB22623) | gut metagenome | biome: sheep rumen | host: Ovis aries | place: New Zealand | reverse complement strand
CATCATAGAGTATGCTCATATCCGCTTCTCCTTAAAACTCCAGCCGCATGCCGTCATAGGATGCCAGCATGCCGTATGCTGCGGCACGCCTGGCCATTTCCTCATGCAGCCAGCCACCGTTGTGTGAGAAATGATTGACGACCCAGACCGTCTCTGCATTTGCGAGCCCGCGTGCCAGCAGAATCTCCTTCTGCTCCGCAGCGTCCTCCAGCCCCATATGGTACCCACCGTCCCGATGGCTCTGCTGTGTGCAGTCCATACTGACGAGCCGTGGTGGCGTCAGGGAGGCAAGCATCTCCAGGTTCTCTTCCGAGAACGCACCGGTATCATGCGCATAGAGCACAGCCACGCCATCCTGCTCAATATGATAGAACAGACACGTTTCCGCCGGCGCGTGCCGTGCCCGGAGTGCCGTAATGGTATACCCGCAGCTCATAACCGTTTCTCCTGGCATGATCCGGCTGAAAGTGAAGCGTTCCCGCTCACCACCCAGACTTCCGCACTTCTGGAAAACGCGTCGTTCCACCGCATCGTTTCCGAAGACATGCAGCATCCCTTCGTAAGTATGCGAGTATGGCTCACGCAGCAGTTCCAGATCGGACGGATAACAGTGATCGGAATGACTGTGGGTAAACAGAAGCGTGCGTACCTTACCAAGGTCCAGCCCGCCATAGAGTGTATGCATGTATGTGTCCGGCGGAAGATCCAGCAGCAGGTCCTCATTGATCAGTGCCTGGGAACGCGTCCGGATGTTCTTCCCGCCCAGCTGGCGTGCCTGGCGACAGAGTGGACAGTCACAGAATACACCGGGCCATCCCTCGCCGGCTGCCGTGCCGTAGTATGTAATCGTCATAGTCTGTCTCCTTTTTCTTCCGGTGTCACCAGAATACTGTGCACACCATACGGACGAACCGTGATCGTCAGTGCATCCTCTGCCGGCACACCGGTGATACGGCCCAGAATGTCTGTTTCCACCAGGGCTGCGTGCGGCCAGGTGATCGTCTTCTGCTCCGCCCGGCCCCCATGATCCCGCAGAAGCAGCAGCAGGCCCTTTCCGCACTGCACAGTGCGCACGACCTCCAGTGGCCAGGGAATGCCCTCCGCCTGCCGGGCAAACGGAACACCACGCACGGGTGTCAGGGCATCGGCTGCACAGGACCGGATGCGGAAACGGAAGCGGAAACTTCCTTCAATCCACTGCGGGAAATTGGTACCCCACATGGTATTGAACAGGTTAAACCATAATTCCGGTGCGCGCCCTTCCGGGTAAGCGGGTTCATAGCAGTACAGTCCGGATGCACCGATGGACAGAAGCGGCGTATCCAGTGGTTCTACCGTCACGGCCGTACCACCACCAAGCGCTGTCACTTCATCCTCGAGGCAGTAATACGAATGGTTTGCCTGGTATTCAATCCCGCGCGCCGGATCCACAAACGCCATTGGCCTGCCGAGCCGGTACGTGTCCGCCTCAGCCAGCGGAATAATCAGGCTGCCGGCTTCAATGAACGGGGATGCCTGCTTGCCCTCCAGTGCCAGGTCTACCAGAATACTCCCGTCCTCGGGAAAGCTTACGCTCACCGTCACACCCTGGCAGTCGCCGTAGCTCCCGGCCGTCTCTGTACCTGTATAGTGCAGTACCACCCGGTCGGATTCCACCTGACAGGTATCCGGGCGCGGGATGCCCGTGACATGCCCGCATTCCGGGTAATGGCTTCTTCCATAGTCCAGTATGCCCCAGTCAGTAAACCGGTAGCCATACCTGCGCAGGAATGTCTGGATCTCTTCAATCCCGGCCACATCATAACGGTAGGAGAATACGCACCGTCCATCCCGGCTTTTCAGGATCACCCGACCAAGCCGCCGGTCGGTCACGGACTCAATCATACCGGTCCGGGCATTCAGCTGCATCACATAATCCGGTGACTGCACACTCCAGACATCGCCCGTCTTGTCGCAGCACAGTGAATGCAGTCTGTCAGGTTCTGCTTCCGCGCCCGGCAGCACTGCAGCAATCCGGTCCAGGGCTGCCCTGGCCTTAAGCATGCGTCCGCGCTGCTCATCCCAGGACCGTTCCATGAACCGGTATGGTTCTGTCATGCGCGCTTTCAGGAACTCTTCCTTCTCGTACACCCGGTCCGGTCCCAGGAAACTCTTGACATCCGCGCCCCAGGTATGCTCTTCAAACAATGCAGTCTGTTCATCATACACAGACCACAGTGCATTCCAGTCTTCCACAGGTGCACCGCCCGACCGCAGGCGGGCCGCATACGCACTGTGCAGCATGCGTGCGCGGCGGCGGTTTGCCCGCAGCTGCGCAACCTCCGCCGGATATGAACCCACACCATGGATCCAGGTATCCGCCAGATCTTTCCGCACGACCTCCACACCGGACAGATCACACTGCGCAAGCTCATGATAAAAATCATCCATGCTCCCGCACACAACCTCGACCTCCGGGTATACCCGGCGGATCTTTGCAACCATCTGTGCAATCATGTCCGCGCTCTGCGGTCCGCAGTTATCCAGGGTCTGCATCAGTGCCATCCATACCGGGAACTCCCAGTCATCCGGCGGCAGCAGGCTGGTCCCGTAACCACCCTTCGAATACATGGTCAGCACGCGCCCGCCCTGCGGGCTTTCCCACCAGAAAAGACGTGGAACAGCCGGAGGCATGGCAAACTCATTACAGCCAAGATGCAGAAACCGGATGCCCGCACAGCTCAGCAGTTCAGGCAGCATCAGCCCGTGCCCCGGCACATCGGTCATCTTGCCGGAGACCGGGCATGGCCTGCCGAAGCGTTCCGCCAGTTCCCCTGAAATCCCGAGCGCAGCAACATATTCCTCCGGGGCACAGCAGTCCGTATGCGATGTAAACGGCAGCGCATGCCACACAATCTGGCCGTTGTCGATATAATGCCTGAGCTCAGGAAGCAGTTCCGGATCCCCATGCTCAAGGATATACTTCAGCGGCCATGCCGGCATGGTCCATACATACCGGAGACTGCCCATATTCTCTGTTGCCCGGCAGGTTTCAATGACTTCGCGCAGCATCTGATGTCCGTATCCCCGGATGACATGCTCAGCCAGGTCCGTGAACCCGATATCAAAATGCGTTTTGAATACAAGAAAGATCTTGCGTATCATGCGTCCTGTTTCTCCTCGAGCTGTCGCTCCAGACACTCTACCAGCGGCAGAAGTTCGTCCGGACTGTGCACGGTATACGTCGGTGTCTCCTCCGGAACGCGGGCTGTGTCAGGATAGCGCGGCGACCAGTCCATATGCACGGAACGTATACCGAAACGATTGGCACCGACCATGTCCCGCGCAAGATTGTTCCCGACCATAATCACACGCTGCTTGTCCGCTTCCGTAAGCCCGAGCCGCTGCATCGCCGTCTCAAACATCCGCTGATCCGGCTTCTCCACACCCAGGGGTTCGGAAACGACCCAGGCCGCAAACACATGCGAGAGCCCATGCTCCTGCATGGTATTGCGGAAAGACTGTTCCAGCCCGTCTGCCACCAGGGCGATCGTATAGCCCTGCGCATGCAGTTTCAGCAGGGTTTCCCGGGCGCCGGGAATACACTGCGCCTCAAGGACCACACCAAACGGGACTTTCCGGACTTCCGTGCTCTCGTCAATCACGGTATCCCCGATGTCCGTAAAAATAATCAGCTTCTTTTCCATATCAGCAGCTTTCAATCCTCACTGTCCTGATTTTCCTTGTCCGCACAGGCACTGTCACAGACCCGCTGCCGGGCAGGACCTCACCCTCATGCTCCAGAATATCGCTGAGATGCGCATGCTGCACACCCGGTCCCTGAAGCATCCATGTGCCTCCGGCCTGCGTCGTGCAGACACCGCGCAGAATCATTCCGTTCCCGTCCTCAGCCGGCTTGCATGCTGTGACCGCAACCGGTCCGCTGCTCTCCAGGAAACTGCCTGAGGTGCCAAGCATGGCATCCGTTGTCCGGAGCTGTCTGGATACGGGGTCTGTCTGAAACTGGATGGCTGCGCGGCAGCCGCTTTCCCGGAAGCCGTCGTCCTGATACGGCAAAAGACCCAGTGTCATTTCGTACTCACCCTGACACTGTGCATCCGGTGTCGGGAACACGCCCCAGTCACCCATCTCACCCACACAGCGCAGGAGTGTCACAGCCACTGTATGCGCTTCATCCAGAATCTCATACTCATAGGCACCGCGGTTCAGTACAGCCAGCCCGGCTTTCCCGTCCTGCACCGCTGCAAAATACTGCATCCTCTGGCAGCGGCTCGGGTTTGTCCAGTTCGGGCCCGGCACATCCGGACGCTCGAGCACATCAAATACTGAATCCACCAGGTGTGTATGCGTGTCTGTGCCCGTGGGGAACAGGATCCGCAGCCGGTGATCCCGGGCACGGTTCTGCACCCGGACCCGGATGCTCAGAAGCGGACTGTCCGGCGTCAGGCTCAGAGTCATCTCCACAGGGACCGTCACGTATTCCGTGCCTCTGTGTATGTTCCGCTGCAGTCTTGGCTCCATGGATTTCTGCGCATGCTCCAGAGCAGCGTCTGCGCCTGCCGGCAGTGTCAGATTCAGCACAACCCGGAAGCTTGTCCGCTGCTGTGTGTTCTCCGTACAGGTAATCTCTGCCGTTTCATGCGCACTGGTGACCCGGCCGTCACTCGTTTCACGGAAAATATACTCGTCCCCGACATCCCCGGCATCCTCATACAGTCCAAGGCCACGGTATACCCGCCCGCTGTGGCGGTCTTCAAGATCAAAGGTACCATTAGAATGAATACTTACTGCCACATGCCTGTTTTCCATGGCACGCTCACCACAGCACAGGCCCGTGCCCGCGCATGGCGTGCCGCGGCGCAGCCCATAGACACTGAACCCGAATGCCGGCAGGTCTGCCGTCACTGTCACGCGGAAGCGGTGCTCAAAGTACGGCTGGCGGAACCGGTCATCCGGCAGTTCATACCCGAACCCGATCCCGATATCCTCCACATCTGCCATGCATGGCTGGCCGTCCGGGCCAACCACGGTCCAGGTTCCCGGGGACTCCTGCTCCAGTGCAGTATATGCCTCACGGGAGCCATACCTGCGTCCGGTACCGACCGTGACCGTGACCGGTTCCTTCCGCGGCCAGGGTGACGGGTTCAGGATTACGAACGCAGCTTCGGTATCCACCGGGGCTGACACATGCGCCGCCATGGTATCCGCCGCCTGTGCGGTCAGCAGTTCGCCGAGCTGTAAGCTCTTTTCATAGCGCGCAACCGTCTCCCGGTGTACTGCATCAATCCCGCAGCCGCAGATACTGTCATGCGGATGATTCTCCATAAGCAGCCGCCAGGCTTCATGCAGCAGTGCAGGATCATATGCACCCCCGGCAAGCCTGGCCATGGCCAGAAGCGGCTCTGCCGTCAGTGCCAGCAGAGATTCAGCGCGCCGGTTCAGCGCCTTGATCTGTGCGCGGGACGAAGCCGTATTGCACAGTGTATTATCCCCGGCACTCTCCTGCCCGCACATCTCCCCGCAGACCGTTTCCGGACACGTTTCCCTGTCCGCCCGGACACAGGCCAGAAAATGCTCAAAATCCGAACACACAAACTCGATATCCGGGTACAGCGCCCGGGCTGTATCCAGTGCCTGCGCAAGATCCTTCTGGACAGGCTGGTGATCACTGCCATTCATAAACAGCAGGTGTCCTGTGGACGCAAACCGCCGTGCATGCGCAAGACGTGCATCCCAGTACACCCTGGCCGCGTCAGGCTCTGCCGGAATCTCCTGTGCATTGTTGTGCCAGCCGGCAAAGAAGATGGCAGGTACCTCACTCCCGTCCGGACTCTGCCACATGAATTCGCTGTGGCGTACACAGTGCGCATCCGGGTCCGGGGCAGTCTCACTGAGCGTCACACCGCGGCCAAACACGGCCGCTTCCAGTCCCGCCTGCCGGAACAGCTGCGGCATCTGTCCCACGTTCCCGAACGCATCCGGCAGGTACCCGATCCGGCAGACAGGGCCGAACCTGGCAGCCATGGTCATACCAAGCATCAGATTGCGGACATTCGCTTCGCCTGATGTCAGGTACTCATCCTGCAGAACATACCAGGGCCCGAGATGCAGCCGGCCTTCCCGACAGAAGCGCCGGATGTCCGCCTCACGTTCCGGCCGGAAGCGCAGGTAATCCTCCACAGCGATCATCTGGCCGTCCATGTGATACGTATAGGCCGGGTCCTGCTCAAGAAGCGCAAGCACGGCATCCAGATGACTGAGCAGCCGTGCCCTGTGCCATTCCAGAGGCAGGTACCATTCCCGGTCCCAGTGCGCATGCGGTATGATATGCACAACCGTTTTCATGGTAAGCATCCTTTCAGAACTTCGGTGGTTTCTCATTGGACGAAGGCGCGCGATACTGCTGCCGCACATGATCGATGGGTGACTGGAACCGCCATGTCGGGTCTGCTGCCATCAGCCGCCTGCATTCGGACGGTGTCATACCCACATTGGTCTTGAACTGCTTGGAGAAATAGAACTGATCATTGTATCCGACAGAGGAAGCAATCGTGTCAATCGACATGCTGGTGTCACGCAGAAGGTCCACTGCCTTGCTGAGCCGGTAGTAGATCAGGTAGTCCTTGGGTGTGAACCCTGTAAGACTGGAAAAGACGGCAGCCAGTGTCTTGCGGGATACGCCCACCCCGGCTGCAATATCCTCAATCGTGATCTTCTCAAAATAGTTCGTATCAATAAAGTCCAGGGTGCGTACCAGGTACAGTTCCGGTGTTACCGCTTCCGCACGCGTTTCCGGCATGACATTATCAAGCAGGAACCCGAAAATACTGTACAGCTGTGCCATGATCTTGCAATAGCGGTTCGGAAAACGCTGTGCAGCCGCCAGCAGGGCATTGAAGCATGCGTGGACTTCCCCGGCCGCATTATCGCTGAAGACCGGTTCATACACGGACAGATTTGCACGGCTCAGGTACCGGTCCACAAGATACCCCGAGAAGGCGACCCAGGTCACATTCATGGTATCCTTGTAATGCGACTGGAACTGTGTCTCCACACCGGGGAAGACCACAAACCCCTGTCCTGCCTCCACCTTGAATGTCACATGCCGTGCCGTGACCGAGCCACGTCCCTCATTCACAAAGTAGAGAATATAATGGTCCGGCTGTTCCCTGCATTCCATGGTCAGGTCCTGATTCCCGCAGTTGTAGACATTCAGTGTCAGGTTATAATGCGCCCGGTCACTGATATGGATACTGCTATTCTTGTTCATGGCTCATCCTGCTCTTCATTGATTCATGGGTTCCCGTACTTCAGGTCTTACCCTGACATTTACCGCACTCCCAGCACGCGACCAGCCGGCCGTCATGATTCACCAGTGGCGGTGCTTCAGTCCTGCACCGCTCTGTGGCGTACGCACAGCGCGGATGAAAATGACACCCGGACGGCGGATTGGCCGGGTTCGGCACCTCGCCCTCCAGTATGATCCGGTCCACACTGATGTCCGGGTCCGGCTGCGGCACCGCAGACAGAAGTGCCTGTGTATAGGGATGCATCGGATGCGCGAACAGTGCTTCGGTTTCGCCGAACTCAACCATGCGCCCCAGATACATGACCATCACACGGTCTGAGATATGCCGGACCACACTGAGTGCGTGTGAGATGAACAGGTAGGTCAGGTGATACTCTTTCTGCAGGTCTTCCAGCAGATTAATGATCTGCGCCTGGATCGACACGTCCAGTGCCGAGACCGCTTCGTCGCAGACAATCAGTTTCGGCTGCAGAATCAGGGAACGCGCAATCCCGATGCGCTGCCGCTGTCCGCCCGAAAACGCATGCGGATACCGGCGCAGGTATGCCTTGTTCAGTCCGACCTGTTCCGCAATCCTGTCAACCGCCTGCTCGATCTCCTTGGCCGACATTCTGGTATTATAGCGCAATGGTTCGCTGATGATATCAAAGACAGTCATGCGCGGGTCCAGACTTGCGTACGGATCCTGGAAGATCATCTGAATATCCTTGCGGTACTTCTTCATCTGTGCACCGGTTGCCTTGAGGAAATCAATCACGCCGTCTTCGGTATGGAACAGAACTTCGCCACTGGTTGCATCAATGCCGCGCACCACGCACCGGCCGAGCGTTGTCTTGCCACAGCCTGACTCGCCGACAATCCCGATGGTTTCGCCACGCATGACTGTCAGGTTCACATCGCTCAGTGCCCTGACACTCACGCCCTTGCTGTCATAGACTTTGGACAGGTTTCTGATCTCGAGTAATACATTATCCATGCTTCCTTGCCCCCTGTTCCATCAGCATGCACCGCACCATATGCCCCGGTTCCACTGTGAATTCCGGAATATCCCGTTTCGGGCATACATCATCCATACACGCTTCGCAGCGGTCATGGAACCCGCAGCATGGCGGCAATTCCACCGGCAGCGGTACGACACCGTCAATGATATAGAGCTTTTTCTCCCTGCTCTGGTTCATCTTCGGCAGTGAACGCAGAAGTCCCCGGGTATACGGGTGCTGCGGATTATGGAAGATCTGATGGACCGTGCCGAATTCGATGATTTCACCCAGGTACATGACCGCCACATGATCACACATGTTTGCCACGGTCCCCAGGTCATGGGTAATGAACAGGATGGACATGCCGAATTCCTTCTGCAGGCTGCGCATCAGTTCAAGGATCTGCGCCTGGATTGTCACATCCAGTGCTGTTGTCGGTTCGTCTGCAATCAGGATGTCCGGATTGCAGCACAGCATCATGGCGATCAGTGCACGCTGCAGCATACCGCCCGAAAACTCATGCGGATACTGATCAATCCGCTTTTCCGGATTGGCAATACCAACCTTTTTCAGCATTTCAAGCACATGCGCCCTTGCGGATGCCTTGGTTGCCTTCGGGTCATGCAGCAGCACGATCTCGGCCAGCTGATTGCCAATGGTATACAGCGGTGAAAAGGCCGTCATCGGTTCCTGGAAGATCATGGAGATTTCAGAACCGCGGATGGCACGATACGTTTCACCATCCCGTGACAGCTCCAGAAGGTTCAGCACTTTGCCGGCCTTGGTCCGGTAAAGGATCTGGCCTGAGCCTGTACAGTTATTCGGGTTAATGCCCAGGATTTCCTTACTGGTCACACTCTTGCCGCAGCCGGATTCACCGACCAGTCCGAGTGTTTCGCCCTTTTTCAGTGAAAAGCTCACGCCCCGCACCGCATGCAGGTCATAGTCATCCACTGCAATGTGCACATGCAGGTCCTTCACTTCCAGAATATGCTCAGGCGACATTTCATAGGTCGCCTGGGTGTGTTCCCTGTGAGTACGCTTCATACCGGACACCTCCTTACTTATACGGGTCCGCCGCATCGCGGAGGCCGTCACCCATGAAGTTGAACGCGAGCACGCTGAGGAACACGAACAGCATCGGGATCAGCTTCCAGTTATAGAACATGATCGTTTCCAGCTTATTGGTTTCCTGCAGCAGGACGCCCCAGCTGGTAGCCGGAGAACGCAGTCCGAGTCCCAGAAAGCTCAACGTGGTCTCACCAATGATCAGGCTGGGGATCGCCATGGTCATATCCACAATAATATAGCTCAGAAAACTCGGGATCATATGCCGCGTGATCAGTTTAGAAGCCGGAGCACCGGAGATTCTTGCGGCCATGATAAAGTCTTCCTTCTTGACCGATATGAACTTGGAGCGCACCACACGCGCAAGCCCCGGCCAGGAAACAAGCGAGAGAATCACGGTCATCAGCATGAACACCTGGGCCGGTTTCATGGTCTTCGGGATTGCCGCAGACAGTGCCATCCACAGCGGTACCTGCGGGAAGGAACGCACGACCTCAATCACACGCTGGATCACCGTATCCACCCAGCCGCCGAAGTAGCCGGCCAGGGATCCGATGGCAAGCCCGAGCACCAGGGTCATCAGCATGCCGACAACCGGTATGAACAGCGAGATCTGTGCGCCCAGGATCACACGCGAGAAAAGATCACGCCCCATATTATCCGTACCGAAAAGGAAGACACGGCCGCCTTCCTCAGCTT
>ODAI011282104.1_pt1 | contig 10056 bp, 8 predicted proteins | sample 1539321 | NCBI WGS metagenome assembly ODAI01 (sample SAMN02144231, study PRJEB22623) | gut metagenome | biome: sheep rumen | host: Ovis aries | place: New Zealand | reverse complement strand
TGATACCGGTCGCCTTGAAAAATATGTAAAACAGTTGTACGAAGAAAAAGCAGACATAGACAGTGACGGCATTCCCCAGGAAGAAGAAACATGTCTGTTCGTATAGAAAAAATTCCCGGAACTGCCTTTTTATCATTCCCTGAGATGCAGGGGCTTTTGACTTCCGAGCTGAGCCGGCGTTTTGGCTACGGAAGCCTTATTCCCGCCGCCACCATTTCCGGCACAACTTTTTCTGCAGGCAAAGTGCAATGGTATGGTGATTTACTTTATTGTCCTGATTTTACCCTGCAGACTGATTCCAGCGGGCAGATTCTTTCTCCCTACTGGGCCCGTACTACGCTGACAGAACCTTTTCTCCTTCATTTTGAATCAATCGGGGAAGCGGCAAAAGCCCTCCGTGACCTGCAGAGAAACTGGGCTCCCTATCAGTTTACCTGTTTCCGCCGGGCCGCACTTCTGCAGGAAAAACTTCCCCACATCAATTTAAAGGCCCGGACTTTTCCCCTTGCCATTCCCCACAGTCCCATGGGAATCTACACGCTGCTGGATGAACATACCATGCTTGCAAGCGCCGCCACTACAAGCGCCCTGCCTGCCGGAACAATGCTTTTTGAGGAAGACCACATACATCCGCCCAGCCGGGCCTATCTGAAACTGCAGGAATCCCTCACCATGATTCAGCATTTTTTTGATCTTGAACTGCCCGGACAAGGAACAAAATGTTTTGAGGCCGGAGCCTGTCCCGGCGGCTGGACCTGGGTGCTTCGTCAGCTGGGAGCGGATGTCTTTGCCGTAGACCGTGCGGAACTTTCGCCGGCCCTTATGGTAGATGAGCATGTTATCTTTCAGGCTTACGATGCCTTTACCCTCAAGCCGGAAGAAGTCTGTGCCCGCATGCAGTGTGAAAAGATGGACTGGGTGCTGAGCGACGTCATCTGCTATCCGGCCCGCCTTTACGAATGGGTTCAAACCTGGCTTTGCAGCGGCCGTGTGAAGAACATGATTTGTACGATAAAAATGCAGGGAGAAATTGACTGGGACTTAGTTGCAAAATTCGCCGCAATTCCCCAGAGCCGCGTACTGCATTTGAATTACAACAAGCACGAGCTTACCTGGCTGCATGGATAAAGTGCTTTTTGGGCGTTGCGGGGCTGAAAAGCCAAAGGATGCCCCGCAGAGGGGGTAGGCGGAAATGAGGACGCGAAACGGACGAATTGCAGCCGAGGGGGAGGCTTCCCCCGCCTTTAAATTCCGTCTCCCCAGCCAAAGGCACTGTCGGTAAAGGAGTAGGGCGTTTCCTGATAGACGTAGTAGTTCAGCCAATTGGAAAAAAAGAGGTGGGCAGTGCTTCGCCAGGTGTTGAGGGGCTTTTTCTCCGGATTGTTCTCTGGAAAATAATGCTTGGGCACTTCAATCGGAAGATTTCTTGCCTTGTCCCGGAAGTATTCTTTTGAAAGAGTTTCCGTGTCATATTCAAGATGGCCCATCATGTAGACATCATGGCTGTGGTTTGACTTGACCAGCGTTGGTTCACCTTCTTCGTTTTCTGCAAGCACAATTAAATCCCGCACTTTTGCAACGGAGCCTTTTGAGACTGTGGTGTGGCGGCTGGTGGGTACCGGAAATTCATCGTCAAATCCGCGGAGGAGGGGGTCTGCCTGAATGAGCCTGTGGTTGGGAAAAATGCCAAAGAGTTTCTTTTCCAGAGGCAGCTTTTTTATGCCGTAGTTGTGGTAGAGTCCGGCCTGAGCTCCCCAGCAGATGTAGAGAGTGCTGAAAACATTTTCCCGGGCGTAGTCCATGATATCGCACAAGTCATTCCAGTAGTCCACATCTTCAAAGGGCATCTGCTCTACGGGTGCGCCAGTGATAATCATGCCGTCGTATTTGTGCTGGAAGACTTCGCTGGACGGAATGTAAAATTTTTCCAGATGGTCTTCTGCCGTATGTGTGGAAATATGACCTTCCATCTGCACCAGAGAAATATCAATCTGCAGGGGAGTGTTTCCCAGGAGACGCAGCAGCTGGGTTTCCGTAGCCTCTTTTGTGGGCATCAGGTTTACAATGGCAATTTTAAGGGGACGGATGTCCTGGGTGGCCGCACGCTTTTCTGTCATCACAAAGATGTTTTCTTTTTCGAGAATGGAGCGTGCTGGTAAATCTGACTGAATCTTAATCGGCATAGTGAGTAATAGTATAGTAAATCTCTGTGTTTTTTGCTATAGTGTTTGCATGAGTTCGTCAAAAGACCGTCAGAATGCCGTAAAAAAGTTAAAGAGCCTTTGCCTTGCGCCAAAAATTGATCCCAAGGTCTTCCGGGAAAAAATAGAAAAGACTTTTACCAATGCCCTGCTCCCCAACCGTATCGAATGGTCGGAGCGTGAATTTGGCGGAGTAATGTGCGATGTGCTTATGCCGGAAGTCTATTCTTCCAAGCGCATCATGCTCTATGTACACGGCGGCTCATTTGTGGGCGGTTCACGGGCTGCATGGCGTTCTTTCTGCGCTTCACTGGCTCATGCTTCCTCCTGCCGTCTGGTTGTGCCTGAATTCAGGCTTGCGCCACCCTATCAGTATCCTTCTTCTCTGGAAGACGTGCAGTCTGTTTTCAGGGCGGTCTACACGGAGGAACAGATAGCCCGCTCTCTGGATGCAGATTCTTCTGACGCAATGCCGGAAATCATCATTGCAGCGGACGGTTCAGGCGCATCCATAGCACTCGCACTGGTTCTGAGTCTCAAGGGAAAATACCGCGACGTTATAAAACAGATTGTGCTTTTCAGCCCCTGGCTTGATATGAGCGCAGAGTCCAAACATCTTTCGGCAAAAAAGGCGGCCGATGACATTTACACGGCAGATGCCCTGCGCCGTTCTGTTGAATTCTATACCTATCCCCAGAACCGGTCAAATCCTCTGGTGTCTCCTCTTCTTGCTGATGATCAGACCCTGCATGATTTTCCCGCCACATACATTCAGATGGGCGAAAAAGAACTTTTTCTGGATGATGCGGAACGCTTTCAGGCAAGGCTCGCGGACAATGGCGTGGAATGTCAGCTTGATGTCTGGCCCGATATGATGCCCTGTTTTCAGATGGCTGACGACTGTCTGTCTGAGTCTCATCTGGCCATTGAAAAAGTGGGTCACATGATAACCGGCCGTGACTCCCGCCGCAACGAAAGCGACACAAATATCCACATTGTTCTGGAAAAAAGTCTCAACGATTATTAAGGTGGCATGACTATGGAACTTCTTTCTCCCGCAGGAAATGTAGAAAAACTTAAATACGCATACATGTACGGTGCAGATGCCGCCTATATCGGCCTTAAAAAATTTTCCCTGCGCGTAAAGGCAGATAATTTTTACGAGGACGAATACAATAAGGTCATTGAGCTGAAAAAACGCTATCCCGGAAAAAAACTCCACTGCGCGCTCAACATTGCCTTTCACAACCGCGAAATTGACGCCTTCATGCAGAACATCGACTACTTCAAGCAGTACCCCATTGACGCATTTATCGTGCAGGATCTGGGTATGGTGCCCATTCTGCAGAAGCATTTTCCTGATGTTCATCTGCATGTAAGCACTCAGGCAAGCTGCATGAACCGGGAAGCCGTAAAAATGTATCAGAAACTGGGCTTTGACCGCGTTGTACTGGGACGGGAAGTAAGCCTGAATGAGGTGCGGGAGATAAAAGATGCCGTGCCCGAAATGGAAATTGAATGTTTTGCCCACGGAGCCATGTGTATTGCCTACAGCGGCCGCTGTCTGATGAGTGCCTATCTTACCGGAAGAAGCGCACAGAGCGGCTTTTGCTCCCATACCTGCCGCTGGGAATACGATGTGGGTCTTACAGAAAAAATCGATGCTGACACCGCAAAGAAAATCGCCCAGTCAGGAAAACTTGTCCTGCAGGAACGCAAGCGGCCGGGAGAATTCTTCCCCATCTATGAGGGAGATGACTTTACGGCCCTGCTTTCGTCAAAAGACCTGCGGATGATAGAACATCTGGACGACATGAAAAAGGCAGGCGTTGATTCCCTTAAAATCGAAGGACGCATGAAGAGCATTTATTATGTTGCTCTGGTTACTCGTGCCTATCGCAAGGCTCTGGATGCTCTGGACGGAAAACTTTCACAGGAAGAAGCCGCTCCCTTTATCGCTTCTCTGGACGAAGTGGCTCACCGGGAAAGCACGACAGGCTTTTTCTACAGCCGTACGGAAGCCGATAAGACTACTGTTGGCGCAAGCGACAGCCCCTATGAACTTGCGGGGCAGGTGGGGGAGAAAATCACCGGCGCGGAAGAAGAAAAAGTCTTTAAGACTGGGGAAGAAATGGCAGCTTCCCGCCAGGCAGAACTTGCCGCCATGCATCCTGCCGCCCGCGCCGCAGCCGAAAAAGACTGTCAGGAACATCCGGAAAAATGTCCCCAGGCACTGGAAAGACGGCCGGGATGGAAACTCTATCATTACAATTCCCTTAACAAGACTGACAGCGGTACTGAAATGGAAATCATCACGCCGGATGTCCTCAAAACAGTTCTTTCCGGCCAGGACTATGTATTTGCTAATCCCAAAAACGGAACGGTCATTCCCTTTGTCAATCCTGACCATGACTGCGCCATTTATACGGCGGCGGAAATTCCTCAGGACGCACTGGTAAGGACAAAAGACCCTGGCTTTGTGCCGGGCAAGGTAAGGTCAGGCGGCAGATGAAAAAACTCCTTCTGATAGTCTGTGCATTCTGTTTTTCATCACTTGCATTTGCCCAGTTCCATCTTATTCCGAATGAAAATGACCGTCTCGACCAATGGTTTGAAGTCTCCTATGGCCGTTCCGTAAACAAGGGTATTGAGCGCAATCAGAACTTTTTTTCTGCTGCCTGGAATTTTGACTACAATCCCTTTAACCTGCTGCTGGGCTTTCATTACACCGATGAAGTAACGGATCTGGTTATAGACGGCGACTGGTGGCTGGCTCAGTTTGACGGCCATTACGGAAGAATGCGTCTGGGCTTTGAACTGGGCTACCATGCCCAGTGGTACAATAACATCAGCTGCGAGCATGACATCAACCTTGTGCCTGCCCAGCTGCATTACCGTACCTGGCGGGGCTTCTGGGTAGGCCTGCGCACGGGAGTTTTCCGCAAGATGAGCAACGTCTACCTGCTGCAAAAAATGATAAACAACTGGAACAGCCTGCTGATTCTCTCTTTAGGAAAGAAGTTTGACTTTGGTCTGGAAATTTCCCTTAATCTGGGCACCCATTCCCGCTACCGCTATCCGGTTTTTGGCACCGCAATTTTTACGCCGGCAATCGCCTGGTATTTCCCCTCGGGGTTCCGTCTGGGAGCAGAAGCAGAAATCACCATGAAAGACTGGATTGCAGTAACCTATTATATGGAATCCGTTGTCGTTCGCTTTACGGGGAGGATATTGTTTTGAAAAAACTCGCTTTTCTGCTTGCAGTCCTTTCCCTTCTGGTTTCCTCCTGCAGTTACGGAAACTACATGCTGCACTTTAACGGAAGTCAGGTTGATGACCGCATTTCTTCAATTGTCACCATTCCGGCCTCTAAACTGCCCGCAATTACAGCCGGCTCAGGCTATTCATTCCTGATTCTTGCGGATTGTCATTTCGGTTCCAGCAAGACAAACAGGCATACGGACCGCTTTATCGAAAAATTTACCCTTGCCCTGGAAAATGCAGACGAGACAAAACGGCCTCGCTTTATCATCAATCTGGGTGACATCATGGATGACGGCCTGCAGTCCGAGGCGACCGACTATCTTGCCCTGGAAAAGAAACTCAAGGTCATAGCCAAAGAAAAACTGGGGCTTTCTTCTCCTGATGACTACAAAACTTTTTCCATCATCGGAAACCACGATCTCTATGATGAAGACGGCTGGGAAACCTGGAAAAAGAATTTTTATCCCGCAACAGAGTACAGGACCTCTTATTTCCGCTTTACCCTGGGCTCTTTTTCCTACTATTTTCTGGACACGGGTAACGCTACTCTGGGACTGACCCAGCTGGAAGACCTGGAAAAACAGCTTCCGTCAGACCCCAATCCAAAAATCGTCTTTCAGCATTATCCCATCGTGCTGGACGTTTCTTCCTTCTGTCTGCAGAACACTCTGGAAAGAAACCGCCTCATGCGCGATTTTGCCCGCTCCAATGTGCGCAATATCTTTACGGGGCATTATCATCCGGGAAATTCAAATGATTTTGGAAATTTTGTGGAAAAGACGGTAAAATCCTTTGGCTATAACGATGTTGCCCTGCTGGTTACCGTAGACGATGCCAAAAAAAGCGTCTCCTATGAGGAAATCAAATTCAGCAACTAGTGGCCGGGCTTTATTTCCCACTCAGCTCCAATGGTACGCCTTTCTATATTTGGAATGCGCTGGAAGGTAAGACAGTCTGCCCGGTGAATTATCACGCCCCGGCTGTTTGAAACATAGCCCGCAATTGCGTCTCCCGGTTTTGGTGAACAGCAACCCGCAAAACTTACCAGAAAATTTGTCGTGTCTCCAATCTTAATTTTTCCGCTGTAGCGTTCGTCACTGGCCCGTTCTTCCTGTACAGCCGTTGAGGCAGTCCTTGTCCGCCGGCGCTTACGCTTTTCATTCTGCACGGCCCGGGAATGTTCGTTCAGGGCGGCAATTTCTGCTGCTCTCCTTGCTTCTGCTTCCCGGTCAGTAAAGTTGGGGTCGTTTGCCACCAGCCATGCGTGAATTTTCTGCCGCGCCTTGCTGGTGCGTACTACTTTCAGCTGGCTTTCGGTGGGGTGGGCCTGGGGATTGGTGAGAATTTCAATAATCTGAGTATTTTCCAGGGGCTTTGTAATGGGAATGATTTTTCCGTCAGCCTTTGCGCCTATGATTTTTTCTCCCACGGCGCTGTGCACATGATAGGCAAAGTCAATGGCGGTACTTCCGGAAGGCAGCTGAACAACATCTCCCGCCGGCGTAAAGACAAAGATTTCGTCTCCCAGCAAATCGCTCTTTAACTGGGCAAAAAAAGTCTCGTCATTCAAATCCTGTTCCCGCAGGTGCTGCAGCTGGTTTACAATGCCCAGGTCGCTTATATCCACCTTGTCGTGGTTGCTGCCTTTTTTGTAGAGCCAGTGGGAGGCAACACCATGTTCCGCCTTTTCATGCATTTCTGCCGTGCGGATTTGAATTTCCATGGGTTTTCCCTCGCAGATAACGGTGGTGTGCAGGGACTGGTAACCGTTTGCCTTGGGCATGGCAATGTAATCCTTAAAGCGTCCGTCCATGGGCTTCCACAGTCCGTGAACAATGCCAATCAGCGTGTAACATTCCACATTTGTCGTACAGATTATGCGCAGGGCAAGCAAATCGTACAGTTCATCCGCCCCCTTGTTCCGCTTGCGCATTTTCTGGTAAATCGAATAAAAATGCTTGGCCCGGCTGGTAATCTGCACATGGATGCCGGCTTTTTCTGCCCTCTTGTAAATTGCGTCCACGGCTTTTTCCAGATAGGAAGCCCTTTCTTCTTTTTTCTGGGCAACAATGGCCTTTATCTGCAGGAAAACATCCGGGTTCGTGTATTTAAGGCTCAAATCTTCCAGTTCGCTCTTAACGCTCTGCATACCAAGCCTGTCCGCAAGGGGAGCCCATATATCAATGACTTCTGCCGCAACAAGTCTCCTGCTTTTTTCGTCAATGCTTTTCAGGTTCCGCATGCGGTCAAGACGGTCGGCCAGTTTTACCAGAATGACCCTTACATCTTCAATCATGGCAAAGAGCATTTTTCTGATGGCGTCCGCCTGCTGCAGAGTCTTTGATTTTATCTTCCAGTTTGTAATTTTTGAAGTGTCGGCGACAATCTTAAAAACTGTCTCGCCAAAAAGAGAGGAAATTTCTTCCCCGGAAACACCCTCTACATTCAAAAGGCTGTGAAAAAGTCCGGCAATCAGACAGTCAATGTCCATTTTTGCCTGGGCGAGGATGGCCGCAACGCGAATGGGGTGCAGATAGTAGGGGAGCCCGCAGCCGCGTTTCAGGCTGTCAGTCTTTTTCAGCAGAAAGAGCCAGGCTTCGTTAAAACGCTTCTGTTCCGCCTCACTGTAATCAGAAAATTCCTTCCAGAATGCGGCAATCAGCAGGTCAGGATTTGTCTCAGTATTGTTTGTCGAAATATCCAGAGCCATGCGTCCCCCTTTTACTTAAATATAATACATTTAATTTCCCAGTACAATAGTATTTTTTTAAGAGGGGGCGGGCCCGCCCCCTGGTCGCCGTCCCTGCCGGCTCCACACCCCCACCTGCGGGGCAGGCTGTTTCTTTTTCAGCCCCGCAAGACCCCCTATATTCTGTACTGAATATAGCGGACCCGGCCGTCTTTTACTGCGTCGCGAATCTGTCTTTCCCTTGTGCTCAGCTGTGAATCTCCGCTCTTTACTTCAATCAGAAGAATTTCTTCAAGAGCTTTGCCTTCTGCCGCGCCGGGAAAGGCGATAAAATCTACAGGCTTTCCGATAAAACGGGCATCGGCCGGATTGCAGGGGAAATGAGGCAGAAAGGGAGCCAGCTGTTCTCCTGCCTGTCCGCCCAGAACAGCCCGGGAACGTTTTAAGGCATCTTCCCTTACTTTTTTAATTTCCTGCCGGAAGGCCATTCTTGCCGCTGACTTTCCCGCCTTAAAGGCTATTGCGAGCGCAAGTAACAAAAGCAGAAAAAATCCCAGACCAATCAGCCCGAATGAAAGAAGCTGGGAAGAAATCAATTTTTCCAGTGAAATCTGCAGGGCATTTAAATCAACCATAAGGCAAGTATAGCATGAAAGAAGTCTTTTTTGCAGTCTGCCCATAAAAACTGTTTGTAAAGACAATTTCTGCCGATAATGGAAAGGGATTATTGTCTGAAAAATTTCTAGTACAGGAGTTTATTATGAGGCGATACATTTTGGCGGCGGCTTTGTCCGCAGTAATTTTTACAGCCTTTGCCCAGGAAGGCAGCCTGCTCAGGTTCAAGTACAAAAAAGATGACAGCTACCGCATACTGTCTACCGTACAGGAAGATGTAAAGGTAAACGGAAGGCTGAATCACCATGCGGAAATAGTAAGCCGCGTTACCATCAATGTCACGGATGTGGACGAAAAGGGTAACGGCAGCATGAAGGGCAGCTTTATGACCAGCGAAAGTTCAACCTCCAGTGTAGGACAGCATTTTTCCTGGGGCGAAGAATTCAAAAGCAGCTATAAAAGGGATGTAAGGGGCGTCTTTGACATCGAAGACACCTATTTTATGCCTACCATACGCAATGTACCTGTTTTTCCCGAAAAAGCGGTAAAGCCTGGAGACACCTGGACTGCAGAAGGCTACGAAGCGGAAGACCTGCGCCGTACTTTCAATGTTGAAAAGCCGTTCAAAGTGCCCTTTGTGGCAAGCTACGAATACCTGCGGGATGAGGCTGGCGAAAGTGCTGATTCTTCCCATACAAAAAAGACTTTTCAGGTAATCAGTGCAAAATACAACATCTACTACGAAAGCCCCGTGCCGGAAAATTCCTGGCAGCTGGGAGAATATCCGGCTTCTACCATGGGTTATTCCCACCGCATCATCTACTGGGATAACGAAAAATGCCAGATTGACCACTGTGATGAACAGTTCAGGATTGTAATAGAAACTTCTATGGGTAATCAGTTTGATTTTTCCGGCACCACCCACGAAGAAATTACGGAATTTACCCGCACCGCCACCGAAGAAGTGCTCAAGGAAGTCCAGAAGCAGGTGGAAAAACTTGGATTGGAAAATGTTTCCGTTGTAAAAGCGGAAAAAGGCCTTACTATCAGCGTGGAAAACATCCAGTTCAAGCCGGACAGTGCGGAACTGGTCAATAGTGAAAAAGAAAAAATCAAAAAAATTGCTACCATCCTGCAGGCCTACCCGGATAACGATCTGCTGGTCAGCGGACACACTGCCCTTGCCGGTACGGAAAAAGCCCGCCAGCAGCTGAGCGAAGAAAGGGCAGAGTCGGTGGCAAAGTTTCTGGTAAGTCTGGGCGTCAAAGATAAATACCATGTCTTTAC
>ODAI013200685.1_pt1 | contig 10057 bp, 10 predicted proteins | sample 1539321 | NCBI WGS metagenome assembly ODAI01 (sample SAMN02144231, study PRJEB22623) | gut metagenome | biome: sheep rumen | host: Ovis aries | place: New Zealand | reverse complement strand
TGACATATTGTGTACTTATAGAAATGAGCGAAAAATGAAAGATTTTTGCTGATTTACTTGCATATGTCAAATTTTTGTTGTACCTTTGCAGCGTCAAAGGTAACGAAAGGAGGCAGATATGCAAGCGACAACGGCAAAAAACAATCCGAATGTACGGACTCAACCCATGTGTAGTTTGGATTACGCAATGGCAGATATTGCTGCCGGTCGTATCAATCATTACACTTCCTTGGAGGAACTAATAAATAAATTCAAGTGATGTATAGTGTTGATACTACTGATCAGTTTGAGAGATCGGTTAAGGAATGTACGCGTAACGGCAAACGCATGGAGGATTTATGGGATGTGGTAGCTATCCTTATGGAGGATGGTTGCTTGCCTGCTGAGTTCAAACCTCACATGCTACATGATAAGTATGCCGGTTGTTGGGAGTGTCATATTGAGGATGATTGGTTATTGATATGGCGTCAGAATGACAAACAATTGACGTTGCTCTTGACCGATACAGGCACACATACCTATTTATTTGGAAAGAAAGGAGAATAACATGAGCGAGGAAATAAAGAATGCATTGGATATCTCAATTGCAGAAGCGGATCGTGGAGAAGTTACCCACTACGATTCGTTGGAAGACTTAATCCGGGAGATAGGCTAAACGATTTTAACATCATTTCTATAAGCAACAATTCCGAAAGGGGTTGTTGCTTTTGTTGTACACAAATGTCAAAAAGCAGAAAGTGCAAAGCAAAAATAAGAAAAAAGCACCCTACGGTGACGTACGTAATGCGAAATAATCGTTCGAATATAATGAGATAAGAATGAGATGCGTACGGAAGGATGAGATAAAAAGAAGAAGCCGTTCATAAAGAAAACAAAAATATTAAAACGTACATATGGCAGGATTATTTAAAATAGCACCAGACACAGGAAAGCGTTACCTATTTATTCCAGAACAAAGAGCGTTCCGTAGTTGTAGGTATACCGGTCCGCAATATTTTGCATGTTTGCAAGTTTACTTGCAATGGTTTGTCGCGTATAATCCCCCCATTTTTGGAACTGCCGAATATACACAAAAGCAAATCATAGACCTCGTATACAAAGCACGTACCAAAGAACCATCTAATACGGTTAAATTGGATATTCTAAAAAAGCACCTTTTTGTTTGCAATATGTATGTTCAGGAACTGTTGCAAAATATCACTCCTGCTAATATAGATAATTACAAACATACTTTGTGGAGATTGGATCACGATATTGAATGTTTAGTATTGCTATATGAGGCGCGTGTTAACAATATATCCAATAATGATATTGAACTGACTTCGGGAATAAGAAAAACTTTATCTCCATATGATATTTGTTGTGCCACACATCAATTATTCAATGTAGAAAATTGTACTGCCATTAGTGATATATATCTTATGGATCTTAAGCCGACTGTTACTTTCCAAATTCGCCAATTGGTAGAGTTGTATGGGAAGTATATGTTAGGCTTACGAGTAATCGAAAAATTAGATGGTGGTATTGCTAAACAATTTACACAAATTGCGTGGAAGTTCGTTAAAGAACGAAACTACAAGTCTGATAAATGGCATATAGAACTACCATTTGATCTGGATAGCATCTTGGCTATTAACGATTGGGCAAACGGATTTACTCATTCAGCACATATAGATAGTCCGTATTTGCAATATTATGCTTTGAAAACCGTAGACGAACTATTCAAACCGGCTAATACTGCTATCATAACATATGATAATCAATCGAAAAGAAGTCCTTTTTATGCAGAAGTAAAGATTTATGGATATAATGAACTGAAAAAAGACTTTGAGAAATTTATCCAGTCTGATAAAAAGATTCTTTTCTGGCGATTTAAGGTAAAAAAACACAAAGCGTATTGGGAAGATGTAGAAAACGTTGATGCTTATATTATGTCATTGTGAAATCAGCGCAAATATTAATACAGATCGAATGGAGTTGTTATGGTGAAATTTGAAGCAGGTACAGGTGGCGCAGGAAATAAACTTAAGGTGGATATCGAAGAGGTAATTAAGTATAACATCAGTATATTCAATATTCAAAAGATTATTACTCGTGAAGGTGTTCCTTGCTATGATCGCGGACAGGAGAAAAGAGGATGATTATCAAAGCGAAATTTCACAATTGTTGAGGTAGTTATTATAATAAAGTGTATTATTGTTAGAATTAGCCCAATGTAGTGTTAATGAATACGGATATAATAAGTCAAAATATGCTGTATCACAGTATAGCAGAATAAGAATAAATTAAAAAGAAAAAGAAAATGACAAAATTGACATCATTTGAGTTCGTACATGCGATCGTATCTCATGAAACAATGAGAAGATCGTATAAAATTCAAGTTTCCAAAATTTTCCATTTTACGGATGAGTTAATGGAACATAATGTAACTTGCTATTTGGGAGAGAGTTCTTTTATGGATTTAGAAGAGAAGTATCCCGATGACGTTATTGTGTCACGTCAATCTGTAGAACTTAGAAATTTACCCCAATTAAAAGAAAGATTAGATGTCCAACTTAGATATTTTTTGGATGATAAGATAGATAGAATGGTTTGGACAGCATGGCAAAAAGCAGGAAAAACCTCAATATCAAAGTGTCCTAATAAACGCAGAAATGGACAAATTAAGAAAGCGCATATTAGATAGTGTACACGGGTATGTTTCCATACCCGGCTTATACATGAACGATATAATTGACACTCCTCAATTTCAAAGGTTGAGAAGGGTCGAGCAAACTTCTTGTAGAGCATTGTTCCCGTGTGCGAGACATGATCGTTTTATTCATTCAATAGGTGTCTTCCATATTGGAACTCTTATTGTTGAGCATCTGTGGAGAGATTGTTTTAAAGATATGAACCCTGATGACGGTATCATTCAGATTATAATTACATATCGTTTAGCTTGCTTGTTGCATGATGTAGGACACACTCCGTTTTCTCATACTTTTGAGGAGTATTTTGATAATAAAAATAATGCATTGGTAAAAACATTAGCTGAATTAATACCTGAAGATTCACAATTTGAAAAAGATTTCATATCTCAGTTCACTTCTGACGGAAAGCTTCGATTTGCTCCTCATGAGGTAATTAGTGCAATTGTAGCGTTGAGATATTTTGGAGATGTTATCAAAAATCCTCGTAATGAATGGAAAAGTAAGCGAGCCAAAGGTATACCTTCACTGTTAGCACGTATGATAGTCGGCTGTAGATTTTTTGATAAAAACAAGAGTTTGGAAGATGCTTTTATAGAATTATTACATAGCGATATTATTGATGCGGACGGGTTAGATTATGTGTGTCGGGATGTATGGGCATCGGGTTATTCGACTTCTAAAGTCGATATTAACCGATTAATAGAAGCTATCACGATACATAAAAATGATAGTGGGGAATATTTGGTATGTTATAGTGATAAAGCGTTGAATGATATAAAGTCTGTTCTCCATGTGAAAAATTTTCAGAATGAATTTGTTTTTAATCATCACACTATAGAATTAGAACAGGATATATTGCAACATGCGATGATGTCGGCTGCGATGTATCACATGAAAGTGAAAATTAAGAAAAAGGATGACATTGAAGATGTTCGCAATAGAGCCTTAAAAAGCCTTTGTAATATTAAAATGTATGAGACAGAAGGATTTAAATTACCTTCAGGTGAACTTATCAAGAATCCTATGGATGATGATTTTATCCATCTAATGAAAGCTGTTGATTCTGATCCATATGTTAAGCAGTGGTTAGGCCGACAATATGAGTTAGTCCCTTTATGGAAACGGCAAGAGTCGTTTTTGGCAGACTTAACAGATGAATTAAGGGAGGATTTAGATGAACATGCGTGGATCTTTTCAAAGGCGTGTAAAAAATACTTGATTGAGAATTTCGATGTACCTGAGAATGAAAAAGTATTTTTGGAAATTAAACCGAAAAACCGATTGGAAAAATTGAATGAGGCATATATTTATACGAATGAAAAACCCTGTAAATATACCAAAATATATCCTAAGATAGAAAAAGTGCAACAACCTTATGTTATGTACATTTTAATCCCAAAAAGCCGAAAAGGACAAAGGAAGCAAATTCAAGAACAATTATTGGCGGAATGGGCAAAACATATACGCCGCAAAAATTGAAATAATAAATTACCGCAAAACCAAAAAACATGAAAAAACTATTGCGAACCATTAAGGGAGAGATAATATCAAATGAACCATTAGTTGTCGTTCTGCCGGATAGTGTGGAAAAAGATATTACATTTAAGTTTTATCTTCGCACTAACCCAGATAAGCAAGAAAGTTTTACAGAATATATTATGATTTCTCCAACGGAAGCGGAGTTATCAATATATAATGCCCCTGAAGACAAACAGACATCTATTCAAGAGGCTATCCATGTGGGTACATATATGAATAAGTATGGACTATATGTTAATTATTCGTTATGGCGCAAAACGAAAGACTCGGGAACAATAACCATTAACTTTTATATAGAGGAAGAGGGGGGAAACTGATATGCTATTACCATTAAAACTAAGTCAGTCTATAACCATTGACAATTATAGCACTCAGTTTATTGCTCTTCCGGTTTATGAGGTAGAAAATAAACTGCATAATATATTGCCAAAGGTTGATAAAACATCAAATTGGATAAGTGCTATAGGTATACTTATCGCCATCGTATTGGGTATTGTTTCCTATGTATGCGTGGAAGAACAACATCGCCCTTCATTAGGATTGGTAATACCACTACTAATTATTGTTTTGGTAGCCTTTAGTTTTACAATATATTTGCTTGTGAAAAGTTATCGCGCAATCACCGTTAAGGATATTATAAATGAGTTAACAAAAGACGACTATCCTGCTAAAGGTGAATTGAATTCAAAGGATAAAGAAGTTGCCGAAACCGAATCCCCAATAGACTCCACAGATTTGCAGAAGGTACCAATATCGGTTCTTAAACCTAAAGGTAAAAGGTCAAAAAGAAAAGGCAAAAAACGCAAATAATAATTAAAAAACAATTAAATATTTACTATTATGAAAAAACATTTATTTTTAAAATCGTTATTAGTAGCCATTGGGCTATTAGTGACAAGTGTAACCACACAAATGTGGGCGTGGGACGGATATTTCTGTCTAGGAGGAGCTCCTGTAGGACAATGGTCAAAAAATGACACATATCGCATATCTGCTGAAGGCGACGCAGGAACGGGTTATTATGAAGCCTACATCGAAACAGACGAAACATTTTGTTTGTATAAATCAGATGGATCTCAATATGGTCCAGTTGATGAAAATAATAAATCTCAGGACATAGGTCTTGGCTCTGAATGTGGTCGCGGATATTATAAATCTAGTGCGTGGAAGTTCACTGGAACTAACCAAAAAGTAAGGTTTTGTATCAACAGAAAGTATAATTCATGGGGAGATGGACAATATTATCCATCTGTATCTCTCCAAAAAGCTTGGGATCCGAAAGATGATATTGATGCCGTATTAGCAGGAACAAAGGTTATGTTCTATTTTGGAGATATATGGGGAACTGGTTATAAACGTCTTTATACCGGTAGTGGTCAAACAGGTGAAGCATGGGCATGGTTGACTGTGCGCGAAGCAGATGGAGTACCTACAGATGGTGGAACTGATACTTGGAATGATTTTCGATGGGCCGTTGCGAGCGTGGCTCCTGCAAAATACTACGTGTCTAATGGAGGATTTGATGGAATCCAAATGCCTAATAATGCTGAGGCAGGTAGATCGTACATGTTATACAATTCTAGTGGAGACAAATTAAAAGTGGGTGATAACTGTAGTTATGCTACTTTAAATAAAACGAGTGCCACAATTGAATATGGAACAGAAAATTCCGGTCTGTCTGTTGCTTCTTATCCTTCCACATCTGCGGTAGGAAAAAGTAACTCGGTATATGGTTGGTATATTTCATCTGATGGAGGTTCTACATGGAGCAGTTTTAATCCGACAGATGCCGATGAAGTTGCTCCTGGAACATACAAAGTAGCTCCGCTTATTACGGATGGTACTATCTATGTAAAAGGACAAGAAGCAACTCTAACCGTAACAGAAGCAACATATACTATCAATGTAAGTTCAGGAGATCATGGTAGAATTACTACAGGAAGTCCGAGTGTAACGGCTGGAGCTTATACAAATCCGACAATTACCGCTGAAACCTATGGAGACAATGAAGACCAATATCGTTTTGAAAAATGGGTTTGCACAGGAGGTGCAAGTGTTGCTAATGCTAATTCTGCTACAACAACCGTCTCTGCAACCACTACGGGAACGGTAACAGCTAAGTTTGTTTCTGTATGGTGTTTGAAAGGAGGAAATAGCGCAAGTGAAGATGGAAGCGATGCATTAGGAGACTGGAAAGTGAATAATAGTCTTGATTACACAGGAACATCCTATGTGTATAGCGCATCTATACCGTTAGCTGCGAATACTACGTATGAATTCCAATTGTGGGATTATCCCAATAGTACGTGGTATAGATACGGAGGATCTAATAGTTATACATTGGCTTTTATTGGACAGACTGACGCGTCTCTCGCCCTTCATTCACCAGATGAAAGCAATAAGATGAATCTACGTGTTTTAACAGCAGGAGAGGGAAACTATACATTTACTTGGAATAGTAATACTAAGACTTTAACAGTTGGTTATCCAACGGTAACTCATCCATCGAGTGATTACGTGTATTTTAAAGATGTGCAAAATTGGAGTTCCAATATCTCAGCTCACGTTTTTACGGATAGTAATAATCCTAAAACAGGTTGGAATCGTGTACCTCTGATGAGTTTATTCTCGTTTGGTGGTGAAACCTATTACTATGCTGCATTAGGAGGAGAAACGTCTTGTTTGTTCGCGTCAGGAACAGATGCACCGGGTACTACGACAGATGACTTGACAGAGGCGAGTTTGAATAAAGGGAAATGGTATAATCCAAGTACCGAGACGTGGAATCCCTTCACTATCTCAGTAACTCTTAATAATCAAGGTGCAACAACACCAGGAGCGGCAAACGTTACGGCTACCTATAATGCTGCTATGCCGAGTATTTCATCGAGTAAGCCGGCAATGACAGGTTATACGTTTGGCGGATATTTCCAAAGTACAGGCGGTAGTGGTACGCAATATTATTCTGCTAGTGGTGAGAGCGCGCACGTATGGGATCAAACAGAAGCTGATCCTGTGATATACGCTAAATGGACACCTAATCCATATTCTCTTTCTTTCAACGATGAAGGAGCAACAACGACAGGTGGAAATACTCCGAGAACTGTTACTTATGATGCTAGCACAAACTTAGATCCGGTATCGTTACCTAAGAAAGAAGGATATAATTTCAATGGTTACTGGACTACAGCTTCAGGAGATGGAGCGCAAATCTTCAACGCAAATGGTAACTTGATAGATAATGTTACTGGTTATATTGCTTCTAGCACTTGGACATACGATGGAGATGTAGAACTTCACGCTCGTTGGACTGATGATGGTACATATTACTTCTCTGGTAATAATGGCTCAAGTACGGCATGGGAAACCGCTGCTAACTGGACTAAGGGAGTTGTGCCGGGAAGTACATCGAATGTAATCCTCTTGAAGCCTGTTCAAGTTCCGGCAGGTACAACTACAACTGTAAATAGTGTGAAGATTGCAACAAGTGGTTCTTATACTCCCGATGGCGGATCTGCTATTACTGCTGCCGGAAAGTTAACTATTCCTGCTGAGGCTATGTTGGTAGTAACGACAAGTGTACAGAACTCTGCTGCGGATGGAAGTTCACCATCTGCAACTACAGCTGCTTCTTTGCATATTGAAGCAGGAAATACAACAACCGATGGTAATGGCGCACTTGTTTGGGGAACTTCCGGAACTCCAGGTTATGCAACAGTAGATTTTTGCACTAAATCTCATGGAGCAAACTCTGAAGACGATATAAACCAGTATATCGGAACACCATTTGCAAATAATCCGACTATGCTTAACCAATATTATAACTCATGGATGTATAAAATCGAATATACGGACGGAGTACCTAATTGGGTAAGAATAAACGGTGATGCAACATTGAACGAGTTTGAGGGTTATAACCTCATTACTGCTTATGAAGCTGGTACGGTTTATAGCATGGAAGGTCAATTGGTAAGTAATGCAGATGTAACGCTGAATGGTAGTTCAACACCGAAATTGGTATATAATAGTGGTGTATCAGGAGAAAAATATAAAAATGAGAACGTATTGGCTAATTCTTGGGTAGCACCGATAAAGATCAAGAACTTTGTAGATGGTAACTTTACCAATGTTGAGAAATCTATCTATATTTTCAATGCCGGTAGCCCGAAACAAGCAGAAACTGCAAGTGAAGGACAAGCAGGTAACTATACTACTTATTCGTTAGGAACAGTAGGAGCAATAGATGTTATTCCTTCAATGCAATCCTTCTCTGTATATACAAGTGGAGCAACTCCTTCGCTAACTCTTGATTATAGCGAGTTAGTACAGAAGGATGCTTCTAACAGTCTTATTGAGCCAAACCATGCTCCAAAACGTTATATGAACGACAAGATGGATCTACTCAAAGTGCGTGTAGAAGGTGATAATGGCTGGGCAGATGAGTTGAAAGTATATATCCGTAATGACTTCAAATCGACATTTGAGGACGGATGGGATGCTCATAAGATGTATGGTTATCCGCAAGCTCCGCAGTTGTATGCTGCGACAGCAGACGGTGCTATGGCTATTAACTGTGTGCCGACGGTAGACAATAATGTGGTTGCTTTCCAAGCTGGTTCTGCATCTAACGAATATACAATGTCGTTTGCATATGATGGAGAAGAAACAATATATCTCAATGATACGAAAGCCGCAGTTTCCCAAGAGATAACAGAAGATAAGACGTACGATTTTACCGCTGCTTCCGGCGATAATGTGGCTCGTTTCACAATTACCAAATCACCGGTATATAAAGTGCCCACCGGCATGGAAAATACCGAAGGATTTACCAATAGTGCGTCTAAACTGATGATTGATGGTACGCTATACATCATCCGCGATGGTAGAATCTATAATGCGGAAGGAAGCTTGGTAAAGTGAAAAGTGAAAATTGAAAATTGAAAGGATGAGAAACATGAAACGAATAGTTATGATAGTCATGGCGGTAGCGCTAGTAGCGCTGCCGACCATGGCGCAGAGTTTTGGTCAGGAGGATCAACTGCAAACACAGTTCCGATCCACCAGCACACTCCAGGGAAGCGGTAGTACCTATAGCGCAAATCCTTCGCTCAATGCCGATGGAACAGCGTATAACCCGGCTGAGGCATCGACTCAGGCTCAATCGCCTGCTCAAGCACCGAGTGGTCCGCGTCGAGTTGGGCCTGTTAAAACTGAAGGAGATCCGACTCCCATTGGCGATGCGGTTCTGCCCTTGATGCTGATGGCTCTTGCGTATCTGGGCTTGCGCGTCTTTCGTGCGCGCAAACGCGCGTTAAAGGGGTGAGATTCCGGAATTTCTAACAAAAAATCGGCATAACACTTGCGTATGCCGATTTTTTGTTGTATCTTTGCACCGAATTTCAAAAAAAGGAGGTAATTATGCAAGTGGCAATTAGTAACAATATCTATACGCAAGCCCAAATGTATGCTGAACGGAAGGGGCAGGATTTAAGCGCAATGATTGAGCGTTATTTGTTGCTGTATATTCAACGGAATAATGAAGCGGCAAAGGACGAAATTCCTGATGTGGTGGCTTCTCTCCTTGGGGCTGGAAAGGCAATTGAAGATGACGATCTTAATGGTCGCAAAGCGTATCACCGGTATTTGGAGGAGAAATATCAATGAAAAGCCTTTTTTTGGATACCAATATTGTGTTGGATTTGTTGGAAGAACGCAAGCCTTTTTGTGATGATGCGTTGCAGTATTTTTCTGCTTTGGTAGTCAATGTCGAGGTTATCATTACACGAAATGGCAAGGACTTCATGAGCTCTACCTTGCCGGTTATG
>ODAI012121777.1_pt1 | contig 10058 bp, 14 predicted proteins | sample 1539321 | NCBI WGS metagenome assembly ODAI01 (sample SAMN02144231, study PRJEB22623) | gut metagenome | biome: sheep rumen | host: Ovis aries | place: New Zealand | reverse complement strand
TGGGGCGGAAAAAGCCGATATACACATCGATGTGCAAGTTCGGACTTTTCGGCGAATTCCAGACTGACAAGGTGTGGGAAAAATGACCTTAAGTGGTTCTAAAGCCAGGAGATGGTGTTTACTTTCTCCTGGTCTTTTTGTATATTTGTGTAAAGAAATTTCATATGACTATAGAGAAGACAATGATTGAGGACGTGCTTGTAATCAAGCCGGACGTACACGAAGACGAACGTGGGTATTTCTACGAGGTTTTCAATGACAAGGAATTCAACGAGAAGACGAATTGGAAATACAACTTCCATACGGAACAGGTGAACGAGAGCCATTCTATCGGTAACGTGTTCCGTGGACTTCACTTTCAGAGGGACGAACATGCACAGGCTAAGTTGGTAAGGTGTACGGAAGGATGCGTCGTGGACTTCGCAGTTGACATCAGGGAGGATTCCCCTACATTCGGAAAATTTGAATACAGGGCACTTTCCGCCGATAATAAGGAGATGTTCTTTGTGCCTAAGGGCTTCGCTCATGGATTCCTTGTGTTGTCAAAAGCCGCTACTTTCTCCTACATCTGTGACGAGGGGTACTGCAAGGAGAGTGAAGGGAGCATCAGATGGGACGACCCTGAGATTACGTTTGTCAACGACACAACAACAATTCCTGATATGGTTGATGCACTCATCGATAGCGTGGAGAACGTCATCACTTCAGAGAAGGACAGCCAGGCTTTGAGACTCGGTGAGATTATGACCGGTTTCAACAGCAATACCCTTTCCTATGGCTACTCACATAACGAAATAGACGAGCAGTAATATGAATATACTTGTAACAGGAGCCAACGGGCAGCTCGGACAATGCCTGAGAGACCTTGTACCTGAGGATAGGGATAACTGGTTCTGGACTGATGTGTCCGGCGTGGAAGGCCGAAAATGTGATTATTTGGACATTACAGATGCCGAATCTGTGAAAAAGTACTTCGTGGACAACGCAATCTCCGTCTGTGTCAACTGTGCAGCGTATACCAACGTGGACAAGGCAGAGGAAGACCAGGAGATGGCAAAGAAGTTAAATGCTGATGCTCCGAAAATTCTGGCTGAAGCATGTAAAATACATGGAACGAAGTTAATCCACATATCAACGGACTACGTGTTCAACGGTACGGCTTTCATTCCGCTCACAGAGGACCGGGCTACGTTCCCAATGTCTGTCTATGGCAAGACGAAGTTGGAGGGTGAGCAGAATATCATCAATTCAGGGTGTAAGTACCTCATCTTCAGGACCGCCTGGCTATACAGTGAATACGGTAACAACTTCGTCAAGACCATGATGAAGTTGATTCTGGATAAGGAAGAAATCAGCGTTGTTGATGACCAGATTGGAACCCCTACCTACGCCAGAACACTTGCCGAATTCATTTACCGCATAATTGATGACGTAGTTCCTTTACAGAAGGAAGGCATCTATCATTTCACGAACGAAGGCGTATGCTCATGGTTTGATTTTGCATGCCTGATAAGAGATTGTATGGTGGAGCAGGCAGCTGATTTCGTCAAGATGGCAGCAATCAAACCAGTAAGCACTAAGGATTTCTACGGCGACAGGAAACACGCACCAAGACCATACTATTCAGTGTTGAACAAGAAAAAACTCAAGAACGATTTCAACTTCGTTGGCGACAACTGGATGTACTTCGTTGAAAAGTGCATTTCAAAAATGATGGGAGAAAAAACAGAAGAATATGGAAAATGAAGTTTATAAGAGGTGGAAATCCCTAGGCTTCCTGGACGGACTTTCTGAAGAAGATGGAATTGCTCTTGCAGACCGATTCGATGAACTTGCAAATTTCATGTTGCAGAACGAGTATGATGGTCACGTTGAGGTTATGGCATTTCCGGCTTTGAGAAGGGCGTTTGTTGGCGGACTCAACGATAAATACAGCCCGAGAGCATTATGTGAAAAATTGAAGGAAGCCAGTATGGAGATAGCCGCAAAGGGAGGAAAACAAAGTTTCAAAGGCATGGACCCGGAAGCGGAAATGTGTGCGACTGTAGCCAAATATTTCACAAGAGATAAGAACAAAAAAATAAAGTAATGAAAGGTATTATATTAGCAGGCGGAAGCGGCTCAAGGCTTTGGCCGATAACCAAGGGAACTTCAAAACAACTGTTGCCTGTATTCGACAAGCCCATGATTTACTACCCAATCTCCGTCCTCATGCAGGCTGGAATAAGGGATATCTTAATCATTACCGCACCAGGAGACTACGTGCTTTTCATGAAACTTCTTGGTAGTGGTGATGAATTCGGCGTAAATTTTCAATATGCTATTCAACCATCACCAGACGGTCTTGCCCAGGCATTCATTATCGCACACAAATGCGGATTCCTTAAAGATGATGAACCATGTGCGATGGTGCTCGGTGACAACATTTTCCACGGAACAGGGTTTGCAAAGAAATTGCGGGCGGCGAAGACGATGGTGACCGACCATGACAAGGCGGTTGTATTTGGTACTGAGGTGGATGACCCGTTCAGATATGGTATTGCAGAAGTAGATGAACTTGGAAACGTGCTGTCAATCGAAGAGAAACCGAAAGAACCAAAGTCCAACATCTGTGTGACTGGTCTTTATTTTTACCCCGCTGGCGTAGCCAAGAAAGCGATGGAAGTGAAACCTTCTGCAAGGGGTGAGTTGGAAATCACGACGCTTAACCAGATGTACCTCGAAGAAGGAAGGCTGAATCTTGTCAACTTGGATGATTTCATGTGGGCTGACTGCGGTACTTTCGACTCCCTTTCAGAGGCTGCGTCCTATGTGGAAGCCGTTGAGAAGCGTACTGGCAAACAGATTGCTTGCTTGGAAGAAATTGCTTATAACAACAAGTGGATTGACAAAGTGAAGTTACTTGAATCTGCAGATAAGATGATTAAGAATCCGTATGGAAAGTATCTCGCCAAGGTGGGACTGAAAAAGCCCAAGAAACAGGCAAATTAGGAGATTCTAGCCACTTTAAGGAAAAAGTGGAGGAAGAGTCCATATAAAAGAAAAACCCGCTTAAACGGCGGGTTTTTTTATTGGTTGTAGTCGTCGAACTTCACCTTTATTCTTTTGTAGTCATCGATGTTGGAGTTGATGCCTGCATGCTCTTTCCTGAGTTTCTCGTTCTCGCTTTCATATGCGAACCTCGGATTCTGGATTGCTATCGACGTGATTGCCGCAGCACGGGTAAGTCCAGGAGCCTCCAACGCAGTTCTGCAGAATCGAAGGTAATGGTCGCTTACACTAAGTCTGTTCTCCTGATTCTTTATAACGTGTTCCATTCCCTTCCTGTCAAGGGCATAGCAGTTAGCCATCACATAGAAATTCTTGCCGATGTCAATGAAGTCGTCGTTAATCTTGTCCTTTACCACGGCAACCTCGTAATGTGCATTGACCGCCGGTATCTTGTCATAGAGGACGATGTTGCTGTCAGGCGTATTATCCACAATCTCCTGAAGACGGTCCAAGTCTTTCAGGAAGACATTATCGTTCTCCAGCATCAGAATTCTCTCGAAGCCGAGTTCATACGCTTCCTTGATGCACATATAGTGAGCGAATCCCACTTTCATACACCCCAGGGACGGAGCAGTGTGGCACACTTCATACAATTTATCAAAAATAGGGCTGTCCCAGGTGATTTTCCATGAGAATATGCCACTATCACGGATTCCTACACGCTCCAGTTCTTCAAGGCACTTCTTATACCTGTCCTTATATGGGAGGTAGTGTATGCAGTATATGTGGTCAAAATGTTTTTTCCAGTCAATCATTTCGTCTTCTTTCTGTTTTGTAACTTATTTTCATGTGACCCGTGTCTCGTGTTCCAGTAAAAATACTTTGAATTGCACGTCTTTTTGTCAAGGTACTTGAAGCATGTTGACTTCGATTTCCACAAGGCGTAATTGAATGAAAGTTGGTCACGGTGTGAGAAATTCTTGATTTCCTCACCCCATATCTCCATGACTTTCTTGCATTCTTCATCGTTATGCCACCTGACCATGATGTTCGACTGCACCAGCCCGTTCGCCTCCGGGTAGCCTTCAGACTTGTATTTTTTCATTTGCTTTTCCGGTAGGTCAGTTGTGTCTTTCCTTATCGACTTTACTGCAATGCATTCCTTATATATGCAAGACCTGGCTGGGTGCCTAGGGATAAAGATGCTGTGACCGTCATAAATAAACGAACTGATGAACTCCTTGACATCGCCCTTCACTTCCACGGAACCGTCAACCCAGATGCTGATGTCATAATCTGAAAGGTATCTGTGAGCGAGGACTTTCACCAGTCTCTGCTGTTTAACTTTCGTAAGACCTGAAAGTTCCTCCGGTATCGGTCTCAACAGCCAACCCATGCACGGAATCTCCAAATTATCCGTAAAGCAAATGTAATCGACACCTTCGGTTTTTTTTGGCGTGATGAGTTTGTCGTAACCACCTGTTATGCAAGTGTACACGACTATCTTACCATAATCCCTTTCCGGCTCAAATGGCTTGACAACAACCGGTTCTTCCTCAGCCTTTTTGACAGATTTAGTTGCAAATGTCTTTACTGGTTTCGGTCTTGCATGTGGCTTTCTGACGTTGCTTGCCTTTGGGGCCAGCACAACCTTGTATTTGTTTCCTTCTCTAACCAATGACATCTTGTACATCCTCACATTTATTATACATCTCGTTAAAGCCTTCCGTAACCTTCTTTTCGGTTATGGCATACTGCACACCCCAACCCATCTTCCTGTTATAATCGGACAGACGTTTGGTATACATCTTATTCCTCTTGAGGACATAATCAAGACCTATGTTCTTATGGTGTAGGAGGAAAATGTTGTCACCCTTATACCATTTCACGTTTCCGAGGGGACGACAGGTGTGTGCTCCTGGTTCGTAACGTATCTCCCTGATTTCATTGGGATTGAAGATAGTAACCTTACAGAACATCTTGTCAGCGATTGCCTTGCCACAAATCTCATGACAGAGTTTTCCTTCCTGATATTCAGGGAAAGTCTTGGAAAAGATGTTGTAACCACGTGGTTTACATATAGTTTCACCACGGTCCTTCATTCCCTGGAGTTCGGCACGAAGGTCCTTCGCATACATAAACTCGTCGAAATCAGTGACGATTACGAAGTCAGCCTTTCCACGACTGGCTTTCCAGACATGGTTCTTGACTCTCATATTGACCATGTCGTTGAATCCTTGCCCGCCTCCGAAATGAATTACCTCCACTCCCGGAATCGACTCCAGGTATTCAACAGAACCGTCGTTGGAGCCATTGTCAAGGACGAACACCTTGTCCGCAACGGTCTTCCAATAGTCAACGGCGAACGGCATGAGAGCCATCTCATTATAGCACAGGGTGTATAAATGCACTTCCAACGGTTTGCCCTTTCTGGAAGTGTCCTCTAATTTTTCGTATTTTGACATATTCGGGAACAGTTTATCAAATGTTTCGTTTATCTTTTCTTTGAATAAATTGAAGTTGGAAACTCCGAAGTCGTTGATGCACAACAGTTTCTTCTTACACTTCTCAATGTCCTTACATACCGAAGACAACGACCTGTCGACGAAATTGAGATAGTTTCCGTTTATGGTGTTCGACCTTGCGAAGTTGTCTGTCAATCTGTCATAGAAGGAAAACAGGTATTGGTTGCAGTTTTCGTCTTCCCTGAACTTCGTTATAAGCTTCTCGATGGACGGACCAACCTTTTCCCACGTTTTCTTGAACGACGACGCTGACATAGGGTTGACGCTATGCGGTGGTACGCATTTCTTCCCTTTCACAGATTTTCCGCTTGCCTGCTGTGCAAGTTTGAACGAATTGGACAGTTGTATCTCATACTGGCTACCGAAATTGTATTTCGATGTTGAAACGCTGTAGTTGAGCACGGGTTTCCCGTTTATGAAGAAATCCGTTTCATCACATTTGTGCATCACGAACGTATCATCGTTGGCGTAGATGAAGTTCTCGGAGATTCCTGGAATGAATCCGAGGAACATCTCGATAGCCGTGGAACAGAACACCGGAAGGAACTTCTCTGGTATGATGTCCTTGTGATACACAACATGTACCGTCTCCCGGTCAACCCAGGACGGAACCTGTGACGGACCGGATACCACGAGATAGACGTTCCTGATGAACGGAAGGTTCTGTTCTACGGCACGGAGATTGTATTTGAGGTTGTCCCAGGAACGGTAACGCTCTGATTTTTCAGCATTTATCTTCTTTCCAGATGCAACTTCGTACTCCTTTTGCCAGACAGGGTCGCTGCCGTCTACGTATGTGATTACATAGTCTATTGGCATTTCATGATGTCGTCAGGGTCAATCGTTCTGCTATCCTTTACCGTGTTCGGATTATCTTCCGTAGTTGAAGTGCAGTATGGCTGGTGCTTCCACCACTCACCGTCGCCAACTTTCCATTCCTTCGGTGATATTGGTTCACCAGGGTCGCCATACCAAGGTGCCTGCCAAGGTCTCCAAGTCCAGTCTCCTATGTTTGGGTTTGGATTCTTCCAAGGGCAGTTAGGACACCCAGGCTTATTGATTTCAATTGGCTGGGGGTCATATGGTATAGTTCCACCACCACCTGTAAGGGTGCCATCTGTCATTTTCTTCCCGAGCAAACTGCCGAGAATGTCTAAAGCAGCAAGAAGTTTTTCGTATTCTTCGTCGGTTACGAACCAACCGGCATTACCTATTCTTTCCATATTCTCATTTTCTTATAAATATAGCGGAAAGAATTTGATAGTAAACAAAAAAGACCGCCCGAAGGCAGTCTTTCACTGATTTTTGTCGTCGTCCAACTTTTCTAGAAAACCGAACGCTTCCTTTGCCATTGGTATCACACCCTTGACGATTGCCCAGGCACAGAAGGCGATGATGGCGATGTCGAATATGAGCCACCCAAGAGAAATGCCTTTCATGCAAAGCAAGGCAAACCACACGAGGCAGAATAAAACACCGACGGCACCAAGTGCAAATACGACGGAGAGAAACAGTTCCCCGGTATTCCTGTCAGTGTAGGTATTTTCGACGAACTGACAAACCTTGTCCCACGCCTTTCTAAAAATTCCCATTTTCTCCAATAACGTCTAAAATGCTTACCGTGTCAATCTGAGGCGGTGTCTCCAGGGCTTCGATTCTCTTCTCAAGAGCATCGATTTTTTCCTGTTGCTTCTTGTCAGCAATTACCGGATTCACAGTCGAAGCGATGATGATAACCCAGGCAAAGAAAAGAATGACGTTGTTCAGTCTGTTAATCTGCCTGTCTCTTTCCCAGTAGTTGGTTTCAATAGCCTTCTGGGTAGTGTTGGCGATGATGCGTGGACATATTCCAATGAACACGCAGAGAAGAATCATTAAAAACCACAACATATTATTGATGCTTTAATTCGTGACCATCGATTGAGGATACCTTATACTCTCTTGTCTCGTAATAGTCAAAAGACACTACATTGACATTGAGTGAACCTTGATAGACAACATGTCTCTGGAACGACATGTATCCGCCATCAACACCACGCACAGTCAGATTAGTTTCTCCGCCGTCATTCCGAAGTATGTACACCGGAACATAACCTCCCGGCATTTGCATGGTGACAGTATCACTCATCCTCATGTCACCGTTAAGCGTATAAACGATTGTAATACGATATTCGCACTCGGTCTGTGTACAGGAGAACATGCAGAACAACGCTGCAATTAGTAAGATGAATTTTTTCATGTTAGTTACTTCCAAAGCGATAAGAATAGAACGCCCCATAAATATCGTTCTTAATCAACGCCCACTGTTCGTCAGTGATATTTTCATACTCGCCAGTAAAGGCAAAATCCTTACCGAGCGTATCCTCAATGAAATCATAGTCATACTCCAAACCGGGCATGAAGCCGAGTTTTGCGAGTTCACGAACGGTCGAGGCTTCCATATTGGTTAGGTTCAGGCTATTGACATAAAACACGTCATGCTCACAAGCGGTAGGATATTGCTTTCCGTGCTCATCGACGTAAGGCAGAAGAATCTGCAGTGCTTTAATAAGGTCTTCCATTACTTTGTAAGTTTAATTTTTCTGTCAAAATACAATTCTTTCTCTACACTGACACAAATGTCCTTGAACGCAGGGTCCGCCTCCAACTCTTCAAAGGTATAACCATACCGTTGCTTGATGTTGGACTTCAAATGGTCTAAAGCCATCTCATAAATTTCATCTTCGGTCTTGGATACGTCAACGCCTTTGAGGATGAACCATCCGCTAAAATTGTAGACCGGGAAATGTACACTATCATCCTCACAATGAACAGTGGCATAGTAATGAATAGTGGCATAGTCGCCTCTGGTGGTGGTGATGTAATCAGTTTTCATTATATGAAATGTTAAAGTTCAAAATACTTGTATCCCTTTCTCTCTGCCAGTTTCTTGTCCCTGGTAAAAATGGTGTTGGATGAGTAGTGTACGTATGTCTTTGGAACGATGTTACCTCCGTTTGTACGAAGATAACCGACCGTGCTAAGTCCGTAGTTCTGACACAGGTACATGGCAGCGTCCAAAAGTGTTACTCTTTTTTTCATGGTACAAAGATAGTGAAAGAAATTGAAAGAGATTGGTTCCTGGCGCTATACCAGACCAATCTCCTTCGCCTTCTGCTTCACGAACGCATCGGCTTCCTCGAAGTTGTTGCCGATTACGCCGTCCAGGATTGCCTCCTTCACCGCATCCTTCAAGACTGCGATGGTCTTGCAAGGTCCGATGTGGAAGGTCTCCATGATGTAGTCACCGGAAATAGGGTTCTTCCAGTTACGGAGAGCGTCCTTCTCCTCAACCTCCTGGATGTGCTTCTCGATTACCAGCAGGTTATCGTAGATTTTTTGTCTCTTGGACTCGTACTTGGTAGTCACGTCGCACTTTGCCAGGATGAGCAGGCTGTCAATGTCGTCACCGGCATCAAAGAGGAGCCTGCGGATTGCACTGTCAGTAACACCTTCCTCCGCAAGGGTGGTAGGACGCATGTGCATGTCCACCATCTTCACCACGAACTCCATTCTGGAATCGAGAGGGAGGTGCAGGCGGCGGAAAATCTTCTCAACCATCTTCGCACCGGCTGCAGCATGTCCGTAGAACGTCCATCCTTCCTTCGCATCATACTTCTTGGTAGGAACCTTTCCGATGTCGTGCAGAAGGGCAGCCCAACGCAGATACAGGTCGTCACTTTTGTCCGCAACATTGTCGAGAACCATCATGGTGTGGTCGAAAATGTTCTTGTGACCCTTATCACCTGGCATCATGAGAGCCGTAACCTCTGGAAGGATGTATTCAAGCAACCCGGTAGTGCCAAGCCAAATGATACCAGTGGAAGGCTTCTTGGTTGCAAGAATCTTGTTCAGTTCCTCGGTGATACGCTCCCCTGAGAGGGTTTTAATCTCATCGCTGCACTTCTTGATTGCTTCTCCAGTAGGTATTGCAATGAAAAAATTCTTTCCAGGGCGAGACAACTTGCACTTGAAGCGTATTGCACGAAGCATACGAAGGGGGTCATCAAGGAATGTCTGAACCGGGTCAATTGGAGTACGGATAATGCCATCAGCGAGGTCCTGGAGACCACCGAACGGGTCAACCAATTCTCCAAAATGCCCTTCGTTGAGGTCGAATGCCATAGCGTTGATGGTGAAATCTCTTCTCAACTGGTCATCATGCAGGGTTCCGTTCTCACAAAAAGGCTTCCTGGAGCCACGCTCGTAATGTTCCTTCCTGGCCCCTACGAACTCAACCTTCTGGCCTCCATAATGAACCATGGCAGTTCCAAAGTTCTCATACACAGTAAGTTCTCCGCCAACAACGTCAGCAAACTTCTGTGCAAACTGAATACCACTACCCTCAACCACAATGTCGATGTCGTCGTTGGGGATGCCGAGGAAGTAGTCACGAACGAAGCCTCCGATAACGAAGGCTCGCATACCAATTTCCTTGGCAACCTTGCTGACAATATCAAACACAGGGTTTGTTAGTGCATCTGTATATTTCTTGGTCGTCAT
>ODAI010897834.1_pt1 | contig 10058 bp, 8 predicted proteins | sample 1539321 | NCBI WGS metagenome assembly ODAI01 (sample SAMN02144231, study PRJEB22623) | gut metagenome | biome: sheep rumen | host: Ovis aries | place: New Zealand | reverse complement strand
GTTTCCTCACCGTCATGGCCGAGATGGATGCCGATGCAGGATGGACACAGCAGTTCCACTATGGCGCCATTCGCGACAACAACACTGCCATGTACCAGCAGCTCGGCCCCGATACGGGCTTCGACAGCATCGGTGAGTTCAACACCGCACTGGCAATGTCGCGTTTCCTCAACAACCTCAACATGAAGGGCAAGCTAACACGCACCATAATCTACACGCTCAACCCCTGCGCCAACGAAGTTATCGCCACCATGCTCGGCAACTTCCAGGACGGCTCTGTACCGGGCAAGATACAGTTTGGTTCGGGCTGGTGGTTCCTCGACCAGAAAGACGGTATGGAAAAACAAATGAACGCACTCTCACTGCTCGGACTGCTCAGCCGATTCGTAGGTATGCTCACCGACAGCCGATCATTCCTGAGCTATCCAAGACATGAATATTTCCGCAGAACACTATGTAACCTCGTTGGACGAGACATAGAAAACGGCGAAATACCATACACAGGATACGAAGAGAAACGCGTTAACCAGATGATAGAAGACATCTGCTACAACAACGCAAAGCAGTATTTCAAATTTTAAAGATTTATCGGAATACCGATTTATCGAGACAACGAAGTTTTCATAACAATGCCAGCCCGTATAACCATACTTCTAACTCTGATTTTAGCTTCGTCTGTTGTCAGTGCCCTATATCCCGCCGGCGAGCCTCGATGCGCATTCTGCGGGGTGGACTTATGTGCCGCGGAACAGCATCAGGACGCTTGTCCCTTTCTTGAAAAACAGGCACAACAAAAGCCGGCACAACAAACAATGAACGGCAAGAGCACAGAAAAACTCGGCGGAGGGCTGCACAAAACAAACAGCATAGTCAAACAACACGCAAACCTTGAGATTGACAAAATTGAAGATATTATCACATCGTATTGCGATAATCTACTTAGCAGACTCGAACATAAGCGCTACACATTAGGTGCCACTCTTTATGACGAGCCGGAATGTCACGACGATGGTTTTGTGGTTGTTTGCGGTGCCGATGGCTACTACAGCATTTGGAATGATAACGCTAAGCACTGGCAGTTTTCCGAGCCCCAAGGGTCTACGTTCATTAAGATGATACTCTACAACGCCAGGGCAGCCTGCGTGCAACGCTGGTTGCAGGGCAAGTGGTGCATAGTGGATTTAGCTCCCCGGGGGAAATACCAGAGTGCTTACAAAAACGACATCATAGTGAACTATGAGTACGATAATGTAAAATGCGTCGCCAAAGGCTCTCCTATTGCCGTTGGCAAATACCACAAAAGGGATATGCGTTGGGGACTTGTAACACGCGTTGAGGGCAGCGACAGATGGGCCCATACCGTGGACGACACATGGTCTGATATGGACATTCTGCCTATAGGCGACAAAAGTTTCGCAATTGCGCATTCAGAAGGGTATGTAACGCTGTTTAACACCTACGGCAAGAGGATAACCAATCAGGGCTTTGCACGCATAATACCTCTCGCGCAAGTGGACGGCAAGATATACTTCGTCGTAGATGACAACGGAAAATTAGGCATGATGGCAGAGGATGGCACCATGACTGCCGAATGCCGCTATGAAGACTTCAAAATAGACACTGAAGGCATCAAAGTTCTGTCAAACAACAGCTGGATACCTTATCAACCAACAAAATAATTATTTATCAATAACCAAATAAAAAATATTCACATGGCAAAAATCGTAACCTTGGGCGAGATTATGCTCCGCCTATCTCCTAACGGCAACGACCGTTTCATCCAGAGTGAGTCATTCCGCATCATCCCCGGCGGTGGTGAGGCTAACGTGGCTATCTCTGTGGCCAACTACGGTCACGAGGCTTACTTCGTGTCCAAACTTCCGAAACATGAGATTGGTCAGATAGCCGTCAACGCTCTTCGCCGCTATGGTGTTCACACGGAATTCATAGCCCGCGGAGGCGACCGCGTAGGACTATATTATGCCGAGACGGGAGCCTCAATGCGCCCCTCAAAAGTCATCTACGACCGTGCGCACTCATCAATAGCTGAAGCTAACCCCGAAGACTTCGACTTCGACAAAATCATGCAAGGCGCCGACTGGTTCCACTGGTCTGGTATTACACCGGCCATCAGCGACAAAGCAGCAGAACTCACACGTCTCGCTTGCGAAGCGGCAAAACGTCACGGAGTAACGGTATCTGTGGACCTCAACTTCCGCAAGAAACTCTGGACTTCAGAAAAAGCCATCAGCATCATGCGACCACTGATGAAATACGTAGATGTATGTATCGGCAACGAAGAAGACGCGGAACTATGCCTCGGCTTCAAACCCGACGCCGACGTGGAAGGCGGTCAGACTGACGCTGCCGGATACGAAGGAATATTCCGCCAAATGAGAGAACAATTCGGATTTAAGTATGTCGTATCCACACTGCGTGAATCGTTCTCGGCAACTTTCAACGGTTGGAAGGCTCTCATCTATGACGGCAAAGAATTCTATCAATCAAAACGCTACGAAATCAATCCTATCATCGACCGCGTAGGTGGTGGCGACAGCTTCTCAGGTGGACTGATACACGGACTGCTCACCAAAGCCACACAAGGCGAAGCACTGGAATTCGCGGTAGCGGCATCTGCCCTCAAGCACACCATCAACGGTGACTTCAACCTCGTAAGCGTCGAGGAAGTAGAATCACTCGCAGGAGGTAACGCCAACGGAAGAGTACAAAGATAAAAATATTTTATTATTTTGATATTTAATTATTTTTATATTAACGTTACCACATTTAATGACCGAAGAAGAGTTGAAAGCCAGACTAAAAACGTTTGCCATCAGAATCATTAAAATGGTTGACGTAATGCCTAAAACGACATCTTGTCAAGCCATCGCAAAACAGATAGTGCGATCCGGTACTTCAACTGCGGCTAATTACAGAGCTGCATGTATCGGAAAATCTGACAGAGATTTTCTAAACAAATTGAAAATCGTACAAGAAGAACTTGACGAGACATTATTTTGGCTTGAAATAATCATTGATTGTGAAATGTTTAAAGCTGACAAAGTGCTGCCACTTAAAGAGGAAAATATAGAGCTACTGAAGATAATTAATAGTTCTATAAACACAACTCGTCGTAATATGACAACTATCCCGTTAAGTAACATTTTAATGTAGTAACATTTTAATGTAATGTAATAATTAAATACTAAAATAAGTAAAGTAATATTAATAGTTAAATAATTAAATGATTAAATAATAAAATAATCATGAGATTTGATAAACTTTCGGTGATGGCAAAGATTAAGGCCGCACCTATGGTTCCTGTTTTCTATCACAAGGACCTCGAAATATGTAAGAATGTAGTCAAAGCGTGTTACGAAGGTGGCGTGCGTGCTTTCGAGTTTACTAACCGCGGTGATTTCGCCCATGAAGTTTTCGGCGAACTCGTGAAATGGGCTGCCGTAGAATGTCCGGAACTGGCAATCGGTGTGGGCTCTGTCGTTGACGCACCCACGGCGGGACTCTACCTGCAACTCGGAGCGTGCTTCGTTGTCGGACCACTCTTCAACCCCGACATAGCACCGGTTTGTAACAGACGCCTCGTGCCGTACTGCCCCGGATGCGGATCCGTAAGCGAGATAGGAAAAGCTCAAGAAATGGGATGCGACCTGACAAAACTATTCCCCGGAGACGTATATGGACCTAACATGGTTAAAGGACTTATGGCACCAATGCCTTGGTCTAAAATCATGGTTACCGGAGGAGTAAGCCCCGATAAGGAGAACCTCGAAAAATGGTTCAAAGCAGGTGTCTTCTGCGTAGGTATGGGCAGCAAACTGTTCCCCAAGGACGTCATAACTGCTAAAGACTGGGCTTACATCACCAACAAATGCCGCGAATGCTTCGACATCATTGCAACGGTAAGATAGTAAGAAATTGAGAAGTTGAGAAGTTGAGAAGTTGAGACATTAGTAATAGCCTACTACACTTAGTAATAGCCTACTACACTTAGTAATCGCCTACTACACATTAGTAATCGCCTACCACACTTATGGCATTCTCGTTTACAAATATCATAGCATGGCAAAAAGCTAAAAACTTTACTCTTCTTGTTTATGAAATCACTAAACAATATCCTGAATCGGAGAGGTTCAATATTGTTTCACAATTTCAGAGAGCGGCGGTATCTGTTTGCGCTAATATTGCTGAAGGATATAAAAAATTAGGCAAAAATGACAAATTACGTTTCTTAAATATCGCTCAAGGCAGTTTATCAGAATGTGCCAACTACATCATTTTGTCGCATGAACTAAACTTCATAGAAGAAAAAGATTACGATATTTTATGTAAACATGTCGAGGAAACTACCAAAGTCCTAAATGCCTATTGTTCTGCCATAGTTCAAAATAGTGGTATTAAAGATTAGGTAAAAATTTGTTAAAAATTAGTTTATTAAAAATTAGTTTGTTAAAAATTAGTTTATTAAAAATTAGTTTGTTAAAAAATTAGTTTGTTAAAGCAAATCTATTGTCTAAACTTCTTAAATTCTTAAATTCTAAACTTCTTAACTTCTAAACTTCTCTAAAATCCTAAACTTCTAAATAAATCAACATGTCCACTCAACAAAAACTTATGACCAACTGGCGTTGGTGGTTATGCTCGCTGCTTTTTGTGGCAACTACCGTCAACTACCTTGACCGCCAAGTTCTCTCCCTGACTTATGAGGAGTTCATCAAACCCGAGTTTCACTGGACTGATGCCCATTACGGTACCATCACTTCCTTCTTCAGCATCTTCTATGCCATAGCTTGCCTTTTTGCCGGCAAGTTCGTTGACTGGATGGGCACCAAGAAAGGCTACCTGATAGCCATCTTCGTATGGTCGCTGGGTGCCTGCCTTCATGCCGGTTGCGGTTGGGCAACGGCTCACATCGAAGGTCTTGGCAGCGTTGAGGCCATGCGCGCCGTAGAAATCGGCAGCACAGCGGCTTCAGGCATCGCGGCAACAGGCGTATGGCTCTTCCTGCTCTGCCGTGGTATCTTGGCGCTCGGCGAAGCCGGTAACTTCCCGGCAGCCATCAAAGTTACAGCGGAATACTTCCCAAAGAAAGACCGCGCATTCGCAACATCACTATTCAACGCCGGAGCATCAGTAGGAGCCTTGGCAGCACCACTATGCATACCACCCTTGGCTAAAGCCTTCGGATGGGAGATGGCTTTCATAATCATCGGCGCATTAGGATTTATATGGATGTTCTTCTGGCAATTCATGTATGACAAGCCCGAAGAATCAAAGCACGTCAACGAGGCTGAGCTGGAATATATCCACCAGGATGATGCCGCTGAAAACGCCGAGAAATCCAATGCCACGGAAGAAAAGACAATACCTATGCTCAAATGCTTCGGATATAAGCAGACATGGTCGTTCATCGTTGGCAAGTTCTTTACCGACGGTGTGTGGTGGTTCTTCCTGTTCTGGGCTCCATCCTACTTCCAAAACCAATTCGGTTTCAAAGCCTCATCAGGCATGGGTCAAGCCCTTATATTCACTCTCTACGCCATCGTGACCTTCATCTCCATCGGCGGCGGATACCTGCCAAAAGTCTTCGTGGAAAAGAAAGGCATGGAACCCTATTCGGGTCGTATGCTCGCCATGATGATTTTCGCATTCTTCCCCCTCGTGGCTCTCGCGGCACAACCTCTCGGACAGTTTAGCGCATGGTGGCCGGCAATACTGATAGGCATCGCCGGAGCAGGACACCAAGCATGGTCGGCAAACCTCTTCTCAACCATCGGTGATATGTTCCCAAAATCAACCATAGCAACCATCACAGGTATCGGCGCTATGGCGGGAGGAATAGGCTCTATGCTCATACAATATGTAGCCGGACAGCTCTTCACACATGCCGAAGAAGCCGGCGAGGCATTCACATTCATGGGCTTCAGCGGAAAACCCGCGGGATATTTCATTATGTTCTGCTTCTGCGGACTGGCATACATCATCGCATGGAGCATCATGAAAGCCCTTGTGCCGAAGCACAAACCCATCACCCTATAAGCCACCATAAAGCACATTTGCTATCAAAGATAAGCGTCCCGCAACAGGGCGCTTTTCTTTTGATAGCATGGCTGCAATTTTGCCGATTGAGCAAAATTTCGTAATTTTGCGTTAGAATGGAAGAAAAGGACCCTATACAAGTTAATCAATACGATGACGAGAGCATTCGCCATCTTGAGGACGTGGAGCATATACGCTTGCGCCCGGGTATGTACATCGGCAAACTGGGCGATGGCAGTCGCTCCGACGACGGCATCTATGTCCTGATGAAGGAAACCATCGATAACAGCATCGACGAGTTTCGTATGGGAGAAGGAAAAGTCATAGAAGTACGCGTGCATGACGGCATAGTAGAAGTGCGCGACTACGGACGCGGCATACCACTCGGCAAACTCGACCAAGCAGTCTCATTGCTCAATACCGGAGCCAAATACGACAGCAAAGTATTCAAAAAATCCGTGGGACTCAACGGCGTAGGCACCAAAGCCGTCAATGCGCTATCGAGCAGATTCGTGGTGGCATCATACCGCGACGGACAAATGCGGCGGTGCGAATTCTGCAGAGGACATATAGTGGCGGACACAGGAGTTGTCATTGATAACGACAACAACAAGCGCGGGACATACACACTCTTTGAACCCGACAACAGCCGCGGACTATTCGAGAACTACCAATTCCGCGATGAATACATAGAGACCATGCTGCGTAACTATGTCTATCTCAACTCCGGACTCACAATTGTCTATAACGGACAAAAATTCCATTCCAAAAACGGTCTGCTGGACCTGCTCAACGAACGTATGACAGCGGACCCGCTATACCCTATCATACATATCAAAGGCGACGACATAGAAATAGCGCTCACCCACACAAACCAAAATAACGACGAATACTACAGCTTCGTCAACGGACAAAACACCATACAAGGCGGTACGCACCAAGCCGCTTTTAGGGAAGCTATAGGACGAACCATCAAGGAATTCTTCAATAAAAACCAAGAACTGGCCGACATACGCAACGGCGTTGTGGGAGCAATAGCCATCAACGTCGAGGAACCGGTATTCGAAAGCCAGACAAAGACAAAACTCGGCTCACGCGATATGTCACCGGCAGAAGGCAGCATATCCATCAACAAATTCGTCAACGACTTCGTAAAGCAGGAACTCGACAACTTCCTGCACCGTAACCCTGACACGGCAAATACCATGCTACAAAAGATACAGGACTCGGAGCGGGAAAGAAAAGCAATAGCAGGGGTAACGAAACAAGCGCGGGAACGAGCCAAGAAGATAAGCCTCAACAACAGCAAATTACGCGACTGCCGATTCCACTTCAACGACCCCCTGACACGCGATGAGAAACGCAACGCAATGATTGAAGCAACCAGTATCTTCATCACCGAGGGAGACTCGGCATCAGGCTCCATCACCAAAAGCCGTGATGCCAACACACAAGCCGTATTCAGCCTGCGGGGAAAACCACTCAACAGCTACGGAATGTTGCGACATGAAGTATTCGCCAAAAACGAGGAATTTAACCTACTACAGGCAGCACTCAATATCGAGGAAGGACTTGACGGACTGAGATACAACAAAGTCATTGTTGCCACAGATGCCGACGTGGATGGAATGCACATACGGCTACTGCTGATTACATTCTTCCTGCAATACTTCCCGGACCTCGTCAAGAAAGGACATGTCTATATCCTCCAAACACCGCTATTCCGCGTAAAAAACAAAAAAGAAATACGATATTGCTATACTGAAGACGAACGACTAAGAGCCATCACGGAACTCGGACCTAACCCTGAGATAACACGATTCAAAGGACTCGGAGAAATATCACCCGATGAATTCCGCAAATTCATTGACGACAACATACGACTCGATCAAGTCACTCTGCGAAAAGAAGACGCCGTAAACGACCTGCTATGCTTCTATATGGGCAAAAACACGTCAGAACGACAATCATTCATCATTGACAACCTCGTGGTGGAAGAAGATACGGCAGACTACTAACCTAATCATCAAACAAATAATGAAAACAAAAATCAATATACTCTTGTTGGCGGTAGGCGTCATGCTACTTGCCTCGTGCAAAAAAAAGAACGAGATTGACCCCACACTACTACCCGGAGTATGGCAATTTACCGGCACGGAACAATATCTGAACTTCCATCAGGACAATACCGGCGCCTTTTGGGACGAAGCCGAAGACATCTACGAAGACGACATCGAGAAAAACGGCAACGGATGGTTCACATGGGCGCTGGCGGAAGACCAACTGGCGCTCAAATTCACTATAGAAGTGTCAGGAGGCTCAGTGCCTAAAAACAGCACCATCACCGAACTCACCACAACAACCATGACATGGCAGGACAGCTTCAAAAACAAAACACACTTCACAAGAAAAAAGTGAGTAATAACTAGAAAAACTAGAAAATCTAGAAAAACTAGAAAATCTAGAAAACCTAGTAAACCATATCACCAAGAACACAAAACTATGAAATCACTCTCCAAATGGCTCGCGTTAGCCGCCATAGTTATCACATTCCTCGTCAGTTTCAACTATATTTTTGACAAGAAGCTTGACCTCAATGGTGACAATGCCAATTATCTCACCTATGCCCGCAATATCGCCGCCGGACATGGCTATAGCGCGCTGTCGTGGGATGGTACCTACGCACCCGTCAACCACTTCCCGCCGGCATACAGCTTCGTGCTCTCGCTGTTTATGCGCTGCGGCATTGATAATATAGTGTTTTTCAAATGGCTCAACGGCATACTTATGCTCCTTGTAATTTTGATTATCAGCCATCTCGCGGCACGCCTTGCCGACAATGACTGGCTCGGGCTCGCCGTTGGGGTTTTTCTCGCGCTCTCGGCACCCATGCTGCATTTCGCAACTATGGTCATGTCAGAGATGAACTACGCTTTCTTTTCGGCACTGACGTTCCTATGCCTATGGCAATACACTGAAACTCAAGAACAGGGAGCAAAGGACAACGCTGTGTGGTACACCAACCCGTGGTTTTATGGCGCGGCATTGTCAGCCATGGCGGCATACTACTTCCGCACCATGGCCATGGCACTCATTTTCGCCATGCTCATATTTTTCCTTACACGCAAGGAGTGGCAGCAGACACTGGCTACGCTGGCCATCGCCGTCATCACCTACCTGCCGTGGGTGATGCGCAATAAAGCCGCGGGACTCGAGTCGCGATACTTCGGTACCATCATGACCGTAAACCCATGGCGACCCGAACAGGGCACTATCAGCACTCCGGGAGAATTCATCGAAAAAGTCATCAAAAACATCGACGAAACGGTTATCAAAGCCTTCACAGAAAGCCTGTTTCCATTCGTCAATGTCAACTATAATGAAACATCGTCGTGGCTCGCTATTTGTGGTGCGCTGCTCATCATCGCGGTGATGATTTACGGCTGTTTCGCAAACCGCCGCATCACATGGCTGCTATTCGCCTATTTCGTAGGTAACATAGGACTTTTCGGACTCTGGCACGGAGGCAACGGAATACGCTACGTAGTACCACTCATACCATGGATTGTCATGACTTTCTATCTCGGTATTACACAACTCGTACGCCTCACGGTAAAAACCACGCACAAGAACGACAACGGCAAACATAAGACAAAAACCACGACCTTTGACACGGCTCACTTACGCCCCGCGGCATTGGTACTCATCATATTTGCGCTACTTGAAATTAATAGCGTAAAAGCTTTGGCACAACAAAACCGGCAACCCTATCCTCCTGCCTACAAAGAGTATTTCGACATCGCCAAGCAAATGAATAAGCACTTCAAAGGGCAGCACATCGTTGTGGCGTGCCGCAAACCGGAACTCTTCATGATGTACGCGCCTAATATCTGCGCCCGGCGATACCTGTTCTCCGATAAACCCGAAGAAGTCATCGCAGACCTTGAAGAACATAATGTGGACTATGTGATACTCGACGCATTAGGATATAGCAGCACGGG
>ODAI014751403.1_pt1 | contig 10059 bp, 9 predicted proteins | sample 1539321 | NCBI WGS metagenome assembly ODAI01 (sample SAMN02144231, study PRJEB22623) | gut metagenome | biome: sheep rumen | host: Ovis aries | place: New Zealand | reverse complement strand
CGAGGCACATCGCGGCTACATTCTCGACCGTGAACTTTCCGACGACGAAATTTCCTTCCGCGACCAGAGCGACTACCAAAGCAAATATCGGAGCGTTATCGAATACTTCGACGCCGTGAAAATCGCGCTGACCGCCACGCCCGCCCTCCACACCACGGAAATTTTCGGCAAGCCGATTTTCAAATACAGTTACCGTCAAGCGGTCGTTGACGGCTGGCTTGTCGACCACGATTCGCGCACCGCTTGAAAACGCAACTGTCCGAAAGCGGTATCCGCTACAAAAAAGGCGACTTAATCACGACGTGCAACCCCGTGACCAGCGAACTAACCGACAGCGAATTGCTTGCCGACGAGCTGAATTTTGACATCGACAATTTCAATCGACAGGTCGTCAACGAAAATTTTAATCGCGTCGTCCTTGAAGAAATCGCCGCCGACATAAATCTTGAAGGTGCGGGCAAGACGTTGATTTTTGCCGTCGACGACAAGCACGCCGATTTAATCGTTCAGATTCATTTCAAGAACGGACGCTTCCCGAATGTCGTCGTGAATGTCGATTTGCTCACGACGGGCGTCGACGTGCCCGCAATCGATACGCTCGTTTTTATGCGCCGCGTCAAGTCTCGAATTCTGTTTGAACAGATGCTCGGTCGCGCAACCCGTCCTTGTCCCGACATCGGCAAGACGCATTTTAGAATTTTTGACGCCGTTCGGCACGTAGTCAACCAAATTGTCGCTCAGCTCCGTCAAATTCGACGATTTTGCTGACGACGACGACGAACGGATTCGCGTTGACCTCATGAACAAATGCAACCTGCACACGATTTTTGATTCTATGACCTGCGGACGAATATGCCTTCGTTCGGCGTGACCAATCCGCTCCGCCGCGAACACCTTACCGACTTTGAACGGGCGTTCGAAGCTGATAACCGCCGCGCTGTCCTTGACGAACGGTACAACGGCTCATCAACACCCGTTTGATATTTATCGGCGACGATAAGAACTTGAAAATTTTCGTGAAACTTCGCCTTAGTTTGCGATTCGCTGATATGACTGCCGTCCGCGAGAACGTTCAAACGCGATTCGGCGAATTCCGCGTCGTCGCAAAAAAAATTTCAACGATGATTTGAGATTTGTGCGCAATGTCTTACAGGTGTAGCTCCGCGAACTTGCAGATAATTTTTGTGGCGCGTGATTTTGCAAAACGTCCGAAATAAAATCTTCCTTGATAGCTTGGCGCATTGAGAGACGTGGAACGGGTGATAATTGCCGTCGGCGTGCTCCGTGCCGAAAAGTTCAAGCGTCGTCGCCTTGAGCGTGACGGTGAATGCGAAGAACGATAAATTTTTATGCTTGCCTTGAGCTGTCAGCTCCTTAACGAGTTTATCAGTCGGGTCAAGATCGGGTTCGGCTTCGCCTTAAATCTCGGCGTATTCGCGCATAGCGTTTTCGGTATCGGCAAGCATGGCTTTCAACTTCAACGCCGAAGTGCCCGTCTGCGAAGAGTGAGCCTCGTCGACAATCACGGTGAAATTTTTGCCCGCAACGCTGTCGACTTCCTGCAGGATGACGGGAAATTTCTGCAACGTGGTCACGATAATCCGCACACGCCGAATGCTGAATAAAATAATTTTGCCCCGCGCCGTGTTCGCTGACGTGAGCCATCAATTTGCGAACGACATCCGGTTGATGATAGCGCGGGAAAATCAATCGCCTGCCTTGCACACTGATGAATTTTGCACGAAGTCAAGCGTGCTGTCCTTTTGAAAGACGCGTTCCCACAAATACGCCGTCGGATAACCGTCCGCGTCGGAATGAGTGCCTTTGCTGCCGTCACGTACCGCGCATACCCGGAATCCGTTTGTTGAATTGGAAACAGACTTCGCACAAGTCACGGTCGTTTATCCATTGCGATTTCGCGTCGGCGACGTTTTGCTCCGATTGCTGTCCGCGCTGTAATGCCACTGCCGATAACACGCGACATGATTCTTGGCGTACTGCGCCGCCGTCTAATTCAGCGTAGATTCGGGCTTGAAGTAGCAGACGCGAAAATTTATCCCGCGATGTTTGACACCGTGCCGCAACACGCTTAACAGTCCGCCATTGTCGCAAGTAGCATTGAACGCCGCACAAAATTTTTTCACGCTGTCGGACTTGGTGACGTTCTCGAATCGCGCCCATTCTCGCGGCTGACTGCGCCGAATAAAATCTGTCAGCATCGCGACGTGTAACCCCTGCCGCGCGTCGTAAATGTCGATGCCTTTGACGTAGCCGCCTGCGGGCGACAAAAACACCGCTTCAATGTCTGATTCAAAGCGGCGTTCGGTCAAAGTCGCGGCGTTTCGGGTCAGCAACGGGTTTGTCGAATTCGTCGAGTTTCGGGCGTTCGACGGCGATTTTGTAGTAGCCAAAGTCGACGTAAGTCTGCACAATGACTTCGGCAATGGCGAAAGTCGCCGCGTTGAACTCTCGCCCTTAGTAACGGACATACCGACTGTGCTACATAAGTTTTGCAAAGATATACTCGCCGCCAATACGCTCAAGGTCGGTCGCCCGCTCGCAAAACTTCGCTCGTCGATTTGAACACTGCGGCAACAGTGACGGCAGTGATGAGCTCGTAGCGCAAATTGTTGCTAAAAAAAAACGCCCTCAATCGGACGTTTTTTTTTATTGCAGAAAATAGTTTAAGCGGTTATAATTGCCTCGACCGAGCCAACCAAAACCGCTTTGAAATAACTACATTAGTATTTTAGCAGGGCGGTCAGCTTTAGTCAATTGAAGGTATGTTTTATGAAACAAAAAAATTTACCGGCACTTATCCCGCAAGTCTTCGAGTATGAGCAATTCGGCAAATTGCGTGTCGTAAGGATCGACGGCGTGCTGTGGTTCATCGGAATCGACGTTGCAAGGGCTCTCGGCTACAAAAAGCCGCGTAACGCAATCGCAATGCACGTTGACGCTGAAGACAAGAGACCTGACGCCCTGATTCGCGACGTCAGATCCAACGGTGTTACGCAAAATCGTAAATTTACGCTCATCAACAAGAGCGGAGTGTATTCGCTGATTCTCGACTCGAAATTACCCAAAGCCAAAGAGTATCGTCACTGGGTAACGAGCGAAATCTTACCGCAAGTCGACGAGATGGGCAGTTACAGCGTGCCGAAATCGAATAAGAAAAAATTACCGCAACTGCCGCCCGATATCTTCAACGATGATCCGACTGACTTCGGAAATGTGGCGCGTCTGGAAATGTTTCTTGAAGAGAACGGAATAGAATACGACTATGATATTACTGTTCGCGTCATCAAAGACGAAAACGGCAAGGAATCCCTCTGCTATCAAATTGAACCGTTCATTAAAGGCTAATTGACTTGTATTTTGGCATAGCAACGGAATGTTGAGGCAAGCGGCAATCTGCCGGTAAGCAACGTCGCTGACAGTGAAATTGCTCTTGAATCTCCTACTGAACTGTCGGGCACTTATCTGATTTCAACCTTTTAAATTGAAATATAACCTTATTCATAGTATCATTTTCAAAATTGAAGTCGATTCCAAACTTACGGAAGACGAATCATAGAGCTCATGCCTTTTAAAGGCGAAAAGCCCTACAGTGCTGGAAACACTGCAGAGCTTCTTCCGGTGAATGTTCGCTCCATTCGCCAGAATGCCCCTATGGGACTCTTATCGCTACTCTCAATGAGTTTGCAAACTTTAATTTTCGTAGAACGACGTTTGATTATTTTATACCATAGCGATAATCCCTGCAAGGGCTTTTTAGCGTTATTTTTAAGGCGCCATTCACCGGTGTGAATGGCGTCTTTTTCTTTTGCAACGAGGTGATTTTCATGCGTACAGATTCGGACAACATGCCCAACACCATTGAGATTGAAAAGAAACTTCTGTCGGCGATGATGCTCAAGAACGGCGAAGTCGTGCCGCTCGTTTCAGCCATTGTCGTCGCCGACGATTTCTATCGTCCCGAACATCAAGCCATCTTCCGCGCAATCGTCAAGATTTTTTTTGAAGGCACTCCGCCCGACGTGCTCGCCGTCGAACATGAACTTAACAAAATCGGTACATTTGACCGTGATTATCTGTTCTCACTCGTTGATTTGGAGTTTACGACCGCTCGCGCCGAATTCCAAGCTAAAGTCGTCAAAGAAAACTCCAATCGCCGCAGATTGATTGAGACCGCTCAAATCATCGTCAATAACGCTCAACAAGACATTCGCTCGCCGACTGAAATCATTGCCGACGCTCAACGCACCTTCGAGCAAATCAGTCGATCAGCAGTGCCGACAAAGCGGACGACCTTCGCCGATTTTTTTGCCAACAACTTCAACGCCGAAGTCGACGCCATGAAGACTTACGCCAAACGCCTTACGGGCTTCGACAATCTCGACGCCGTGCAATTTTTCAGTCCGGGACTCTACGTAATCGGTGCGACGCCCGCTGCCGGCAAGACGACTTTCTGCTGGCAACTGCTTGAACAACTGGCTCGTCGCGGTGAGACTTGCATTTACTGCAGCTACGAGATGAGCCGCCTTGAGTTGTTCTCAAAGTCGCTTGCCCGCGAACTGTTTATCCGCAATCCCAAACATGCCCCTACAGCCGCCCAGATTCGCCGTGGTGCGTCGTTTGGGGGCTTGCACGAGATTATACTCGTTTTCGCCAATTTGGGGCTTAATTTGAGCCTTCTGGAGCTTCAGGACGAATCTGTTGACGACCTGCTTGCCATGCTCAAGCCGCTGTGTTCCGTCAAATCAAAAGCTCCCGTCGTTTGCCTCGACTATCTGCAAATAGTTCCGACCGGTCGCGAATCAACCAAGCTCGGCATTGATGATTCTGTTCGCAAACTCAAGAAATTTCAGCGCGATACCAATACGACCTTCATCGTAATAAGCAGTTTCAACCGAATGAACTACGCACAGTCCGTTTCGTTCGAGTCATTCAAAGAGTCGGGCAACATCGAGTACACCGCCGATGTCGTTTGGGCTTTGCAACTCAACATTATGAACGAGCTCAAAAGCTACAACAACATTGCCGACACCCGCAAACGTATTGACGACGCCAAACGTCAGCAACCGCGACAGATTCACCTTAAGTGCCTCAAGAATCGGCAGGGCACCAACTATGATTGTTACTTCCGTTACTATTCCGCGCACGATTGCTTCGAGTCTTGCGACAAATTTAACGAAGACGGTCCTCCTTGCTCCGACGCAAGGAGGATTGAAAATGACAAATTTTAGATTTGACGCGCATTTATTGACACAAAAAAATATGCCCTTGTTAAAGTACTTACTGCAACAACAAGGAGCGTTTTTATGAAAACAACAACATTTTTATTTTAACGAACAGCGATTCAAATGTAAAGGAGTATTTTTATGAACAACAACAAAACCAACGTACAAATCATTCCTGCAAAAAAACTCATTGTGCCCAACGACAATCTCTCGAAAAAAATTTTTAATCTGACGCAGGCGGACTTGAAATACTGGCTTGAACGACAACGCCTAAAATTCATCGAAATGGCTAATCACCCACAGTTCGGCGAAATTCTTTCTCCGATTGAACTCACCGTCGACGATGAAACTTTCACGCTTTCCGAGCCTCTCGATCAATTCCACTGCGCAGTGCTGTGTGCGGGTATCTCCGAGTTATACGCGGGCAATCATCAAACAACGGTACCGATAATTTATCGCGCCATCACCGGTAAAGTCAACAGGGGCTCCGATGCCGACCCAAGCAAAAAGCAACTCATCGATATCAAAAATGCAATCGATTTGCTCATGCGCCTGCAACTGACTTACACCCCGACCCATCTCTGCGAATTAACGAGATACAACAACGGCAATCCCAAAAAAATTGTATCCGCACTCTTGCCGTGCAAACGTCTTGAATTCACGACCATCAACGGGCAAAACGCCAACATTATCGAGTTACTAAGCGAATCTCCGCTGTTGACTTCGGCGCAATTGAAGAACAATCAAATCCTGACTTACAAAACCGAACTCTTAGACGTGCCCTACATGAACAACAGCCGCATGAACATCGGACTCAAACACTACACCATGCGCCGCGTTCAAGAAATTTCACTTCACCGACAACTGCAACCCATTATCACCTTCGCCGACGTGTTTTTTAAATGCCAAATCGAAAAAGCAAACCTCAAAACCAAAAAAGACGCTCGCGAAGTCATCGTTACCTTCATTGAGCACCTTAAATCCAAAGGCGTAATCACATCGTTCGAGGTCATCAAACACGGCAACTCCTTCTATTCGATTGAACTCGTTCCAGTCAGAAAAGGCAAAACAAATCAATAAACTACATTTATCGTTACGAATTAAACAAAAAATCAACCGCAGCGCCTATTCGGTAATTTTGCAGCGCCTATTCGGTAATTTTGCAGCGCCTATTCGGTAATTTGCGGTGGTCGCAAAAAAGGCATTTTTGCCTAGTGGTGACGCGACTTTTAGCACCCACCCAAAATCCCTGTATATATTGTAGATATTGTAGCGAACGGCGACGCCGAATCGCCTACGCTAACGCTACGGCTAATCGGCTTACGCCGCCCGCGTCGTCAGCTGAAGTCGTGATAAGTTGGCGAAGGGGTAAGGCGATTAGAGGTGCAAGCTACCCGCAGGCGGCGAGCATCCGATACAGGCGACGGAAGTCGTAACCGTAGGCGATTCGATCTGCGGAAGCCGTTCGCTAAAAAAAAAAAAAGAAATGCGCGCGGAATTTTCTAAAAATCGCCGCAAATAAATTTGTGCGAAACAAAATAAAAAAGACCGAAAGCCCGAAGGCAATCGGTCAAGCGCAAAACATTCCCGTCAGCCCAAGAAAACAATTTCTTCCAGTCGATTGAGCAATTCGTTTGTCTGAAGGATACTTAGCGCAATTCTGCCGCAAATAATTTTTGAAGTCGTTGTCATTGAGTAGCTCGACAAGGTCACAGTGAATTCCCATGAACAATTTTCAAACAGTATATCGCATGCCTTGCCGTCAATCACACCGATACAGAGTCGTCGAATTATTCCTTGCAAGCGAAAAGCCGCTGTGCTAAACTTGCCTCGTCAAAGGTACAAGCAAGCGCAGTGGCTTTTCGTGTTCGATTATCTTATCACGCCCTGCGCCATTTCGCAAGGAATGATTTTTATGGTTAGTGAAAATTTTGTGCCGATCATCTTCGAGCATGAGAAGTTCGGCGAAGTGCGTGTCGTTATGATTGACGGCAAACCGTGGTTCGTCGGCAAAGATGTCGCTGTCGCTCTCAATTACGCAAATCCGCGTGACGCCTTGGCAAAACACGTGCCCGACAAATTCAAAAGGAAGTCACAAATCGCGACTCCCGGCGGCGTACAGGAAATGACCGTCATCAACGAAGCCGGAATGTACAAACTCATCATGCGTAGCAAACTTCCCAAGGCGGAAGAATTCTCGGATTGGGTCTGCGAAGAAGTCTTGCCCAGTATTTTCAGAACGGGCTCATACACGTTACCGAACGTGGCAACGAACCTTGAGCAAAGCCGCTTGGAGGTCGAACGCCTTCGCCTTACTACGGAGCAGGCACGTCTGGAACTGGAACGTGACCGCCTCAATTTGGAACGCGAACAATTTGCCGTAGCCAATAACGACGAGACCAAAATATTTGCCAAAGCGCAGTTGCTCCGCGAGCTTGCCTCTGCTTCGGGCGATAATCAACTCATGCGCAGCAAATTTCTCCGACAGGCGGCAATGCTCGTCGGCGAAGATCTCGACATAAAAAAATCGGATGATATCATACCAAAGTTTTGATTGACACGCTCATCACCGAAAAAATTCGCCGCGCCGTTTGAAAGCGTCGGCACTGTCCAAATCGTTTTGCAAGCGCAGGGCAGAAATCCAATCTGCCTCAACCGCACGTTTAAGCTCATCAAATAATTTCCGACCCAGAAAATATCGTCGCGACCGTTCGTGCAACAGATTTGGCGCAAGCAGTTGCGCAGGGATACCCGTTGTGCAAAAGTCTGCGACGACGGCGAAGATAGCTAGCCCGATATTTCCACTGCCTGTATCGGAGAAATTTTGCCCGTTGCGACGCGTCCGATGTTTTTGAAACTTTCGACACCGTCGACGGTCGAGCCGCTAAGCATTGATTGTTGTCCAAGTTCGTTGACGACGGGTGCCATTGTGTAACGATTCCACTGCGCGGGCGACGCAACGGGCGGCAAATCCTGTTGCATGAGCCGATTGACTTCCTTCGTGATGTCAATCGTTTGCGGGACTTGCATTGCCGACATCATGACTTGGTTGCCGAAATTCAACGCCGCGTTTGCTTGAGCAAGGTATTCGCCTTTTTGTTCGGGCGACAAGTTGACGTTGCCATCAATGAAATTTTTGAGCCACTGCTCCTTGATTTTGCTCGCCGCACACGCCTGTTCGATGTTTTGCATGTTTGCGGAAAACTTGCCGATTGTCAAGTAAACTTCTTCGGTAAGCGACGCCGCCTCTTTTGCAGTATGTTCATTGCCCGCGAAGGTTTGGGTCAGCCACGTCACTTTGTCGGTAGTGCTTTTTTTGGCAAACGACGCGAAAATATCCTAGACTATCGGCGAGACGCCGGCGAAAATTTTTCCGAATTCAAGTGCCACAATAAATCCCTCCGATCAGTTGGACGCGTTCTTTAGCTTGAGTTCGGCATATTTCTTTTTCATGCCGATAATCGACTCTTTCATGACTTCCGACAGCGAATGCGTGTTGACAATCGCGTCGAAGATGTCGGCAGTGGTAAGTGCGGGCTTTTTCTTAACGAACACGCTTTCCAAAGCTTCACGGACGACGCCTTTCAAATCCGCGCCACAGTAACCGTCAGTCTTGTCGGCAAGCTTGTCCAAGTCAATTCAGGCAAGGTCAGTCGGACGGCAGAAAGTCAATCTTATTCGCTGTGGCAACAATGAACGCGGGCGAATTTTTTTCCTGCATCCACGTCAGGAATTTGCCGTCAGCAATTTTCCGCAACCGGGCATCCCCGCAATTAAAACGCCCTTCGGAATGTCGACGCCGAAATCTTGCGCTTTCTTTATCTGCTTAAAAATTTCAGCTTTCCGAAGGAGTCAACGTTTTAAATTTTCCGATCCGCCAATGTCGCTCATCGTTTCCTTGACGCGAATCATTTCCAAGATAACGGATTTTTTTACGAGCTGTTCAAGAATACTTGTAAGGTCGCGTGAGGTCAGCATACCATCTTCCGAGACCGCCAAAGACAATATGTTGTAAATTCCCGTTTGCGACAGACCTTTGAGTCGCATGACGACTTTGTTGAGCGAACCTTCTTCGGGCGGGTCAATGCCTTGCGTTTTGATAAAATTACCTTGAGCGCGGAAATCGTTTCAGGCTTGTCCGGCGAAAAATGCGCGTCACGCAAAAGCAAAATTTTATTGTCGAAGTTGTCGTCGTCAATCAGAAGTCGCAACGTCGCCGCCAAATCCGCTCTCGGCAGAGCAAATTCGTTCGGTGGTCGTATTCATAAATTCAAATCGCTTCATTATCACATATTCGCGAATTTTTAGAAGGCATCCAAGGTTTTTGTTCGGTACCGTTGGTTCTTAAAACGAGCTTCCGCACATACACGAAAGCCGACTCGGCGCGATTTATGTATTCGTGATGAGGTCGGGCAATGCAATAAAAAAATTCGCGAAATCCGTTTTCGGACTCGCGAACTTTTTTTATCGTAAAAATCGCGCTCAAGGCAAATCGTTCTGCGTTTCGTAAATCGTAACCAACATATCCATGCCCGACGCTTCCAGAACTTCCTTAATCATGCCCGACGCTCCGAACAGGACGAATTGTTTCTTGTCGCGTTTGGATTTTTTCGCCATACGCAAAAGGACGCGCAAGCCCGCACTCGAAATGTAATCCATCGCGGACATATCCAGTGCAACTTTGTTGTTCGCCTGCAAGAATTCGTTGCCGGCTTTGTCGACTTCAGCCGAGGTCACCGTGTCCACGCGTCCGATTATCGAGAAAACTTGCCAATCTTTGTGCGCGGAAGTTTGAAACGATACTTTGCTGGTCATT
>ODAI012373929.1_pt1 | contig 10059 bp, 9 predicted proteins | sample 1539321 | NCBI WGS metagenome assembly ODAI01 (sample SAMN02144231, study PRJEB22623) | gut metagenome | biome: sheep rumen | host: Ovis aries | place: New Zealand | reverse complement strand
TGGCTCTTGTGTGAGCAAGCTCCCACCGAGCCAGTATTCTTTTGCATGCGCATGGCTCATTGCTAACGCGCAAAAGGCCGGAGATACGCACCCTGTGCGTACCCCCGGCCTTCGGGACATGTCATTATTTGGTTAAACCAAGAGGTTTTTTTAAACCGTAATTCCGAATAAAGAGGACGGCGATCGATCGCTCGCCTTTTCCTCTTATGGCTGGTGATCAACAGGTGAGACAGCCATCATTCGTCATTTGACATTTCAGCCTTTTTTCCTGTTGTAGGTAACTACAGAAGCGCCTGCGAAGACACCTGCAGCCATGAGCCACAGCATCCAGCTGTTGTCCATGCCGGTCTTGGGAGACTTCTTGCCGGAAGAGGAGCTGCTGCTCTTGCTGGAAGAAGAGGAGCTGCTGGAGCCGTCAGAAGACTTCTTCTCACCTACGAGGCAGAAGGGAGACAGAGAACTGACAGTGATCTTAGTTCCCGCAACGATCTCCTGGCCATTGCCTGCATAGTTGTGCACCATAGCGAACTTGGAGTACTTGGAAGAGGCATGTGCGGAGAAGTCAACTGTGTATGTGCCGTCTGCATTAGCTTTTACATACTCAGTGCCGGCCTCATCGGAAGCACCGTCAGCATCGTCTGCATCCTCGATATCAACCCAGCCATAGACGATTTCAGACTTGGCGGGATCGAGGCCTGCAGCTTCGAGCTTGGCATCATCGATGTTCTTGATGGCCATAGCGCTCATTGCCATGCCCAGTGTCATAGCAATAACCATTGCTACGGCCAGTAACCTTTTCGTTAACAGTTTCATAGTTTTACTCCTTTCTATAAAGTTTTTTCTGCCGGGTAATTCCGGTCAGTATATAGATAAACGATGCCGCGCATCGGTTATCTCCCTGTCTGTGCTTCTTCCGATGCCGCCCCCTGCGCCGCACTGTCCGTTTTGGGCAGTACTTCGGGGTTCATCAGAAGGCACTGGACCAGATAGCGCTGGTCCTCATAGGCATTGCATGTGGAAAGTGTCAGGATATGGCTGTCTTTGTTCAGCACCGTATTCTGATCCACAAATCCTGTCATCGACTGCTGCGCCAGAATCTCCTGCTGGAATTTATCCAGTACAAAAGGATCTGTAAAATTGTCGTTTGCCAGGAGGAGATGCCTGTCATCATAATTATACGCAGCAAATATTTTATAATGCAAGACCCTGTCGGGCAGATAAACTATAACATCTTTGTTTTTTTCAAAAAATGCCCTGTCTTCGTAAAGATGAAGATTCTGGAACATGGATCCGTTGCTCATATCATGTCCGTAGAGCACGGTGACAGGATCTGTAAAGTCGCGCTTATTATAATTTTCCGAGTAGATCGAACCCGCAAACTCGGCAACTTTGTCCGCCCGGTGATTCAGATAAAAGCTCTGATCCCCCTCCACCATCTGGCAGACGGGATAATCCACCTGGGTATTGGGGATACGGATCCAGGCATAGGCGTCGGGGCAGGTCTCCCACAATGTTGTAAAGTCGATCGGGATTTCCTCCTGCGGCGCGGATGCCGCGGAAGTCTGTGCCGCCTGAGCGGTAACTGCCGTGACCACCTCCGCCGCCTTCTCGACGGGAGTTTCGGGAGACGCGGGAGACTCCGCAGGTTCCTCTATAGTCGATTTCTGTATTTCCGCATAGACATCGCTTCCGCTCCGTGTCTTATACCACATCAGTCCGCCGATCAGCACACAGATCACTGCTGCAGAAGTCAAGATATTAAACAAAAGCCTGTTGTTTTTTTTATTCATAGTAGTTGTCAATCCTTACATCCGCACATGACGGCAGGCGAAAATCACTGTTCTCCTGTCTGTGTATAAAAGAGCTCGAGGACCATCCTGTAGAGGGCTGCGTCATCAACCCTGTACACATCATAGACATCTTCGTGCCCCGTTTCGCCCGGAATTGTCTGAATGCCTCCGGTGCGCTCTGCAACGGCGATGTCCACAAACTGGTCGTTGGACATGTTCGTGACCATCTCCTCTTTCATGGTCTCAAAAAGCGTTGTGACTGTGGAGGCGTCTTTTTGCTGTTCCTGTGCAAGTTTCGAGGCAAAAGCCTCCAGGAACACCTTCTGACGATTCATGCGGGTAATGGCGCTCTGTTCTATCTGCGTGTCCCTGCTCCGGACAAAGATCTCCGTGTTCGTCTCATCCAGAATGACCTTGTTTCCCTTGACGAAAGCAGGATTTTTGCCGGAGAGAGAGTCATCCGGCACGGTGACCTCCACTCCGCCCAGAAGCTGTGTCAGCCTGGAGATGCTGTCCAGATTGATGGCTGCATAGCCGCCTATGGGAAGTCCGCTCAAAAGTCTGGACACTGCCGCGGATGTCAGCTCACAGCTTTTGCGCTTTCCGTCGCCGTAGGCATACTGCAGATTCAGATGATCTGAATAGAAGCCCAGCGACTCTCCGCCGGGTGTAAATCTCTCGATCTGTGTGATGGTATCCCGGGGGATCGCCAGACCGACCGTCGTCTCCTGTACGCGGTCGTAGCTGATCAGGAAAACGGAATCACTCTGTCCTGCAGAGCCAGGCTCCTTGGGATCCTGAATGGATCCGTCCGTATCAACACCCAGAAGGAGATAATTCGTCAGATGATCATTATAGACATAGGTCTTTCCGTCGTAGACGATGGCATCAGGATCTGATTTCTCCGCGGTCCATCCCTGTGAACTGCTGTCCGCCTCTCTCTTCTCCGAATGGGAAATGCCGGTCCTGCCGAAAACACCCAGCGTGATGCAGAGAACTGCCGCCGCCAGCAGTATGACCACTGCAGCGATGATCAGCATCATTCTCTTCCGCTGCTGTCTGCGATTTTGTTTTCTATTATCCATCCCGCTCACTCCAGATCCGGTTCAGGAAATCTCAGGGGTCTTCCTAGTTGGACTCGGCCCCGTACTTGGAATACTCTCCGTACTTGCCGTATTTTCCATACTTGCCGTATTTGGATCCGTAATAACCTTCGCCCTCACGGCTGGCACGGTTGAGAACTGCGCCGAGAATACGGCATCCGGACTTCTCGATCTGGTCCTTGACGCGCTGTGCCGCCTGACGGCTCGCTGCGCCGCTCTCCAGAATGAGGACAGCGCCGTCACAGTACTGGCCGACCAGGGCAGCGTCAATGACCTGCCCCAGAGGCGGTGTGTCTACAAATACATAGTCGTATCTCTGCGATTCCATCTTCAGGAGGGTGCTGAACTGCTCATCACCCAGCATCTCTGCCGGATTCGGGGCATAGTGACCCGCCAGAATGACCGACAGGTTTTCAAAATAAGTCGGATATATAATCTGATCAACGCGGTCGATCTGTCCGCTCAGGAACTCGGAGAGGCCCACAACTTCTCCGACAACGCCGTATCTCTCCAGGAATACGGATTTGCGGATATCGGCGTCCACATAGAGAACCTTTTTGCCCGCGTTGGCCATCTCCTGCGCCAGACGGAAACTGACCTCGCTCTTTCCCTCTCCGCTGAAGACACTGGTGATCATGATGATCTTGTTTTTCTTACCTGAGAACTGTATATTTGCACGCAGCTTTTTGATTGCTTCGCGGTAAAAGAAATCTCCTTCATCCTGTATGTGCAGTTCCAGTTTTTCGTTCATATATATAATCCTCTCTCAATGCGCACTGTTTTTTGAAAAACAACTGCTCAGCTTGCTGCCCGTTTCTTTTTTGCCGCTTTCTTTCTGTCCGCGGATTTTCTGGTGCTTCCGCTCTTGTCAGGTACTACGGCAAGTACAGGAAGCTGCAGGTAGCGCTCAATGTCGTCCTCTGTCTGAATCGAATCGTTGAGGATCACGGCGACACAGATCAGGAACACTGCCGCAAGAATGCCGAGAAGACCTCCGATGGCTGTGTTGCGCAGAAGGCTGGGGGAGGACTGGGTCAGCGGAACCTCGCCTTCCTCAATGATCTTGGGCGCGGTCACTTCCATTTTCTCAGCGATATATTCGGAACTGATCCCGGCGACAGTATCCACTACACTCTTGGCCAGCTCGGGATCCGCCTGCAGTGTGGAGATGATGAGCATGCGGCTGTCGTTGGGATTGGAAATGGTGATCGTATCCCGCAGATGCTTGTAATCTGTATCCAGATTCAGCTCCTCGATCGTCTCCTGAAGGACAGGACGGCTGGAAATCAGGATCTCATAGTCATTGGTCAGCTGTGAACCCAGCTGCAGATCCGCCAGTGAGGAAAGTGTCGTCTCCTTGGTCACGACCAGCATGGTCGCGGAAGATGAATACATGGGGGTGATCAGAAATTTCGTGATCGCAAACGCAATATCCGCCACGATAAAGCCGGCCAGAAGTACCAGCCAGATTCTGTGACGGACCGCATTCCACAGCTGCAGCAGATCAATCTCGATCTCCTCGTTTTCCATCGGCCTGTTCGCAGTATTTAACTCCATTTTTCGGTTCTCTCCTTGGTCATCGTCAGTGTTAGAGCATCGTTATCATACAGGTTGTTTATAATCGACTGCATCCCCGGATCCCGCCCGTAAACACGGGTAAATTCTGCCGGAATCACAAAAACAGATGAAGACGCACAAAAAACAGCTGCCGTCAAATACACTCTTCTGTCAGCTGTAGGGAAATCATCCTGCATATAATATAACTATTCGTGCCATTTTCTGTTATTTCCGTCTGCCGGGATATTGATTAATACCAATTATCTGCAAGTAATACAGTGTTGTTATTAGACAACAAAAAACAAAAAATGTCAAGATAACATTCCTGTTCCTGAGCGTGTACACACTCAGCACCTGCCGTCCCTGCCTTCAGCACCCCAATACAGTCTGTATTTCGGAGCAGATCTCCTCTATGCTGCGCATTTTTTCGCCTTCGTTGCAGCGAACGACCTTCCATCCCAGTTTTTCGGCGCAGTAGGCGGCAGCTTTTGCAGACTGTTCCAGATACTGCACATTCCTCTCATGGATATCTTTCCTGCTTTCGTCTCCGCTGTAGCGTCCCGCCATCAGTTTCTGGGAGACTGCCGGATCGACCTGAAGGTAGATCACAGCATCCGGCGCCGGGATACCCAGAAGATCATACTCGTAGTGAAAAAGCCACTCAAGAAAGCCGTCCCACTCCTCTTCGGGGAGCTTGGAACACTGGTGCACGGCATTGGACGTCGTATAGCGGTCGGCAATGATCACACCGCCGTCCTTATAGAATGCGCCCCAGTCAGCCTTGTAGCCCGCAAACCGGTCTGCCGCATAAAAGCTCGAGGCCGCATAGGCATTCACATCTGAGGGGTCGGACCCGAATTCCCCGCGCAGGTACATCCTCACCAGCGCGGAAGAATCGGATTCGTAGTTGGGAAAGGAGACCTTTCTGACAGGCAGTCCCTTCCTGAGAAATGACTCATACAGAAGTTCCGACTGTGTGGCTTTTCCGGAGCCGTCCAGGCCCTCGATCACATACAGTTTTCCCTTTCCGTCTCTCTGTGTATTGCTGCTCATTTTTCATCTCCATTCCGGAGCAATCTGCTCTTTCCGGTCCCTGTTACAGGACAATGTCATATTTTTCCACATCGATGATGGCGATGCCCTCGCACTCGAAGGAAATGCCCTCTGCACTCTGCTCCGTGAAGATCGTCGAGGAAATTGCCTGCTCACCGTTATTGACGAAAATCTCGACCGAATAGCGGTCCATGATGATTCTGAGCCTGATCTTGCCGTCGCGGAAGCGCGTCACAACCTCCCTGCTGGAGACGATGTCGCGGCGCAGGCCGGAATTGCTGCGGTCGAAGGTCAGGATACTCTCGCCGGGCGAATAGATGATCGAAGTGTAGAATCTGGTGTCCTTGGCGACTTTGATGATGAATTTGTCGTAGAGTTTGCCTCCGGAGGGGCGCACTGTGACGATCATATCCACGCAGCGGCCCTGGACAGCCGGAAGCTGGATCCTTTCCTGCACATCGACATCCGTATAGAACACCGCGTTTCTGCGGTACATTTCCAGTTCTCTGACCGGCTGCTGGATCAGGCGTCCCTTCTTCAGGGAGAGTTCCCTGGGCAGGGTCATCATGCCGAACCAGCTGCCGACGGCGACATGGTCATGGCTGCTCTCCCAGGACTGCATCCAGGCGATCATGATCCTACGGCCGTCCGGCGCCAGCAGGGTCTGCGGCGCATAGAAATCGAGGCCGTAATCGATGGCGTGGACTGCCTTTCTGGTAAATTTCCATGTCTCGCGGTCAAAGCTTCCGACCAGATAGATATTGCCGAATCCATTGTGATAGGCGCGTCCGCGGGAGAGCATCTCCTGGGGAGATGTGATCAGGATCGCTTGGTCGTCCATCATGAAGAAGTCCGGGCACTCCCACATCCGTCCGTATTCGTTCCGGCTGCGGTCCAGGACCGAAAGCATCTCCCAGTGCATGGCGTCCGCGCTGCGGTAAAGAAGGATCGCGCCGCTCCCGTCCATGGTGCGGTTGGCGACGACCGCATAATAGCAGTCATCCTTCTCGTCCCGCCAGATCTTGGGATCGCGGAAATCCACCGCGCTCCATCCCTCCGGCAGATCCGCCGAAGTCAGGACCGGATTGTTTTCATATTTTTTATAGTCGATGCCGTCTCCGAAGGCCACACACTGCATCTGGCGGCTCTCGATATAGCCGTCTTCGCGCTGGCGCTCCTTGACGCCGGTGTACATCAGGAGCTGACGGCCGTCCGGCATCTCCACTGCGCTTCCGGAGAAGCATCCCGCATTGTCATATTCCTCATCCGGGGCGATCGCAGCCGGCAGCCACTCCCAGCGCACCAGATCCTTTGTCTTCACATGTCCCCAGTGCATGGGCCCCCAGATCGTATTGTAGGGATAGTACTGATAAAAGAGATGATATTCACCCTTATAGACAGAAAAACCGTTGGGGTCATTCATCCAGCCGACACGCGGCACCACATGAAAAAGAGGCCGATCCCTCTCCAGGATCCGGTCTCCGTAAACCTCCTCATACTTCCTTGCCTGCTGCAGTTTCGTATCCATAAATCGCTCCCCCCGCGCAAACTGCGCGCTGTCTTCCATTATGATTCGTATGATCAGCTGCCGCCTGCCCTGTCCCCGATTCTCCATATCCTATCCGGATATCCTCTATATGAATATCCTGTACGAATATCCCATCCGGTATGCATACACTGTTTTTTTGTCTGTCCGCAGATCCGGGACCCGCCCGCGAGGACTTCGCGATGACGAACAGACAGGCCGCCTACGTTTTCATCTTAAGGGGAAGGCGGACGCTTGTCAACAAGCGCTTGTCAACGACTTTCCCCCGGCTTATCCCTGGCTTATCCCCGACTTTTCCCCGGCTTATCCCCTATTTATCCCCTATTTATCCCCGATTTATCCCTCAAAGCCGCCGCTGTTGGAGTCCTCAAAAATATCTGGTATGATAAGGCAGTGGTACCTGTTCGGCCTTTCCCGGGCTGTGAACAGATACCTGCAGAGCAGCTATACAGAGGAGGGAGACCATGCCTTTTCAGATCATCAGAAATGACATCACAAAAGTACGCGCAGACGCCATTGTCAACACGGCGAATCCGGAGCCGGTCTATGCCGGCGGAACAGACGCGGCAGTCTACAGAGCCGCCGGCGCAGGCCCGCTCCTTGCGGAGAGAAGAAAAATCGGCCGGATCAGACCCGGCGAAGTGGCCGTCACCTCCGCCTTCAGGCTGAGGGCAAAATTTCTCATACACACGGTGGGCCCGGTATGGCAGGACGGCAGTCACGGCGAATATGATCAGCTTGCATCCTGTTACCGCAAATCCCTCCTGATCGCGCGTCAGCTGGGCTGCAGGAGCATCGCTTTTCCCCTGATCTCGACCGGCGTATACGGTTTTCCCAAGGACAGGGCTCTCGATATTGCCCTGAAGGAGATCTCCGACTTTCTCGAAGACGAAGAGATGGATGTCACCCTTGTCGTCTTTGACCGCAGGGCTTTTGACCTCTCCGCCGCACTGACCGCAGAGATCAGCCAGTATATCGACGAAAACTATGTCAGGTCGCAGAGCGCTGAGGAATATGCCTGGACAGATTCTGACCGGGAGCTGCTGTACGGGCCCTTCTCCGGCCGGGACCGCAGGGTAGAGAGCGGCCCAGGCCGGCAGGAGGAATCCCGGCGGAGAGAATCCTTTCTGCAGAACACCGGCCGTCGGAGAGAATCCGGCATGCCCCGCCCGATGGCGTCCGATTATCTCATGGATGAATCGGCTCCCTACAGCCCCGGACACGATCTGTCCGCGGCTTCCCCTGCCCCCTCTGCCTCGCCTTCCCCGGACGCTGCCCTTCCGCGTCCTCATACGGTTTCCCCGGACAAGGACGCCTGCCCCCGCCGCAGCCGCAGCCTTCAGGACCTCATGGCCCAGACGGGCGAGAACTTTCAGGAGTGTCTGCTGCGGCTGATCGACGAGCGCGGGCTGACTGACGCACAGGTATACAAGCGGGCCAATATCGACCGCAAGCTCTTCTCCAAGATCCGCTGCAAGGCAGATTATACGCCCAGCAGAAAAACCGCCATCTCCCTGGCGGTCGCCCTGGAACTGAACCTGGACGAGATGACGGATCTCCTGCGAAAGGCAGGCATCGCCCTCTCCCCGGGCAGCAAGTTCGACCTGATCATCCGCTATTGTGTGGAAAACCGGATTTATGACACCATGCGGATCAATGCCATCCTCTTCGACTACCATCAGCCTCTGCTGGGTGCATAAAAAATGTCGCTTCAAAAGCGACCATTGCCGTTTCCGTCTCTGCTATCCTTTATTCATCGAAGCACAAAACCGGTAAATCAGAGCAAAACCGGGACATGTGCCCCGCAATCATTCTGATCAAACAAATTGACCGAAACTTATTCCGGTTAAACTTATTCTGATGAAACAGGAGGCAGAAAGATGAAAAAAGGATTGACTGAGCTTGTATTTATTCTGGACAGAAGCGGTTCCATGCAGGGACTGGAGGCCGACACCATCGGCGGATTCAACAGCATGGTGGAGAAACAGAAAAAAGAAGAAGGGGAGGCATATGTCTCTGCTGTCCTTTTTGACGACAGACAGGAGGTCCTCTACGACCGGACACCGATCCACAAGGTGGAGCGCATGACGGACAGACAGTACTATGTGCGCGGCTGCACAGCTCTGCTGGATGCAGTCGGGCTTGCCATCCACCATATCGGCAATGTCCATAAATACGCCCGCAGCGAGGATGTCCCCGAGAAGACAATTTTTGTCATCATCACAGACGGGATGGAGAACGCCAGCCGCCTCTACGGCCCGGAGAAAGTCCGCTCCATGGTCGGGCGCCAGCAGGAAAAATACAACTGGGAGTTTCTTTTCTTCGGAGCAAACATCGATGCTATTACAGAGGCTTCCAGGATCGGCATTCGGCCCAGCCGCGCAGCGAACTATGTACATGACAGCAAAGGGACACGCCTGAACTTTGATACCCTCTCCAGCGCCATCAGCGGCGCCCGCGCTGCCGCTTCCGCCAGGGAGATGAATGCAATGTTTGACCGCGATGAGGCAATGGCTCCCATCCGCGAGGATTATGAGAGACGCCGCCGGAAATAAGCGGAAGCTGTTTCCTGCAGAGGGGCTTCAGACCGGCAGAGTCTCTTCCCACCGGGAGTCTCTATTCAAACACATCAAACACATAAAAAGGAACGGACCGCAGAAAACGCGCGTCCGTTCCTTTTTCATTTCATCCTGTCTGCATGCTGTTCAGAGGCGGAACCGGGTCACCTGATTCTCACACACAGGTATTTTTGCCGGCCCGTGAGCAAAGCTCTGAAAAGCAGTCCCTCAGACTGTCTTATTCTTCTACTGTGCAGTACATGAAGTACTTGAAGCCCAGAGGAGTGCTGAAGAAGCCCTTGACACTGGAATCGATCATGTACAGATCGGTGTAGTAGTAGAGAGGGCAGATGGCGCCGGTGCTCATGAGCAGATCCTCTGCTCTGTGCATCAGCTCATAGCGAACCTGAGGATCTGCGCAGGCCTTGATGTCAGCAATGAGGACATCATAG
>ODAI010846134.1_pt1 | contig 10059 bp, 9 predicted proteins | sample 1539321 | NCBI WGS metagenome assembly ODAI01 (sample SAMN02144231, study PRJEB22623) | gut metagenome | biome: sheep rumen | host: Ovis aries | place: New Zealand | reverse complement strand
GGAGGGAGATGTCCTTACCCTGACCGTCGCCGGCATCGGCAAAATGACATTCACCCGGGGCTGAATGAAAAAGTGAGGCTTTGAAGAACGGAGGCTTTCCGCAGCTCCCCTGCAAAGTCTCTGCCGGCGGCGTTGACAAAAGCGGCCGGGGGCTTTATGATGAAAGCTCAGAACCGACTTTCGACAGAGAGGAGCCAATCTATGAAAAAGATACTGTCCTGCATCCTGGCCCTGACGCTGTTTTTGACCCTTGGCGCGGCGGGCATCCGGGCTGCGGCCGACGAGCCAGAGGATCTGGCAGGCGCTTATGAGCTGATCGGCATGCTCCTGCGGGGCGTTCCCTACCCGGAGCAGCAGCGGGACGCCCGCTCAGCCTTCCGCCTGCTGGTGAAGGAAGACGGCAGCGCGGCGCTTACCACGCCCGACGGCCTCCGCTCCTTCGTCTGGGACGGAGAGAATTTCACCGCGGAGGACGGACTGCAGATCCCTTACAGCTTCGAGGACGGCATCCTCATGCTGATGGAGGATGATTTTGTCATGACCTTCCAGAAGATGGAGGGGGTCGTGGGCCGCTGGATCAGCCCCGTGAACATCGGAAGCCTGCTGGAGAGTGAGATCCCGGAAGCTCTGAAAAATGTGAGCGGCGAACTGGTGCTGGAGCTGCGCTCGGACATGAGCTGTACCCTGTCTCTGGAGAGCGGCAGCATGCTCCCCAGCCTGCGGCAGGCGGTGAAGGAGCTGTATTCGGCAAATCTGGAGGCCAACGGCTCCAGCACGGAGGATGCGGAGGAGGCCTACGGCAAGAGTCTGGATGATATCGTGGCGGGCCTGATCGAGACCATGGACCTGACCGGCCTTGATGACACCCAGACCGGGACCTATATGCTCCGGGACGGGAATATCGCCGTTCGGCTGGACAGCGGCAACGCGCCGGGCAGCTGGGACAGCAGCACCATGAGCCTGACGCTGCCGACTTACGGCGAGCTGCGCTTTGACCACGTGAGCGGGGAAGACACGCTTGCCAAGGGCGAAGGCGCCATGAGCTATGAGGCCTACGCCGCCGCAGCCCCGGAGAGCCCGGTGGTCATCGAGGCCTATGTACAGGCTTGCCAGGAATGGTGGGAGGACAGCATCACTGTCTATGCCCAGGACGGAGCGGGCGGCTATTTCATCTATGACATGGCCTGCTCCGAGAAAGAGGCGGAGCGCTTGATCCCCGGCCAAAAGATCCGGGTCACCGGTGTGAAGTCCGTGGAAGGCGGCGAGGCCGAGATCCTGGACGCCAGCTTTGAGATCCTGAAGGGCAACTATCTTTTCCCGGCTGTGGACGTTACGGAACTGCTGGATCGGGAGGAGCTGATCGAGCATCAGAATCAGTATGTCTCCTTTAAGGGCCTCACCATTGAGCCCTATGACGATTCTGGCGCGGCCTTTGCCTACAAGGATCCCGACGGCATGACCGACGACCTGTACTTCAAGGCTTCCCGGGACGGCAAGATCTATGAATTCTGCGTGGAATTCTACCTCTGCGGCAAGGAGACCGGGGTCTACAAGGCAGTGGAAGCGCTGCAGGCGGGCAATGTTGTGGATCTGGAGGGCTTCCTCTACTGGGACGAGGGTGCCAATCCCCACATCACCTCCGTCACCGTGAAGTAAAGAAACACAGATATCGCTCCCCTCGGGAAAACCGAGGGGATTTTTTTCGGAAAAAGGGAAAAAATCTATCCCCCCCGGGGGCTTGTGGACGGGGAACAGGCTCGCTATAATAGGCACAGATGCATCGAGAACAGAAAAAAACGGGGTGATCTTGTGCATATGGCAGACGCGCTGCTGGCTCCCGCCGTTGCAGCGACCATGTATGTGGCCTCCGGCACTGCCGCCGGCATTTCCATCCACAAGCTGAAAAAAGAGGACGATCCGGCAAAGCTGCCCACCATGGCCGTCACGGCCGCCCTGGTCTTCGCCGGACAGATGATCAACTATACCATTCCCGGCACTGGCTCCTCCGGCCATATGTGCGGCGGCATGCTGCTTTCGGCCTTACTGGGGCCCCAGGCGGGATTCTTGTCCATGGTGGTGATCCTCACCATCCAATGCCTGCTCTTTGGCGACGGCGGCCTCATGGCCCTGGGCGCCAATATCTGGAACATGGCCTTTTACGGCTGCTTTGTGGGCTATTACCTGATCTGGCGGCCCATCCTGCAGGGCAAGCTCTTTGCCGGCATGGGCGCCAAGGCCGGTCAGCGGGCCAGGATCATCCTGGCCTCCATCCTGGGCTGCGTGATCACCCTGCAGCTGGGCGCCTTCTCCGTGGTCATCGAGACCAGCCTCTCCGGCATCACCGAGCTGCCCTTCGGCGCCTTCCTGGCCCTGATGCAGCCCATTCACCTGGCCATCGGTCTGGTGGAGGGCCTGATCACCGCGGCGGTGCTGGTCTTCGTGTATGAGTCCCGGCCCGAGCTTCTGCGGGATGTGGATACCTCCGATAAGGCTGTCTCCGCGAGACGCAGCCTGAAGGCTACCATCGCGATCCTGGCTGTGGTGGTGCTCATCGTGGGCGGCGGACTGAGCCTGCTGGCCTCCGGCAATCCCGACGGCCTGGAGTGGGCGCTCTTCGGCAACGCCGAGGAGGGCTACAGCGAGAACATGGGTCTGGATGAGGAGAACTTCGGCGTCTCCAGCTCTGCTGCGGATACCGCCGGCGCCATCCAGGAAAAGACCGCGCTGCTGCCGGACTACGCCTTCCCCGAGAGCGAAAGCGCCGTCGGCACCAGCTTCTCCGGTGTTGTGGGCTCCGCCCTGGTGGCGGGGGTGGCGGTGCTGATCTGCATCACCGGCGGCTTCTTCCGGAAGAAGAAAGCCTGAGTAGAATAGTTTTTAGTTTCTAGTTTTTAGTTTTTAGTTTTTAGAAAAGCGGAAACGGACAGGGAGAACTCCCTGTCCGCCTCCGCGTTTTGCTGCGTTTTGCAAAGAGTGGGAATGACATGAATAAAATGGAAAAGGCGCTGCACGAGCTCGGAGAAATGGACGAGCTGGCGGCGGGCACTTCGCCCATCCACTGCCTCTGCGCCCCGGCGAAGCTGCTGACCACAATTGCATATATCGCGGTGGTGCTGTCCTTCGGCAAGTACGATTTCAGCGGGCTTATCGTGATGATCCTCTACCCGGTGCTGCTGTTCCAGATCAGCGGCGTCTCCGTGGGAAGCTTTTTCTATAAGCTCCGGATCGTGCTGCCCCTGGTGATGGCGGTGGGACTTTTCAATCCCATCTTCGACCGGCAGATCCTGGTGCGGATCGGTACGGTGGGCGTCTCCGGCGGCGTCATCAGCATGCTGACGCTGATGATGAAGGGCGTCTTCTGCCTGATGGCCTCCTACCTGCTGATGGCCACCACGCCCATCGACGTGCTCTGCGCCGCGCTGCGCAAATTCCATCTGCCCGCCACCCTGGTGACCCTGCTGCTTTTGACCTATCGCTACATCGGCGTGATGACGGAGGAGCTTGCGGTGATGACCGAGGCCTATCAGCTCCGTGCTCCCGGGCAGAAGGGCATCCACGTCTCCGCCTGGGGCAGCTTCCTGGGCCAGCTGCTGCTGCGCAGCATGGACCGGGCGGAGGAGCTGTACAACAGCATGCTCCTCCGGGGCTACCACCAGCACTTCCACTACGCCCCGGTGAAGGACTGCACCGGGAAGGACCTTGCCTTTTTCCTGGGCTGCACGGCGGCATTCCTGTTGCTGCGCTTTGTGGATCTGGCCCAGGTTCTGGGCTCTCTGTTTGTGAGGTGAGAAGGATGATCGAATTCAGACATGTGGATTTTTCCTATGAAAAGGACCGCCCGGTGCTGCGGGATCTGTCCTTTTGCATCGAAAAGGGAGAGAGCGTGGGCCTCATCGGCGCAAACGGCGCGGGCAAGAGCACGGTGATGAAGCTGCTGCTGGGACTGCTGGCCCCCAGCTCCGGGGAGATCCTGGTGGACGGGATCCGGGTGGAGAAAAAGACCCTGCCGGAAATTCGCCGGAAGCTTGGCTTTGTACTGCAGAATTCCGATAACCAGATGTTCATGCCGACTGTGTATGAGGACATGATCTTTGCCCCGCTGAACTACGGCCTCAGCCGGGAGGAGGCGGAAAAGCGGGTGGATGCGGTGCTCCGGAAGCTGGGGCTGGAGGAGCTGAAGCACCGGCACAACCACCGCATCTCCGGCGGCGAAAAGCGCATGGCCGCCATCGCAACGATCCTCGCCATGGAGCCGGAGGCGGTGCTGATGGACGAGCCCAGCTCCGCCCTGGACCCCTACAACCGGCGCCTTGTGATCAACACCGTCCGGGAGCTTCCCCAGACCAAGCTCATCACCTCCCACGACCTGGACATGATCCTGGACACCTGCGGGAGGGTGATCCTGCTCTCCGGGGGCGGCATCGCGGCGGACGGCCCGGCGGACACCATCCTGCGGGACAGGGCCTTGCTGGAGGCCCACCGGATGGAGTTGCCCTTCTGCCTCATGGGCAGAGACTGAAAGACAAAAGAAGGGCGCGCTGCAAAATGCGTGATCCTGTCATTCCGAACCAGTGACCGATGTCACTGGTGTGGGAATCCGTACTTTCACGATAGAAAACGGATTGCTGCGACCAGCTTGGGAACTGGTCTTGCAATGACAGCGCATTTTGCAGCGCGCCTTTGTATGGAGTTCTAACTTATTCCTCGGCTACCAGGTGCTCGCCGATCTTGTACACGTCCCCGGCGCCCACGGTGAGGATGATGTCCCCGGGGCGGGCAAGGGCCCGCAGGGCTCCCTCCAGCTCGGAGAAGCTGGGGAAGAAGACGGAATTGGGCACCTGCTGGGCCAGGGCCGCGGAGGAGATGCCGATGGTGTTCTTCTCCCGGGCGGCAAAGATCTCCGCCAGCAGCAGCACGTCCGGCCGCTTCAGCTGGGCAACGAAGTCCTGGAAGAGGGCGGCGGTGCGGGAGTAGGTGTGGGGCTGGAAGACCAGCACCGTGCGCTTGTAGTTCAGGTTTTCCACCGTATCCAGCAGCACCTTCAGCTCGCCGGGGTGGTGGGCATAGTCGTCATACACGTCGGCGCCGTTGAACTTGCCCTTAAACTCGAAGCGGCGGCCCGCGCCGTTGAAGCCGGCCAGACCGTATTTCACCGCCGTGGGCCGGATGCCCAGGCAAATGGCGGCGGCGGTGGCGGCCAGAGCGTTTTTTACATTGTGGATGCCAGGCACGTGCAGGGTCACATCGGTGAACTTCCTGCCCCGGTAGATGATATCGAACTGGGAATTGGCGCCCAGGAAGCGGATGTTCCGGGCGTGGACGTCCGCCGCGGCGCTGAGACCGAAGGTGATGCGCTTCCGGTCCAGGCCCTCCAGGGTCTGCATGGTGTTTTCATCGTCATAATTGGCCACCACAAAGCCGTCCTGGGGCACCCGCTCGGCAAAGGCCCGGAAGGAGCGCTCCACGTCCTCCAGATCCTTGAAAAAGTCCAGATGGTCTGCCTCGATGTTCAGGATCACCGCCACCGTGGGGTGGAAGGACAGGAAGGAGTTATAGTACTCGCAGGCCTCCATCACGATGGTGTTGCCGTGGCCTACCCGGTGTCCGGCGTTCAGCAGCGGCAGGGTGCCGCCGATCATCACGGTGGGGTCCCGGTCCGCCGCCATGAGGATGTGGGTGCACATGGAGGTGGTAGTGGTCTTCCCGTGGGTGCCGGAGATGCAGAGAGCGTTGCGGTAGTCCCGGGAGATGGCGCCCCAGGCCTCGGTGCGCTCGAAGACGGGGATGTCGTGCTCTCTTGCCCAGGCGATCTCGGGGTTGTCGTCATGGACGGCGGCGGTGCGCACCAAAAAGTCCACCTCCGCCGGGATATTCTCCGCCCGATGCCCGATGCTCACGGGGATGCCCTTGGCCCGCAGCTGGGAGACGTTGAAGCTCTCGTTCATGTCCGAGCCCGTGACGCCGATGCCCATGCCGAAGAGGACCTCCGCCAGGGAGGACATGGACCCCCCGCCGATGCCGACCAGGTGGCCCTTCCGCCCGGGGGAGAGAAAATTGGAAAAATCACTCATATAGAAAAACTCCGTTCATGCGTTGTGCGATTCTACTTGAAGCGCAGAGCGCGAAATGGTACAATAAACATGCGATACTGTGCTATTATAATCCCGGCGCCTTTGCTTTGCAAGCAAAGATTTGCGCCGGAGAAGGGGAATCAAGGGCCGCGCCCTCTCCCCGATGGAGGCGTTTATGGCAGTGATCACACCGCCCAAGTATGTCCGCCAGGTCCTGGTGACCCTCCAGGGCAGAGACTATCCCGCTTTTCTGGTGGGAGGCTGCGTGCGGGACATGATACTGGGCGTTCAGCCGAACGACTGGGATATCTGCACCGCCGCCCTGCCGGAGCAGATCCTGGAGCTCTTTCCCGGCTCCCGGCTCACCGGCGGGAGGAACGGCACGGTTACGGTACGCATCCACTCCCATTTTGTGGAGGTGACGCCCTTCCGGGACGAGAGCCGCTATACCGACCACCGGCACCCGGACCTGGTCCAGTTCGTGGCGGACCTGACGGCGGATCTGAGCCGGCGGGACTTTACGGTGAACGCCATGGCCATCTCCATCGACGGGGTGGTCAGCGACCCCTACGGGGGCCTTGCCGACCTGCGCCGGGGCGTGATCCGCTGCGTGGGGGAGCCGGAGCGCCGCTTTGACGAGGACGCCCTTCGCATGCTCCGGGCCATCCGCTTTTCCGCGAAGCTGGGCTTCTCCATCGACCTGTTCACCATGGAGGCCATCCGGGAAAAGGCCCCGCTCTGCGCCGCGCTCTCCCCGGAGCGGGTGCGGGACGAGATGGAAAAGATCCTGCTTACCAAGGCGCCGGAAAAGGCGCTGGAGGCGGTGGAGCTGGGCCTGCTGGACGCCTATCTTCAGCAGCGTCTGCCCCCGGAGATCCCGGAGCGGCTGGATGCCCTGCCCCGCCGCATGCCGGACCGCTGGCTTGGCTTTGCCTGGCTGCTGAAGCATTACGGCTGCATCGCTTCGGTGGAGGAATTTCTCCGTGCCCTGCGGCTGGACAGCCGGAGCATCCACGTCTCCGCCAAGGCCGCTGCCATTCTGGACCAGCCCCTGCCCGAGACGGAAAAGGACTGGAAGCGGTGTCTGCGCCGCAGCGGCATCGAGGCCGCGGTCTGCGCCGCCCGCTGCGCCGACGCCTTCTCTTTGGGAGAGGGAAAGAACCGGGACGTGAAAGCCGTGCTCAAAAGCGGGGAGTGCTTCTCCCTGCGGCAGCTGGCCGTCACCGGGGAGGATCTCATGGCCCTGGGCCTGAAGGGCCGGGCTGTGGGGGAGATGCTGGACTTTTTGTTGGATTACGTGATCGACTATCCGGACAACAACCGCCGGGAGCTGCTTTTGAGCCTGGCGGCGGGATCGGAGGAATAAATGGATTCCTGGGACGCACTGAAAATAGAATGCTCCGCCTGCCAGAACTGCGAGCTTTGCCGGACCCGGACCAATCTGGTCTTCGGTGTGGGAAATGAGCGGGCCGAGGTGCTCCTCATCGGCGAAGGACCGGGGGAGCAGGAGGACCTGCAGGGAGAGCCCTTCGTGGGCCCTGCGGGCAAGCTCCTGGACGATATGCTCCGCCTCATCGACCTGGACCGCTCCAAGGTCTATATCGCCAACATGGTGAAATGCCGCCCGCCCCGGAACCGGGACCCGCTGCCCGAGGAGCAGCAGGCCTGCGCCTTCTGGCTGCAGCGGCAGATCGCCCTTGTGGATCCGAAGATCATCGTGTGCCTGGGGCGCATCGCCGCCATGGGCCTCATCGATCCGGAGTTTCGCATCACCCGGCAGCACGGCCAGTGGTTTGAGAAGGACGGCCGCCGCTGGATGGCCATCTATCACCCCTCCGCCCTGCTGCGGGATCCGGGCAAGCGGCCGGAGACCTTTATGGATCTGAGACAACTGCGAAAGGAGATTCGGGAGACCTGCTCCCGTACCTATACCCCATGACAGAAGCCCCCATCACCTTCAAAACCGTCACCCTCTGCGACAAAAGCTGGGTGGACCCTCTGGTCCTGGCCGAGAACAGCCCCAGCGCGGACTACAACTTCGGCAACATCTATATCTGGGACAAGCGCTACCGCCAGCTCATCGCCCGGGTGGGTGACCGGATGCTCACCAAGCTCCGCTACGAGGGCAAGCCCGCCTTCGTTTTCCCCATCGGAACCGGGCCCCTGCGCCCGGCCATCGACCTGCTGCGGGACTTTGCCGCCTGGCGGGGCTACCCCCTCATCATCCGCGGCATCACGGACGTGCACTGCGAGCAGCTGGAGCGGGAATACCCGGGCTGCTTTACCTACTCTCTGGAGGAGAACAACCTGGACTATATCTACCGGGCGGAGAAGCTGGCCACCTATGCCGGCAAGTCCCTCCACGGCAAGAAGAACCACTGCAACCGCTTTGAGGCCGAGCATGACTGGCAGTTCCTGCCCCTGACCCGGAGCCTGATCCCCGGCTGCATGGACATGCTGGACGTGTGGACCGAGGATAACCTCCAGCGCCTGGACAAGAGCGTGGCATACGAGCACGATGCCATCATCCGCGCCTTTGCCGCCTTTGAGCGCCTGGGCCTGGAGGGAGGCGTGCTGATGGCCGAGGGGAAGATCGTGGGCTTCTCCCTGGGGGAGATGTGCGCCGACGATACCTTTGACGTGCACTTTGAAAAGGCCCAGATCGACATGAACGGCGCCTACCCCATGGTATGCAGGGAGCTGACCCGAATGCTCCTGGAACGCCACCCCGGCCTTGTGTACATGAACCGGGAAGACGACATGGGCCTGGATTCCCTGCGCCAGTCCAAGCTGAGCTACAAGCCGGAATATCTGCTGAACAAATACATCGCGAGGTGGATCGATGACTGAGCCGATCATCCGTCAGGTCCGGGCGGAGGACGCAGGGGAGCTTGCCGCCCTCTGGCACCGGGTCTTCGGCGATCCGGAGGAGCTGGCCCAGGCCTTCCTGGCAGAGCTTCCGGCCCTGGGCGGCGGCGTCTGCGCCGAGGAGGGGGGAAAGCTCCTGGGTGCTGCCTATGCCGTCACGGACTTCACCCTGGAGGACCGCCGCGCCGCCTATCTCTATGCCATCGGCGTGCTGCCGGAGGCAAGGGGCAGGGGCCTGGGCAAGCGCCTTACAAAGGAGGCCGCCGCCCTGGGAAGAGCGCTTGGAGCGGACTTCGTCTGCACCCTGCCGGCCAACGCCCCGCTCTATCCCTGGTATGAAAAGCTCATTGGTGTGCGCTGCGCCCTTTATCGCCGGGAGGAGCGGATCGAAAGCAGCCCCGGCGAGCTGCCTCTGCCCCTATCGCCGGAGGAATACGGCCTGCGCCGGGAGGAGCTGCTGCGGGACAGACCCCATGTGACAGCGGGCCCTGCTGTGCTGCGCTATGAGAAGGAAAACTGCCGCTGCTTCGGCGGCAATCTCTATGCTGTTGGAGCGGGCGTCGCCGCGGCGTATGTGGACGAGGGGGAGACCCGCATCCGGGAGCTGCTGGCCCCGGCGGGGGAGGACGTGCATGCCCTTGCCGCCGCTCTGGGAGCCCATCTCGGCACGGAGCGGGTGCTGCTGCTCTCGCCGAGTGCCCAGGGGCAGCCTTATCTGGCCGCGGACACGCCGTTGCCGGCGGAGCTGATCTGGAACCTGACCCTGGACTGAGCGAGGGTAGAAAAAATCCGGCGACCTGGGGCAGTGTGCACGATCCTAAGAAGCGAGGAATCGAGCAAAGGAAATACGTCTATGGATTTGCCGAAACGAAAGCAAATTCGCCTGCCTGAGTACGATTACTCCACGCCAGGCGCCTATTTTGTCACGATCTGCACGCAAGACAGAAGATGTATTTTGTCGGAGATTGCCGTAGGGGCGGCTATCAGCCGCCCGCCCGAGGTGCGGCTTACCCGATATGGAGAGATCGTTGATCTTGCCATTGACAATATTTCACGCGTTGATCCCAGCGTTTCCATCGGCCGCTATGTCATCATGCCGAACCATAGTCATTTGATCCTT
>ODAI010300961.1_pt1 | contig 10059 bp, 8 predicted proteins | sample 1539321 | NCBI WGS metagenome assembly ODAI01 (sample SAMN02144231, study PRJEB22623) | gut metagenome | biome: sheep rumen | host: Ovis aries | place: New Zealand | reverse complement strand
GTGCGTGCGAGTGCGATTCTCTGTGCCTCACCTCCGCTCACGGTCTCAGCCGACTCATGCAGAAGATGTGAAAGTCCGAAAGGCTCCATAAACTCCCCGGCCAGATTCCGCGCGTCCTTTTTTTTCATTCCACGGCACACAAGTCCGTAAGCCACGTTGTCAAGCACGCTCATGTTGAGAAAAAGCGACGGCTGCTGGAAGACCATCCCGATTTCCCTTTTTCCAGGAGCAAGATTCGTTATCTCCTTTCCGTCCAAAATTATTTTGCCCGGCTCTGATTTTGCAGAAGGAATGAGTCCAGCAATCAGACTGAGCAGAGTTGATTTTCCGCTCCCTGATTTTCCGGTGATGCAATAAAAATCTCCGTCGTCCACGGAAAAAGAAATGTCGAGCAGAAAATTTCCGAAGCGTCTTTTTATCCCGCCGCACTCAAAAAAACTCATCCCTCATTTCCCCCTTTGGCATTTGAAGATTTTCCTCTATTTTTTAAACTGATTTTTGAAAGGGCAAAAACAAGCGCGCATAAAAATCCGAGAAGAAGTCCCGAAGCCGAGGCCTGCGCAAACCTGTACGCCCCAGCAAGCCTGTATGTGAAAAGCGACAATGTGTCGAATCCCTGCACTCCGAGCACAAGGGGCAAGGTCGCGTCCCCAGAGCTTATGGCAAAAGAAAGTCCGAACGCGCTCAGGATTCCCCGCTTTGAGTAAGGAAGCACAATCCTGAAAATTGAGTCCAAGGGATTTTGGGAAAAAAGTCTCGCGCTGTCAATCACGTTTCCGGGAACTGCGCAGACATGGGGATGAATCTGCCGGTAAGCAAATGGCCATGAGAGAGCCGTCTGGGATGCAATGAGCATGAGGAAAGAGCCATGGGGAAAAGCGGCCCGCATTCCGATTCCGATTGTGACCGACGAGACTGCCGCAGGAAGAATTGGGATGAGCCGGGCAAGGACATTTTTTCTGAGCGGAGAAAACCTGAGAAAGGCGGAGTAAAAAAATCCTGTCGCGGTACAAAGCGTGGCGGTAAAAAAAGCACAGACCAGAGTGTTCCGTAATGCGGAGGGAAATCCGCGGGATGAAAAAAGACTTTTCCATGTGTCAAAAGTAAGAGCTCCTTTTTTTGAGACAAAGGACGAGATGAAGACCGAAAGGAGCGGAAGGACAAAAAACACGGCGATTAAAAAAATCAGCGCGGCAAAAAAAACAGATTCTTTTGCGGAGAATTTTTTTACGGCGTAATTTTTCTCAAGGCTCACGGAATCGTTATGCTCGCTTTTTTTTCCGGCGTACTCCCAGAGAGAGAGCAAAATCAAGACGGACAAAGTTTCAATCACCGAGAGAAATGCGACCTTCTGAAAATCCAGCTCGATTCTTCCCGCGTGAAAGATTGCGAGTTCCAGCGTAGTGCCTCCGACCGAACCGAAAAGCAGGACAATCATAAATGAAAAAAAACAGAAGATGAAAACAGGGATGCAGCCGGAGATGATGGCGGGAGCAATCTGCCGGAGAGTGATGGTAAAAAAAATGCGGGACGATGAGGTCCCCAAAAGACGCGCGGCATTTTCCTGGGATTTGTCCACTGTGCTCCATCTGTCGGCGACGCTTATCATCACGAGCGGAAAATTGTAGAATCCCTGGGTGAGGACGACTCCCGCGAAAGAATACAAATATGGAAAGGGAGCTTCCTTCAGCGAAAAGACTTGCATGAGGATCCTGTTGAAGATTCCGTTCATGCCGAAAGTTGAGATGTAGGCAAGGGCTACAATCAGCGGGGGGATGCAGAGAGGGACGGCACCGAAAGACCGCAGGAGACTCCGTCCGAAAAATCTTTTTTTGGAGACAAAATATGCGGCGGGGATTCCGATCAGGGCTGCGAGTGCGGTTGAGAGAATCGCCTCCTCAAAAGTGTATGCCGTTATGCGGATTATCTGAGGGACAAGACGGACTTTCCCGCTTCCTTTAAAAAGAGGAGAGACCGCCTTTAAATATGGGATGAGAAACGCTGCGGCTGAAAGTAAAAAACAAAGGAGGCCGAATGCCGCGAGCAATGTGAATGTCAGTTTGCGATTTCTGATGACTTTCACTTTCTCAAGGATTTTACCATGAGGCAAGCTGGCCCATGATTTTTTCAGCGGCATCATTTGTCGCCTTGCTGTCAGTCACCAGGGTCTTTTCAGGAAGAGGCGCCGCGACCGAATAACTTTCCGGCATCTTGACCTTTGAGTTTACGGGATACATCCACTGGGTGAGCGGAAGCGTGTTCTGGGCTTCCTCGCTGATTAAAAAGTCCATGAATGCCTTTGCTCCCTTGGGATTCGGGGCGTTCTTCAAAAGTCCGTAGCCTTCGACCTGCTCCACGTGTCCCTCGTCAAAAATCAGGGTGACAAAGCGGTGGTCATTCTCATACTCAACGTTGTACGCGGGGCTTGTCGTGTAGCTTATGCAAAGAGGAGCCTCCCCGTTCTGGAACATGCCCCATCCCTCGCTCCATCCCGAAGTCATGGAAAGAATGTTCGGCTTGAGCTCCTTCCAGAAATCCATGCAGCGGTCACCGAAAACAGCTTGTGTCCATGCCACGAATCCGAGTCCGGGTGTTGACGTGCGCGGATCCATCAGGATGATTTTCTTTCTGTAAATGTCCTTTGTCAAATCAGCAAGGGAAGCCGGTGCGGGCACGCTTGACTGAGTGTCGTAAATCATCGCGAAGTGTCCGAAATCATAGGCGGTAAGGAGTCCGTCGTTTCCAAGCTCGGACTGAACCTCTGGCGAAACGATTGACGAAGCGTCTTTTGGTGTGTACGCCTCAAGGATTCCTGAGTCCTTTGCCCTCTGCACAAGATTCTGGTCGATTCCCACAATCACGTCCGCCTTAACATTGTCCTTCTCAAGAACCGCGCGTGTGAAAGCTGCGACCGCATCATCGCATGAGACGAAATTGACCGTGTAGCCAGTTTTTTCCTTGAAGATTTTCGCAAGCTCAGGTCCGGGCCCCCACTCACCCGCAAAGCTGTCGTAAGTGTAGACCACAACCTCTGAAAGACGAGGGTCCGCTGATTTTTTGCTGCAGCCCATAGTGACCGATGCAAACACTGAAATGATTGAAATAAAAATGATTGATGAGATGAAAGTATTGCGTTTCATACTTCCTCCGCCGGTATTATCCGGATCAGGTTGCGAAATCCGTGCGGACTTCGTGCGGGTATAATCTCAGGCACCCTAAGGCACCACCCCGGTATGGTCATCCATTATACACAAAAACAAGATTATGTCAAATGGTCATAAAAATCCGTGCAGAAGACAAGTACGAATTTGAATCAAAGCCGGGAATTGTAAATCTAAAAAAAAGTTTTCATTTACGGTGAGAACCAAGGTGCCGTCAAAAATATGATTTGTCATTGCCGGACTTGATCCGGCAATCTATAAAACCTTACAATACAACGATATAGATTATCGGGTCAAGCCCGATAATGACATTTTTCTTACTTTTTGACCATCCTAAAAATCACCGATTCTAATCGGTGATTTTAATCTGCGATTTACCACGACGACGAAAGAATCTCGTCGGCCATTTTTTCAAGCGCGGTGATTGTGTCCCGGGTGACTGCGGTTTTTATCGTGACCTTGTTTTCTAGGAATGTGATTTCCCTGCATCCCTCGAAAAGCGATGTCATTCCCTTTGCGGCGACAGGTGCCCAGCTTCCGTTTTCAATCAGGCCGATTTTGCGCTTCTGGAAATTTCTTTCCGTGAGCAGACTGATGAACTCCTTCATTTTCGGGAACACGCCTCCGTTGTAAGTTGTGGTCGCAAGGATGATTTTTCCATAGCGGAACGCATCCTCAACGCACTCGTAAATGTCCTCGCGGGCAAGGTCATTCAGGACAACCTTCTGGCATCCCTTGTCAATCAGAGTCTGCGAGATTTTTTCCGCGGCTGATTTTGTGTTTCCGTAAACCGATGTGTAGAAAACCGCCACGCCCTCGCTTTCCACTCCGTAGCCAGACCAGATGTTGTACGTGTCCATATAATAGGAAAGATTTTCATCAAGCACGGGACCATGCAGCGAGCATATTCTCTTGATGTCAAGGCCGGAAATCTTTTTGAGCAGAGCCTGAACGTTCGCGCCGAATTTGCCGACGATTCCAAAATAATAGCGACGTGCCTCACATGCCCATCCATCAGGATCCTCGTAATCAAGAGCGCCGAATTTTCCGAAAGCGTCGGCACTGAAAACGGTCCTCTCTTTTTCCAGATAGCTCATTATGACCTCAGGCCAATGCACGTTGGGAGCCGTGACGAAACACAAGGGACACTCCCCCTCGGACGCGCCAAGCTCAAGTTTCGAGCCCTCACCCACGACAATCTGACGGTCTGCAAAATCAGTTCCGAAAAGATTTTTCATAATAGAAAATGCGACCTTTGACGCGACGATTTTCGCCCCGGGATATTTTTCCGCGAAGGTCTTTATGTTCGCGCTGTGATCCATCTCCATGTGATGCACCACAAGAAAATCCGGCGTTCTGCCACCGCAATCTTTCAAGACCGACTCAATGTTTTTAATCCACTCATCCCCGAACCTTGCGTCAACGGAATCCATCACGGCAATTTTGTCGGAAATCAGCATGTATGAGTTGTACGCCATTCCGTTCGGAACCTCAAACTGTCCCTCAAAAAGATCGATGTCGTGATCGTTCACTCCGATATATCTGATTACATCACTTATGTGCATAAGGCAAGACGCTCCTCAAATAGTTTTTTGTCACACTGATTTTATAACGAAACACGGCAAAAAACAAGTCCCCGGGAATCAACAAAAAAAACGCTAATACATTCATCCGGGGATTCCGAAAAAGAGAAGAGGGAATTGAGATGAAAATACTGCCTTTTGATGAATCACTGCGACTTACAAACAACGACGGCTCACTGGAATTCTTTTTTCTTGGGACAGGAAGCGCCTTCGTAAAACAAAATTTTCAGAATAATCTTCTCATCATAAAGGGGGATGATCATCTCCTTGTTGACTGCGGATCCCAGTGCCCCATCGCGTTTCATAAATATAAGTCCGCGATTATGAAAGTGCAGAATGTCTTTATCTCCCACTCACATTCAGACCATGCGGGCGGAGTTGAGGAACTTGCTCTCATGCACAGATACGTCACAAAGACCCGTCCCAAAATCTACATAAACGACTCGTACAAGGAACTGCTCTGGAACGAAACATTGAAGGGAGGACTCAGCTATGGTGAGAGCCGTGAGACCCCGTACAACAAGGATGTTCCGGGACATTACCTGAGCTTTGACGATTACTTCGAGCAGATAAAACCGCGTCCGCTCTGCCTTGTTCCGCGTCCGATGTGGGAATTCAGATGCGGATCAATCAACGTGAAATTCTTCCGCACCATGCACATGCCAGACGGAGTTCCATCGTGGAAAGAAAGTGCTTGGAGCACGGGAATCCTCGTTGACAACAGAATCCTCTTTCCCGCCGACACAAGATTCGACCCCGAGCTTCTCTCCTGGATTGAGGCATCCTATCACCCCGAGTATATTTTCCATGACTGCCAGAGCTACACGGGCGGAGTCCACACAAGCATCGACGAGCTCAAAAGTCTGGATCCTGCAATCAAGGAAAAAATCTTCCTCTGCCACTACGCCGACAATTTCGTGAACTACGACGCGAAGGAAAACGGTTTCGCAGGAATGACACAGCCCGGAGTCTACTACAACTTCGACCTCAACTGATTGTCCACGAAATCCGAAAATAGGATTATGAGACTCAAAAAAACACTTTCATTTCTCGCAATGATTTTTTCAGGACTCGCCTTTTCACTTGAAATTTACAGGCCGGAAAATTACGGACACATGAACGACATTCCCTGCCTTCTGGAAATCACCGACATGGACGGAAACGACGCGAGCGACAAAATCATCTCACTGAACATGAGCTGGTACTACGACATGCAGACAAAACCGCACTGGACGCACAACTATTACAAGGGATGTTTTCGCGGAGGCTCGGTCCTGCACCTTGAGATGATGGAAGGAACATACCTGATTTCTGTACGCACCCCGGTGGAAATGCAGGACGGAATGATTCTGGAAAACGACGGTGAGTGGATCTCAAACTCCTTCGAGTACAAAACAGGAAGCCCTGCCCTCAAAGTGATTTTCGTAAGTCCCACGGCAAATCAAAACGGATTCTATACCGGCGGCTGGCACGTTGATTACAGGGCACCGAAATTTTTCAAATACACAAAGCCCTACAGAACAAGATGAGAAAAAAAACACCTCCTGCACCTTCCGATGCAAGAGGCAAAAAAGAGGAATTCCGGGGAAATCAAGAACGCTCAAGGTCCTGGACCTCCCCATTTTATTTTCAGCACTTATGCTCAGAATAAACTCTTACGCACACGGAAAGCACAGGCACCTATATCAGATGCGTAAGACTTTGAAACAGTTATTGTGGTAATTTCAGACACTGCCCTGAAAGAAGTTGAGTAGGAACTGCCCCCAGACGTAATGAGAGTTCCGTCGCTCTTCTTTACGGAAAACTCCGCATCAAGCAAGCCTGAGGCATCGTCTATGCCGGTAAAGTTCGTTGCTGTATCGGAGTCCACAAAGTAGATATAATAATAGGTTCCGGGATTCGTGATGAATTGGTAAGTCATGCTCTCCTCCTCATCTGCCTGAAGGAACGGAACATAAGTATACTCGCCGCTTGCAACGTTAGTACTATATGATGTATACACCTGGCACACGGGAATTCCCGGAAGGAGCGGAAGAAGCTCCACGTATCCCGAGAGACTTCCCTTTGAGCTGTCAGGGTAGCAGCCGAACTTGAGCTGGGAAGCATGATAGCTGTTTTCCCTGATGGTCGTAGAACTGTTCACGTAAACTTTCAGAGAGCCTGTGTAGCTTGTGTTCTTCGGTGAGAGAGCCACATAGTCAACATTTCCGTCCGCCTTGTGGTATACGGCCTTAGTTGACTCAACAATGTTGCCTTTAGAATCCACCAGGACAAAGCCGTCAGTTTTATCAAGCACGACACCGGAAGCCGGCACAATCTTTTTTACGTTCGTCCCCGATTCTGTGCTTACGCTTAACATCTGGCTCTGGGCATTTACCGCATTGTTGTACGTGCAGTCAGACGCTCCTGTAAATTCCGTGTCTCCGCCCCACTCGAAGATAAAGTCAGTGTCAGCGCTTCCATAGGGAATCTGACCAGACTCCACCTCATCAATGAGATTTCTGTTGTCGTAGAAAGCGGGATGTCCATAGACTTCCTCAAACCATGCGGGAGCCGCACCGAGACTTACAGAGTAATCCCTGAGAACTCTCCATTTGGTCCCCTGCTCCAGTACCGTACTGTCCGCCGTATATGTGTTTGCGGAATAAGGGTCTGAGGGGTCGGTTGACGCAGCGTCATGGAAAGTGAACGAAAGACTCGCACTCTCCCAGGCTGATGAAGATGGTTTTAAAACCTCAATCTTAAAGATTTGTGAGAGCCTTTCTGAAAGACTTGAGTCGTATTCACCGCTAGGAGACGAAGGAGCTCTTACATTAAAGCGAACCTTTCTGTCAGGCAAATCAGTGTAGCCTGATAAGCCTACGTCCCATTTTGCCGCATAGCTTTCCGAATACAAATTTACCAAAGAAGTCAAACTGGAGTCCGAATTGGAGACCGTAAGATATTTTACAAGAGAATCCGTGGTCTCACCCGCAAGCAAGTTTCCATCACATGCCAAAACAGCAAGACCGTTCTTGTAGCGGAGCTTCGTGGCGTCAACAAGAAGGGCGATTTTATTCGTTGCCACAGCGCTCATGTCAAGCCGATACTCAAAGGTATAGTTTGTAGAAGAATATGAGGTAGACTCAAGCACATGAAGCAGGGTCTTAGAAATCTCCCCGTCATGCTCTGGATAATAAAGCGAGTTCTTTGAATTGCTTTTTAGGCGGAAAAATGTGAGCGCATTCTCCACGCTGCCTTCATCAAGATCAAAATCGCAATTGAATTGTACCTTGACATCCAGAGTATTTGTCGCTGCATTGATAACAGAGCCGGATGAATCTGAGAGAGAAACACTATAGTCTCTTAAGCCATACGCACTGGTTACTCCGTAGTTTCCTGTATAAGCATCCTTTTGCTGCGAGAAGTCCGCTGTCGTTCCGTCAAATCCCTGCACGCAGGAAACAAAGCCCAACGCAAAGATGGAAAGTGAAAGAACCAGTGGTCTGAAAGTTTTTTTCATAATTTTCATGCCTCCTTAATCCTAACGAAGATTGACATAACCGCTGACATCTCCTTTCGAAACATTTTTGAAGGTTCCGAACTTGAGCTGCCTTGGATGAGCCGCGTTCTGAGAGAGTGTCGTGCCGCTTCCAACCCAGAGTTTAGGTTGTGAAGAACATGGCATTTTTGTCGCAATGTAGACCGTGCGTAAAGAACCGTCCGCATTCTTCACAAAGCTTTTCACAGACTCAATCTTTCTGTTATAACTGTCCGTCAGGATAAAATCCTCGTAGGTAGAAAGTGTTGCTCCAAGCCTGGTAGAGACCTCGAATGTGTAGTAGTCTCCGACGGAGTGAAGTCCGCCACCGTAGGTGCGTTCTTCGGCTGCCTTAGTGCTATATGAGACAGACAAAAGACTTATCTGTGCAAGCTGAATGTCATATTCATAGAAAGTACCAGAAGTCCATGCAGAATCAGCAGGATCGGAATAGTCGCTCACAATGAACTCAGGCTCATCCTTGATGAAATTCAGCGTCGTGCTGGAGTAAGGTTCCTGAAGATATTTTGAACCTACGGAAAGAATCTCAGTCAAAGCGACGGCAGGATGTCCGTATACCTTCTCAAGATTCTGGGGAACAGAAATCTCCGGAATCTCAAAAACGAGCCCAAGGATTTTCGTACCGTATGGGAGACATCCTGTAGTTGCCTTGGACCCATAGCTCGAAGAGCCGTAAGTCCAGTCCAGGCTCTGATCTTCCGCCACGGTAGATTCAGGCAATGCGACACGGATTTTCGCACAACGCTTCAAAGTGTCGGAAAGAGTCTCATCATAGACTACAGAGCCGGATTCGTTCGGTACGCCGGTAGCAGGAATCCAAATGTCATAGCAACTTCCATCAGAGGAGTTCTGAGTGATTGATAAAAATCCTAAAACCTGAACGGGAGTGTAGACATAATTGAATGTCTCCGGATAATTATATCCCAAGGAATCGGTCGCCGTACCGTCATTCTTCTCAAACACCGAAATGTAAGAGACGAAACTGTCCGCTGCCTCACCGAAAACTTTGTTGTTGTTCAGATTCAGGGGAAGATTTCCCGACACATCGCGAAGTTTTGTGGCATCAACAACAACGGCTATTTTGTCTGTAGTAACGGACTCAGCGTTTATCTCGTAAGAGATTGACGTAGCAACACCGTCTGATATTATTGGATCATACGAATCAGTGGGTCTTTCGCTCACAGTGACAAGACTCTTCTCAAGAACCGCGTCATGTATGGGGTAAAAAAGTTCATTGTCCGTATTGGTCTTGAGACTGTAGAAGGTTATGGCAGAGTTAAGGCTCTCCTTGTCAAGTTTTGTCTTTGTGTAGACAGAGAGGCTCACGTCAGAATTCTTTTGGGCTGAATCCAACGAAGTCGTTCCAAGCACAATGGCAGATGAATATCCATCCTCAGATGAATAATCCAAAGCTTTCAAACCAAGGTCTGCGTTCAGCTCCTGCTTTTTTTCCTCATAGTTCGCGGTGGTTCCGTCAATGTCGGGAGCACAGGACGCAAGCATGAGGGAGGCACAGGAAACGAGAGAAAGAAGCGCAGCCGCTTTATTATGTCCCCGTTTTATGTTTTTTTTCATTCCATTCTCCTTGATTAGAACATCACGCAAAGGTCAAGACCAAATCTTCCGGCTGTAAAAAAGCTTGTGAAACTTCCTGAGTAATATGCGTCGAGCTTCACGCTGTCGGAAATGAACCATGTGGTTCCGAGGCTGAGAGAAGTTGTGGTGGTAGAAGGAGCTCTGTATGTGACGGTCTTGCTTTCCGTTCCGCCTGCTG
>ODAI010118882.1_pt1 | contig 10059 bp, 6 predicted proteins | sample 1539321 | NCBI WGS metagenome assembly ODAI01 (sample SAMN02144231, study PRJEB22623) | gut metagenome | biome: sheep rumen | host: Ovis aries | place: New Zealand | reverse complement strand
TTAAGCCCGTTGATTGCTGCAACTCCTCTTACCGCGTTATCCAGAAGGCCCTTGTAGCGTGCCATCAGTATGGAGAAGGACGTAAGCGGAACATCGGCAGGCACTATGCTGGCGACTTTACCGAAGACCTGGCTGTCTGTGATAACAAGAGCAGGCTTTGTTCCCAGCTTCCCGAGTGTGTCTGCGAGCTCTGTATCCTGTACCACTACTGCTGTTGCCCCGGCATCGAGTATGTCTCTTATAGTCTGCTGCTGAGGGAGTATGAGCCTTCCCTTCGGTGCGGCCTTGTCTATAGGAACAACCAGAACAACAAGGTCCCCGGCTTTTATCTTATCTGCAACTATGCGGCCCTCTTCATCCTGAGGCCTGAGGGCTGCTATCCTGTTTTTCAGCTCATCTATGCCGTCGCCTGTAAGAGCGCTGACATATATAACAGACGCAGCATCGATCGCTGCACTATCCTGCAGCTCTTTGCTGCCTTCAGATAGATCGCTCTTGTTCAGCGCGATCAGGTACGGCAGGTCTCTCTCCTTAAACAGCCTCACCATTTCTGAATCTGCCGGACTCATTCCCTCAGTTCCGTCAACGACCAGCACGGCTATGTCTGTCTTCTCGAGTATCTTGCGGGTCCTCTGCACGCGAAGCTCTCCAAGGCTCCCCTCGTCGTCAAAACCCGGAGTGTCGATCACAACGACAGGGCCAAGCGGCAGTATCTCCATCGCCTTCCTGACAGGATCAGTTGTAGTTCCCTTTACGTCAGAAACCACTGCGAGATCCTGCCCTGTAACGGCATTTACGACACTGGATTTACCGGCGTTTCTGCGTCCGAAAAAACCTATATGTACCCTTTCGCCTGAAGGCGTTTCGTTCATCCCGGCCATTGCTCATTCCTTTCATTTGTTATGGATGCTATGGTCTTATTATATCCCAGCAGCAAGGTCTCCGCATTCTTTTTTACATATGCAAATAACTGCTGGACGCTGGTCAGCTGTCATGATAAAGTATGAGCGTCTGTTACACTTGCATCAATATGTAAAGCAGAGGAAATCGGAGCAATCATTCTTCACAGGAGGGAACTATGCAATTCATAGATACAAGCAGACTCAGCAACTGGACAGCTCCTGCTATTCCTGATGACATTCCGCACGGCGACATGCCTGGTGACAGCGTCAGGATAAGCGAGGATCATATACGCAAAGCAGGGATCATTTTTCCGCTGCTCATCTCTGAGATAGAAAAAATAAAAGAGAAAGAGCCTGAGCGCAATAAGATAGTAGTATCTGTATGCGGAGGCTCAGGTGTAGGTAAATCCGAAACCGCATCTCTTCTCAGCTTTTACCTGAACGAGGCCGGTATAGGCACTTATACGATGTCTGGAGACAATTATCCGCACCGCATACCAAAGTATAACGACATGGAGCGTGAGCGCGTCTATGCCGAAAGCGGCGAAGCCGGACTCCGTGCATATCTTGGCTCCGAGCTCGAGATCAATTTCAAGGAAGTAAACGAGATACTCCGCCTCTTCCACTCCGGCGAAGAGACTATTTATTTAAGGCGAATGGGCCGCACAGAGACAGACCTCAGCTATGAGCCGGTGGACTTCAGCGGCATCAGCATACTGATGCTCGAATGGACTCACGGCAACAACGATCATCTTCGCGGCATAGACATTCCGGTGTTTCTGGGAAGCACCCCTGCAGAGACTCTTGCCCACCGCATCAAAAGGAATCGCGACAAAGCTCCCGACAGTCCTTTCATAACAATGGTGCTTGGTTTTGAGCAGGATCTGCTAACCGCTCAGTCGCCTAAAGCAAAGATCATACTCTCAAAGCAGGGCGAAGTCATAGACTGCGAAGAATACAAAAGGAGGGTCAATGAAAGCAAATAAAGTAGGAATCGGTCCTATGCTCAACGCGTATCCTGACAGCATAGGCGGCAGCCTGTCTCACACGGTCAGTCTGCTTGAAAGCCCTGAACTCAAAGGCGCTTTCAGCTCAATGTACATACTTCCGAGCCTTTACGATACCGACCTCGACCGCGGCTTTTCGGTCCAGGATTACGATATCAACGGAGACATCGCAACAGAAGACGACCTCGCTGCCCTGCGCGGCATGGGCATAGGTCTCAAACTGGACTTCATACTCAATCACCTTTCCGTGCGCTCACCGCAGTTCAGGGATCTGCTCAAGAACGGCAGCGCTTCGGAGTACAGGGATTTCTTTATAGACTGGAACGCGTTCTGGGACGGTCATGGCGATATGACAGAAGAAGGATATATACAGCCTGATCCTGAGCTCATAAAGGACATGTTTTTCCGCAAGCCGGGTCTTCCTATCCTTATGGTTCCATTCCCTGGCGGAAGCAAGGTCCCATACTGGAACACCTTCTATCAGGAGGTCATAGAGAAGGACGACGGCAGCGTAGACTTCCTTGGCCAGATGGACCTTAACGTACAGTCACCGCTGGTGTGGGAGCACTACGACGAGACGCTCAGAAAACTCTCAGCCTACGGCGCTGAGCTGGTAAGGCTCGACGCGTTTGCCTACGCGCCAAAAGCACCCGGCCGCCGCAACTTTATGAACGAGCCGGAGACATGGGAGCTTCTTCAGAGAGTGCAGGATCTGGCCGACCGCTATGGTCTCTCACTGTTGCCTGAGATACACGCAACTTATGCAGAAGGCGTCTATAAGGTGCTGGCAGACAAAGGCTATCATGTCTACGACTTCTTCCTTCCGGGGCTTATCATAGATGCCCTTGAATCCGGAAAGGCTGACAGACTCGCAGGCTGGGCAAACGAGATTTTAGACAGCGGAATGCAGACTGTCAACATGCTCGGCTGCCACGATGGCATACCTATGCTCGACCTCAGGGGGCTTCTGCCAGATGAGCGCATAGAGGAGCTCATAGAGATCCTGAAGCAGCGCGGAGGCTATGTGAAAGACCTCCATGGCAAAAAGAACATGTATTATCAGGTCAACTCAACATATCTGAGCGCTCTGGGCGGCGATGAGGACAGCCTGCTGCTCGCAAGAGCCATTCAGCTGTTTATGCCAGGCAAGCCTCAGATCTGGTATCTCGATCTGTTTGCAGGCAGCAACGACTACGAAGCTGTCAGAAGAGCCGGTCCTGGCGGGCATAAAGAGATAAACCGCACGAACCTTTCAGACAGCGATGCAGCAGAAGCTCTTAAAAAGGATGTTGTAAAAAAGCAGCTGGAGCTCCTGAAACTCCGCAACAGCCACCCTGCATTCAGCGCAGGAGCGGAGATAACTGTTAAAGCAGACGGCAGCAGCCTGGTCATCACATGGCGCAGCGGAGATTCCGAAGCGACTCTCGATGCCGACCTTGCCAATGTAACATACACAGTAAAGTTCTGAAAAAAAAGAGTACGTACCGTAAAGTGCGTACTCTTTTAAATTTGAATCACTTTTTACTGTTTTTTCTTTCTTGCTCTGTGAGCATATACCTTATGGTGCTTTTCTGTCTCGAGCAGCCAGCGGTAGCCGTAAGGTTCTACAATGTATTCACTCATCGGGCCTTCTCCCTTGATGTACTCTCTCTCCGGCTCGATCATGTCTATGCGCTCAGATGTTACTATCTCGGTCCTCACGAACTCAGGTGAGAAGTTGAACAGGCCAAGCATTCTTTTGCCTTCGTACTCTCTGGCGATTCCCAGCACTCTGTCGTCGCCTGTTTCCACTACGTAAACATTGGCGTCCGAATGGAAAATGCTGTTGTTCCTGCGGATCATGGCAAGCTTTTTGATTCCCTGGTACACCATGCCTGTAGGGGTGTTTTCGTCGTATCTGTTCTCTGCTGCATCCCAGTCCATCTTTCCTCTGTGCAGGTTGCGGCTGTCTGCCCATCTGCCAGGATCATTATGATAGCTGTAGTCGTTGAGCTCGCCTATCTCGTCTCCGCTGTAAATTACAGGGATACCGCGAAGTGTAAGAACGCACGCGTGCAGCATCAGATCTGCAGAGACTGCCAGTCTGAGCTTGGCTTCGTCTCCCTCATATTCAGCTGCTTCTATTCCGCAGAGCGATGCAGTTGTGCCGCAAAGTCTGGCATCCTGAAGCCACTCAGCGTCATTATACAATTCTCCTCTGGACGGGCTTCCAGGCCATTTGCCGCTGAGCCAGTCATTCAGATATTTTTTGTGAGCATACTCGCTGACTCCGAAGCCGCCAAGGTAGCTGTAATCGAGACCCCAGCCGATGTCGTCGTGGCATCTGAGGTAGTTCTGGAATACGCAGTGCGGCGGGAGGTGCTCGATCTGCTTCAGTTGATGCTTCAGGAGCTTAACGTCGCGGGTAGCAAGAGTATGCCATATGCTCGCCATTGTTGTAACGTTGTAGAGCATGTCGCATTCAGGTTTCTCTTCTGTGCCGAAGTAAGGGATGACTTTTGAAGGTTCCATTACTACTTCGCCCAGCAGAAGCACGCCTGGGCATACCACGCTGCAGGCTATGTTCATCATGCGTACAAGCATATGAACCTGGTAAAGGTTTCGGCAGTTCGTGCCAAGCTCTTTCCAGATGTAAGGCACAGCATCTAATCTTAAGATATCTACGCCTCTGTTAGCCAGATACAGCAGGTTTTCGGTCATATCGTTGAAGACCATAGGGTTGGCGTAATTGAGGTCCCACTGGAACGGGTAGAACGTGGTCATTACCGTTTTGCCTATGTCTTCAAGGTATGTGAAGTTGCCCGGAGCGGTCTCAGGGAACACCTCCGGCATTGTTTTCTCATATGCATCAGGTATGGTGCGGTCATCATAGAAGAAATACCTGTCCTGTGCCATAGGGTCGCCGGCGCGGGCTGCCTTAGCCCACTCATGCTCGTCGCTCGTATGGTTCATAACGAAATCCAGGCAGATGCGGATGCCTCTTTTGTGACAGTCACGGGTCAGATTCTCGAGGTCTTCCATCTCACCGAGATCCGGTCTTATTGTTCTGAAGTCCGATACTGCATAACCGCCGTCAGTCCTTGCACTGTCTTCAGACGTATTGAGAAGCGGCATCAGATGCACATATTTGATTCCGCTCTCTTTGAAATAATCCAGCTTTTCCCTGACACCCTTAAGATCCCCGGCGAAGTTTTCGGTGTAGAGCATCATTCCTATCATCTTGTTGGAATGATGCATGTTCGGATTGGCAGCCCTCCGTTCATCAACATCGCGCAGGGTTTTTTTGCGCTCTTTAAAGCAGTTCCGAAGCATTTTCAGGAAATATTCGAATGCTTCTTCATCGTGATATATATCCATGTAAAGGCCTCTGAGCTCATCGTAGTACTGCTCAAGCCTTACATCGAACTTGCTTTTTCTTTTAGCTGTTCCGGGTTCTTTTGTCATTAAAATTCACCCTCCATTTCGGCCAGATATGGCATTGCAGGGATAGCACCGTGGCGCGAGCAGGTGAGCGACGCAGCTTTATTTGCGTAGCGAACCATGCTGAGAAGCTGTCCCCATACGTCCTCCTGCGCACTAACACCTGATGCTATCTGCATGAGCATTGCTCCGAGGAAAGTGTCTCCGGCGCCGTTTGTGTCGGCGACTTCAACGCTGAATCCCGGAACTGTTGCAGTTTTGCTTCCCATGCGTACAAACACTCCGTCTGCGCCGAGAGTAACCATTACCAGACCTGCGCCATATTCAGCGAGTATACGGCTTCCCTCCTCGAAGTCATCAGTGCCTGTCAGCATAACCATCTCTTCGTCCGATACCTTAAGTATATCTGCGTACTGAAGCAGAGATTTCATCATCTCAACAGCGCGCTCTTCACTGTCCCAGAGTGCAGCCCTGTAATTAGGGTCGTAGCTGATGACAGATCCGTTCTCTTTTGCAAATTTTACAGCTTCTTCGCAGGCTTCTTTTGAAGGCGAATCAGTCATTGAAAGCGATCCGACATGCAGGATCTTTGGCATATCAGCCTTCAGTGCTGCAACTGCCTCTTCAGCAGTCAGCTGAGTATCAGCACCCGGTTTTCTGTAGAACGAGAAATCGCGCTCTCCGGAAGCGTCTACAGTTACGATCGCCATGGTTGTAGGCTGATAGTCATCGTAATAAAGACCGCTGATGTTTACATTGTCCTTCCTGAGTGTCTCTGCGAGTCCGTGTCCGAACGCGTCTTCTCCGACCTTGCCGATAAATCCTGTCGAAGCGCCGAGCCTTGAAGCAGCCACAGCTACGTTTGCCGGAGCTCCACCCGGGTATGCTGTAAACGTGCCGTTTCCGTTCTCGTCTGTGCCGCCCTGTGTCATATCGATAAGCAGCTCTCCAAGTGTCATAATATCGATCATCGTAATATCTCCTTCACCTTTTTAACATGGTGTAAACAAGCTTTTCTCTAACCTGTTAATTATACATTGAATTGCTTTTGAGTTGTATAACGAGTATGATTTTTGTGATGGAAAACAGCATCATTTCTGAAATTCTGAATAGTACCGCGTGGCGGATGGATGCTCCGCCTCTTTTTGGCGGGTTCCATATCGCGGCATCGCTTGCGGCGGTCTTTGCAGCGTTCGCAGCAGCCACTTTTTTTGCGCGCAGAATCGACTCGCATCCGGACAGACACACAGCACTGATAAGGGTCCTTTGCTCTACTGGCTGGCTTCTTGCCGCACTCGAAGTATACAAGCAGCTGTTTCTGTTCCATGTTGTTAACAGCGGAGCTTATGACTGGTGGTTCTTCCCGTTCCAGCTCTGCTCCGTACCTATGTATCTCTGCATACTTCTTCCATTTGTGAAAGGCCGGGTCCGCAGCACATTCCTGACTTTCATGAGCGGATACACCTTTATCAGTGCTGCCGCAGCCCTGATCTATCCCGAGGATTTCCTTCGCCCATATGTGTCGCTCACGGCTCACGGATTCATATGGCATGGCATACTTCTTTTCATAAGTCTGCTTATAACCATGACCGGATCCGCGGATTCATCTGCAAAAGGAATTCTCCGCGCAGCCGGCCTGTTTGCTTTGCTTTGCATAGCCGCAGTTATGATCAATGCCTGCGTTGAGCCTGTAATGCAGAACATCCGCTCCGCGCATCCGGCTGTGCTTCACAGCTGGGCTGCCATGTTTTACCTCAATCCATATCACATATCGCCTCAGCCGCTGGTTGGCAGCATACAAATAACCGCGGGTATACCCGCGGGTCTTGTGCTTTATGCCTTAGCTATTGCTTCTCTCGCTTCATTTCTACAAAGTCTACATCGATCACTGCTGAACCTTCGGCACTGAAGGTTATTCCCCTGGCCTCAGGATCCGTATAATACGTCATCGACATCACCTGTTCACCGCCGTTGATGAACACTTCCATGCTCCATCTGTCGAGGAGCACCCTAAGATTTATGCTGCCCCTGCGCTCTCTGACTCTGATGCTTCTTCGCTTGGTGATGCAGTCTGCCTGCCCTGACTTGCTTCTGTCTATTGTTACGACAGAGCTGTCTGGTCTGTAGCTGAGTTCTATATAATGCTCATAGTCCCTTGCGAATCTGACAGTGAATTCATCAAGTGAGCACATGCCTGCAGCTGATGATGACTTAGGGCTGAGCTCTATAGTCATATCAAACGACCTGCCTTCTATATCTTCTATGCTCCTTGTTTCGTTCTCGATGTCCAGACTTGCGCAAACAGTTTTGCCCGTGCGGTATTCCTCGAGTTCTCTTACAGGCCACTGGATCAGGCGGTTGCCCCTCAGCGTAAGCTCTCTTGGGACTGTCATCTGACCGAATATCCGTGAGCCCGGCTCGCCATGCGCGTTACCTGCCCCGTCAGCCATAGACACATGACTCAGCCTGAGCGCCTCTTCATCAACTCCCTGGCTTACAAAATTTGCTGTTGCAGGATCCTGCATCCAGCCGATCATAACATGGCGTCCGTCAGGTGTTCTCATAACCTGAGGAGCGTAAAAATCGAGTCCGCCGTCAACAGGCTCATATCTGAACCTGCCGTCAGAATTGTCGTGTATGAAGGATTCTGTCTTATCATCGTAGTTTCCCGTAATGTAGCAGACATTATTTCCCTTAGGGAACCGGATCGAGCCTATCGCCTCTCCTTCCTCGAGAGCCATGTCCATAGGGCTGGCGATCAGCATCTGTCTGCCCCCGAGCATGAAGAAGTTAGGGCACTCCCACATGATCCCTATGCGGCGCTCGTCCTCAAACAGCACCTTGTCGAAAGACCAGCTGAAACCGTCGGCACTTTTATATACCGCGAGCTGCGTACCCTTGTCTGTCTTATACGTCATCTCGGGAGTTATCTCTCCTGTTCTTCCGTATGCAACTACTGTCCTGTAAGTGCCGTCGTCTGCTTTCCACATATAAGGATCGCGGAATTCATACGCGTCGGCATCTTCAGGAAGGTCTTCGGCTCTGATAACCGGATTGCCTTCATATTTGACATACTCTCCTGTTTCTTCAGAGAGCACGGCTATGCATTGCTGCTGTTTCCATCTTCCCTTGCACAGCGGATCCTCTCCGTCATCTGAGACGCCTGTATACATAAGCATCTGCCTGCCATCCGGGAGTGCAATAGCAGAACCCGAGAAGCAGCCTGCTCCATCGTACTCTGTATCCGGAGCCAGAGCGGCCGGAAGGTATTGCCAGTTTACCATGTCGTCACTTACGGCATGCCCCCAGTGCATTGGCCCCCAGTATGTATTGAACGGATGATACTGGTAGAAAAGATGATACTTTCCGCCATAGAAAGAAAAGCCGTTAGGGTCATTCAGCCAGCCGATCAACGGAGTAAAATGATAGACTGGGCGGTCAGTATCCGGTATAAGCGCTGCCTCGCGCTTCTCATACTCCCTTGCTTTCTGCAGTTCTTTACTGATCAATTGTCTATCTCCTTACTTCACCATAACTATGTCTAACTGACGCGCAGGATAGTCTCCTGTAAGCTGCGGGAATGTGTATCCATTCTGCATGAGCGTACTGCCGCAGCATTCGAATTCGCCTCCGACGGAATACATTGCGTCTGGGTCGAGTCCCTTTAGCCTTACATGCGCCAGAGTGTAGTTTGCCTGCGGATCAGTCACAACTATGCTGAGGAGGCATCTGCTTCTGTCTTCGCTTACGTTCTCCCAGCAATAATATCTGCCGTTTTCTGACGGATCACTCAGTCTGTAGAACTCGCCCTGCTGAACAAGCGGCTCAATCTCTTTATAGCGCTTTATCTGCTCCTTTATCTCCTCACACTCTTCGTCTGTGAGTTTTGTAAGATCGAGTTCATAGCCGAAAGTGCCTGCCATAGCAACAATTCCGCGTGTAGACAGAGTTGTTTTTCTGCCTGTCTGATGATTCGGGGAAGCGCTTACATGCGCTCCTACCGCAGACATCGGATATCCGAATGATGTGCCGTACTGTATCGCAAGCCTTGCCACAGGATCTGTATTATCTGAGCACCAGATCTGAGGGGAATACTGGAGCATGCCTGCGTCAAAGCGGCCGCCTCCACCTGCGCATCCCTCAAAGAGCACATCTGGAAACTCCGATGTAAGCCTGTCGTAAAGCCTGTAAAGGCTCAGATAATAGCGGTGAGGCACTTCTCCCTGCAGCGCCGACGGCGTTGCGTGTGAATACACATCCGATATAGGGCGGTTGAAGTCCCACTTTATATAGTCTATGTCATAATCTCTCAGAAGACCTGAGATAGTTTTATACAAATACTCATGCACTTCAGGGTTTGAGAGATCGAGAACAAGCTGGTTGCGTGCCATCATTGGCGCGCGTCCCGGCGCGGTGAGCGCCCAGTCCGGATGCGCTCTGTACAGATCAGAGTCCTCGCTTACCATCTCAGGCTCAATCCAGAGTCCGAACTTGAGGCCCATAGCCTTTATTTTGCTGATCAGACTCCCGAGGCCTCCCGGAAGTTTCTGCATATCTGTGATCCAGTCTCCCAAACCGGAGTTGTCATCGTTTCTGTTTGTGAACCAGCCGTCATCGAGCACCAGCATCTCAATACCGAGGTTTTTTGCCTTTTCTGCTATCTGAAGCAGCTTCTCCTCGTTGAAGTCAAAATAGGTTGCCTCCCAGTTGTTTACGAGCACCGGCCTGTG
>ODAI010008293.1_pt1 | contig 10059 bp, 4 predicted proteins | sample 1539321 | NCBI WGS metagenome assembly ODAI01 (sample SAMN02144231, study PRJEB22623) | gut metagenome | biome: sheep rumen | host: Ovis aries | place: New Zealand | reverse complement strand
CCTTGTCTTATTCCTTCTTCTTTCCCTTGTCTTATTCCTTCTTCTCTTCCTTGTCTTATTCCTTCTTCTCTTCCTTGTCTCAATCCCTCTTCAGTTCCTTTTGCTCTTGCCGTGGCTAATGCAGAATTTTCTTCTAATTTTGACATTAATCTTATTTCAGCTAATCGTTTTATTTCTTCATCTCCAGTTAATACTTCATATTCTTCTACTGCTTCTTTTATTTCTTTATTTTCCTTCTTAGCCATATCTAATAAATCCCCCCTTTCCATATCTATAAATGCTAACCATTGATTTAGTTCAACACTCATATCTGGTTCTTGCTTTCTAAACTTTTCTAGTTCTATATAATAATACTTTACCTCATTATTAAGTGCATAATCTTCATGCCCCTTAATTACTCTTACTGTTTCTGTTAAATACTCTGGTAAATCTGTTAAATTATAATTTAATATAGCTATAACTATAACTCTTTTTAATTCATCATAATCCTGTTTAGGTTCTAATTGTTCTACAATTTTTTTACTCGCATAAAAAGTAGTTCGTTTCTCTATATTTTTATTATCTTTCACCTGCATTTCTACATTAACTATTTCTCCATCTTCAAGTTCAACTTCTAAATCTAAAATTCCATATTTCATCTCTTTAACTAATTGTTCTAATCTCGCATCATGAGTAATCCTTTTTATTTTAATTTTTTTACCTAATATTGCGCTCAAAAAACTTTTTAGATAACCCTTGTTTCTACTAAAAAATACTTTAAATAAAATGTCATCTTTCATTACTAATTTTTCAGTCATTCTATTCCTCCTTTATTATATCGTATGTTTACGCTTTTTACAATAGCTATTTAAGTTTTTTATCTTTTTGTATAACTAACACTTAACCTTTGTAAATAAAAACCTCTCCTTTCCTAAAAATTTTTTGATAATTACTAATTTAAATCTTATGAAAACATTTTTAATAATTTAATTAATCTTGATTGATAAATAAAAAAAATATAAAATATTTTGAATAAAAATAAAAAACGTTTTTGCAACAAAAATAGTTATTGCATATAAATATATTATCATTCTATGTGTTAAATGTCAATAAAAATCGTTCGACAAATATCGACATATTTGATACTTGCAAATTATATATATCTATAGTAAAATTTACCTATATTATACGAAAGGAATTATAAAAATGAAATTAATCTCATGGAATGTAAATGGAATAAGAGCATGTATAACAAAAGGTTTTGAAGACTTTTTTAAAAACATAGATGCAGATATTTTTTGTATTCAAGAAACAAAATGTCAAGAAGGGCAAGTTGATTTAAGTTTTGATGGATACTTAAGCTATTGGAATAGTGCAGAAAAAAAAGGGTATTCTGGAACTGCTATTTTCACAAAACAAAAGCCTTTAAATATTGCTTATGGTATTGGTATAGAAGAACACGATAAAGAAGGACGAGTTATAACATTAGAATTTGATAAATTTTTTATGGTAAATATTTATACTCCAAATTCTAAAAGAGAATTAGAAAGATTAACTTATAGGCAAATATGGGAAGATGAAATAAGAAAATACTTACTTAATTTAAATAAAATAAAACCAGTTATTATGTGTGGTGATTTAAATGTAGCACATAATGAAATAGATCTTAAAAATCCAAAAACAAATCACCATAATGCTGGGTTTACTGATGAGGAAAGAAATAAAATGACAGAGCTTTTAGATGCAGGTTTTACAGATAGTTTTAGATACCTATATCCTAACAAAGAGAATTGCTATTCTTGGTGGTCATATATGGGGCATGCTAGGGAGAAAAATGTTGGTTGGAGAATTGATTACTTTATAGTTTCTAATGATATAACAACAAAGATAAAAGAAGCAAAAATACATGATAATGTTTTTGGTAGTGATCATTGTCCTGTTGAGCTTGATATTGAAATTTAAATAAAAATTAAAATAAGCCAATTATCAAACTAATGATATTTAGCTTATTTTTTCATAAATTCATCTTTTTACGTTTTTTAAATACAAAATGTAGCATATAGTGGAATTGATTTTATACTATTTGACAAGCCACAATTTTTTGTTGAAATTCTTATAGCATATTTAGGCTTATTTTCTCTAATATAAGTATTTAAACTAGTTGATCTAACATTATCTCCACTTTTAACTTCAACTGGTATAATGCCGTCTTCGTTATACAAAATGAAATTCACTTCCGCATTTCTTCCAAAAGTCCAATAGTATAATGAATTGTTTGTAGCTGTTAGTTCCTGCGCTATATAGTTTTCTGTTATAGCACCTTTATATACAAAGCTCTTTTCTAACATTATATCTGGATATTTTATCTCACTTATATTAGTAAGAATTCCTACATCACTTAGGTATAGTTTAAACATATCTTCATCAATATAAACTTTTAAAGGTATTTCCATTTTCTTTGACTTATAATTAATCAAAATCATTTTTGAAGCAACCAACCAATCTATTGAACTTTCATATTTTCTTTTTCTTCCTTTTTCTTCTACAAAATTATACTGAAACGTCTTTTTATCCTTAGCTAACTGACTTGGAATGTTTTTATACACTCTTTCAATTTTCACTGTTTCAAGAGTGCTTGTAACATATTTTTTCATGTCAGCTATATACATATCTTTTATATCTGATATAATATGTGAGTCAAATTTTAATATATCCATATCATTATCAATAAAGTTTTTTACAGCTTCAGGCATTCCACTAACGCATAAGTACTGTTTATACAATGTGAGTGCTTCTTTATGAGCAAACTCCGGCATAGGCTCCAATTTAGAAAAGCATTCTCTAATTTTATCTCTTAATAGTTCCTTTCCAGTTGCAATTAAAAACTCTTCAAAATTCATAGGGTACATATATTCCATTCTTACTTTACCTACAGGGAAAGAGCTTGTAAATCTATTAATCTTTACCACGCAATAAACTTCCTGCACATATTATTTTATAAGGTTTTTCGGACTCATTAAAATATTTAAGTGATACTATAAAGTTTTCACTTTTTTGTACTTCATCAAAGAAAAATAATGTTTTTTCCAAATCAATTTTTCTACCTAAATATAGTTCTATCTCTTCTAAAATTTTTTCTTCATCTATAGTCTTATCAAAAATATTTCTTATTTCTTCATTCTTTTATAAATTAAAATATAGAAATTCATCAAAATTCTCTTTTCCAAAATTCGCGATAGTATAAGTCTTTCCTATCTGTCTTACTCCAATCACCATCAATGTTTTTTTCATACCTGACTGTTTCCATTCTAATAATTTATTTTCAAATAATCTATACATACCTCCGTCTATATAAATCTTATCATAAATTCAAATAAAGGTCAATATTTTTGCCACTTTTTGCATCGTTTTTTTAGTTCTTTTTGCCACTTTTTGCACTGCTATTTTGTGTTTTTTTGCCACTTTTTGCGTTGATAGGACATGCTAGAGAAAATTGACATAAAAATGAACCCTCCTTATTAAACTTTTTTTCTAATAATTTGGGTTCAGTACACTTTCCTTTATTTATTTTTGTTACACAATTAGCGTGATTTTACAATTTCTTTCGTATTATCAAAAGTATCTTCCATATTCGACGTTGTTTCTTTTTCTAGACTTATTAATTTTGCACTAGTTATTTCCTTAGCTTTTTTTAGTCCTACTATACTTGAATTTAGAGTATAACTTTCTCCTGGATTCATCTTTTCTGTACAATTCTTTGCTATTTCTGTGACCATTTTTCCTTTTTCATCATATAAACCAATTTCTATAAAAAAACCATTTACTGGTACATCAGATTTATTCACTACAGTGGCTTTAACTTCTACACTAGTTTCTGTTGTTTTAAATATATCTATATTAGTTACTTCAAATCCTTCTAATTTAATAGGATTTTCTTCTGTACTTTTTATTACCATATCTGGTTTTTTTTGATATATTTCTTTTATTCCTTCATTTTTACTACTATTTTTCTTTAAAACTATAAATGTAATTATACTTACAACTATTACTAGTATAAAAAACAATATTAATTTTGTTATTTTATTCTTCATATTATATTAATAGTATTTTTATAATACTATTTTCTCCTTCCTTTGTATTTATATCCCGATTATATACTATGTAATTATATTTGTCAATTCTTTATTAAAGCATATCTTTTTAGATTTTCACATTCTAAATTATATTCTTTGAAAAATCATTATCTTTTTGAGCTAGATATACATATTAAACATAGAGATAGGAAATATCCTATCTCTATATCGTTATTGTAATGCTCCACTTAAAGCAAAAGTCCTTATAGTATCACTATCATTTATTTTAAATGTTCCACCTTCTAGCATTCTTCCCTCTATAGTACTATACGGTTCAAATTCTCCAGTAGTTGCATTCAATTTCACTAGTTTATCATCTTTTTTTGTTAAATAGTACCAAGTATTATTAAATTTCACCCATCCTGTAACCATCACTCCTGAATCTAATGTATCTGTACAGCCTGAATGATCCAGTACTGGATGATCTGCCGGCTCATAGAAATAATACCAAATGTCGTTAATTTTTTTCCATCTTCTTACTGGCTGACCATTTTCCCAATATATCCATTTATAGTTATATGTACCTCCCATTTTTGTCCATCCAAATCCTGTGGCATACAAACTATTAGTCGCAATTCCTCCAATAGAATGGTATCCATCCATACAATAAAATGCATGACCGCCACTTTCTCCTAGCATTTTATATTTATTATGATTATCTATATATTGTCCATATGCTGCAAATGTACCTTCGTTTATAGTTAAATTATTCGGATTTGATATTTTTATTACATTGGTTCCTCCTGAATATAACCATCCCGCAGTTGTAATAGTAATCACACTATTGTAGTCGGTTCTACAATCTATACATGCAGTATTTCTATCTGAAGTACAAGATGCATATAACTCTGATTCATCAGTAACATTAATAGTAATTTTTCTATCTGAAGATATTGCAGAATAATTATAAGGTCCTCCCATTAATATTGGACTATCTTTTGTTATATCATCTTTTCCTATGTTAACTACTGTTTCTCCAACAATTGAAAAATATATTACTGACAAACGTTCAGATGAAGGATGTGCTTGGTATCCTGCTCCTATTCTGGTTCTTCCTTCAAGTACCATTGTAGGTAATTCATTTGAAATGACAATCGTATGATCACATCCATATGGCATATATATCCATGAGTTTTTACTATCAAATTTACTTGCACTACCAATTTCTATAGCTCTAATTGATTCCGTTGTATAAATAAATGCATCCTCTAAATTTAATTCTCCAGTACAATTGTGCTTTTCAGAATTAAATTTTATTGCTGTTTTATTACAATTCAATAAAGCTCCATTTTTTATATTTATTGATGAACTACTTCCATCATTGTTTATACCTTGTCCTGTAGTTGAACTTTCTCCTTGAATACTACTGCAACGTAATGTTCCACATACTGTATCATCAACTCTTTCAGATGCTCCTAATAAAGTGAAATCTCCACTTTGTACATTTATTGCATGATTTCTTGTTAATGTATGTCCATTTAAATTCAATGTTAAAGTCTTTGATATATTTGCTGATGTATCATCAGTTACATCTTTTAATACTATTATTGTTGAATTAGCATCTGCTACTTCAATTGCGTCATCAATTTCTAATTTGTATCTAACAGGTGAACTTACTCCGTAGCATGCATCCATCCATTGTGCATATAAAGTAACTACTCCATTAGGTTCAGTTGTTAAATTACTAACAGATGCCTCATCTTCATAATCTGTTCCACTTCCATCAGCCTCTGTATTCCATTTTGCAAATACTTGGTTAGATGTAGCATTTGCTTGTGTTACTTCAAAGCTATTTGCTGGAAGTGTTACTGAAGTTCCATAAGTTGTTGATATACTTGACATTGTTCCTGTTGTTGTATATGAAGTATTTTTATTAAATGCAATTGTATATGAATTTGCTGTTGCGCTACTTGTAAATGTTGTATTTGCAGAAATTGTTTGTTCTCCTTCTGATATTGTTGTACTTCCTTTCTTTAATACTAATGTATTATATCCTGGGATTGTTGCGCCTGTTATTGTAACTACAGTTCCATTTAGTACGTTTTTAGTTCCACTCGCATTTGTTATGGTTGTGTTTCCTTCTTTTACTGTTAATGTTGTTCCTGTTCCTATAGTCGTTGTTACAGCATATGAAACTATATTTGCACTATTTGTATTTCCAGCCTCATCCTTTACCCATACATACCATGTATTTGCTGCGCTTATGTCTTTTGTTCCACTAGTTACAGTTCCAGATGTTGTCCAGCTTGTTGGAGCTGTCGAGCTATTTGTTATTGCATATCCTGCTACCACTGCATTATCTGATGCAGCCCAACTAAATGTATCATAATCTGTTCTTGTAATTGTTACTTCTGGTGCTGTTCTTTCTATACGTATAACTATACTAGATTCTGTTGAAGTTATTCCATTGCTATCCTTTGCTTTGAAATATATTGTATTATTTCTTGTAGCCGAGAATGTGATAGTTGCACTATTTCCATTCATATTAATTGATGATGTTTTCCAAGATCCTGATGCTCCTTCTTTCCAATAGTATTGTGTTATTCCAGCTCCAGCATTGCTGTCTGTTAATGTAACATGTACATTTTTATTTGTCCATGTTCCTGATGTATATGCCGAACCAGTTGCATTACTAAATTTAGCTGTTATTGTTGGTGCTCCAGGTCCTAATACTGTTGTATCTTTATCGTTTGCTGTTGTAGTTACTACTACATATCCTGATGGTTTATCTGTTGGTTGTTTACTTATTGATTTTCCAGTTGCTCCTACTAATACACCATCATAGAATTTAAATGTACCATTTGTGACTTGTACACCATATGTACCACCTGTTATGCTTGGAGATGTTGTGCTAACACTAGGTGTTGCTTCATTTTGTCCTAAAGTTACTGTTCCTGTTGTTGCATATACACCTTCTCCATTATTTGATACAATAGTTCCTCCTGTTATTGTTGTTGTTCCTAGATAATTATTAACTGCTCTAGCAACTCCTGATGTTTTTGTATTTGTTATTGTTCCTCCTGTTATTTGTATATTTCCTCCTGCAACATTTGTTGTTGTTACTGTAAGGACATCACTTGATGTTATTGTACCTCCTGTTATCTTTAGTAATGTTGATGCACCATCAGTTATTGCTGCATATGATTTAGTTGCTGAAATGTCTCCTCCATTTATTGTAATATTTCCATTGCTACGAATAGCTTCTGATGATGTTCCTGTAATTTTTCCAGAATGTACTACTATATTTCCTGCAGTTGTTGCTTCTCCTAATATACGACCTGTTATTGATGGTGATGTTGTTGATGTTGATTCAGCTGTTCCGATTGTTACTGAACCTGTTGTAAAATATACACCTTCTCCATTAGTTGACGCTATAGTTCCTCCTGTTATTGTTGTTGTACCCATCTTATTATTTACCGCTCTAGCACGTCCGTTTGTATTTGCATTTGTATTTGTTATTGTTCCTCCTGTTATTTGTATTGTTCCTCCTACAACATCTGTTGTAGTTACTGTATGATCCCAACTTGATGCTATCGTACCTCCTGTAATCTTTAGTAATGTTGATGCACCATCAGTTATTGCTGCATATGATGAAGTTGATGAAATATCTCCTCCATTTATTGTTATATTTCCCTTGCTACGAATAGCTTCTAATGTTGTTGCTGTTATCTTTCCAGAATGTACTATTATGTCTCCAACATTTGTTGCATCTCCTAATATACCTCCTGTTATTGATGGTGATGTTGTTGATGTTGAACCAGACTCTCCTATCGTTACTGTTCCAGTTGATGTTGAATTTATAGCAGTTGCTCCTGCTGCTATTAGGGTACCCCCTGTTACTTTTACAGTAGAGCTTGTTCCTGTATTATTTATAACATAACTGCCATTTCCTCCATTTGTTGAAAGTTGTCCTCCACTTATTTCTATTGCTCCAGTCGAATCGCTATATGCTTCCAGTACATGAGCTCCATTAGATGTAATAGTCCCCGAAGTCACTACTATTTTTCCACTACCGATATTACTTCCTACTTTAACATTTCCTAAGTTTTGTACAGTTGCACCACTAACAGTTAATGTACCTGTTCCTTCATTATATATAACGTTTGAACCATTTCCGTCATAATTTTGTAATGTTCCTCCTGAAAGAGTTGCTGACGCTGATTCAGAAATGATAAAGCATGCTCCTAACACCCAAGTTCCTGCTGGTGTTTTATCTTTTTCAATTATTCCTCCTGATACTGTTGCTGTTCCATTTCCATAAATAGCAACACCCGTTGAGTACTCACATCTAATTTTTCCTCCTGTCATATTAAATGTACCTGCTGTACTAACAACTGCACTTGCGGTTGTTTTTATTAATCCATTAGATATATTTATATTTCCACCTTTTATAGTTTCTGATTTTGCACTTGATGTTACTGTACCTGTTCCGGTAACATTTAATGTTCCTGTATTTTTTACTACATGATATGCACCAGTAGATGTACTACTAATTGTACCTGTATGGTTTAAAGTAAGTGTTCCACTATTTGTAAGTAAATCTACATTTGATGAAGTTGTAAATGTTCCTGCACCAGTTATTGTTAATTTTCCTGCATTAGTTAATGTTACTCCATTTAATCTAGTTGTTTTTCCATTTAAGTCTATTGTAACATTTGTTTTTCCTGAAGCTAAACTTGGTGCTGTTGTTTCTGTTATTCCCTTTAAAGCTTTAATTGTTTGACCATTAGCTACTTCTGATAAAGCAGATGCTAAGGTTTCATAATATGTTGTTGTGTTTGTATTCAGATAGTTAGGAACAACCCATAAAGCATACATTGTTACTTCAAATGAACTTGCATTATATGCTAAGCCCGCTGTATAAGGTGCTCCTGCTAAACACTTATTTCCACTTGTGCTTCCTTCTGCCCATTTATAGAATTCGTATCCATTTTTTATAAATCCATTATTAGCTAAAGTAACTTGTTGACTACTTGTTGTTGTACTATTTGTATTTAAATATACTGTTTTAGTGGTTGATGCTGTGCTTCCAGATGTAGCTCCATTTCCATTATATTTAATTGTCAATGTTCTACTATATACAGCATAATAACTTATTGCTGATGTACTATATGCTGGTGTTACACTTACTGCACTTGTTGTTACCGCTGTTTCTTTATCAGCTGCTGTTGTGTCATCTCTATATCCTATTGCTGTCCAGTTCTCTATTGCTGCTGGTACTGCTAAACTTATACTTGATACTTTATTTCCATTTGAATTTAAGTATTGTGTTTTCTTATTATTTGTTCCTTTACTTACTCCACTATATACATTTATTACTTTACTATATACTCCATAATATGTTGTTGCTGTTGCATTATATACTGGTGTTACACTTCCTGTTGCTGTTGTACTTGCTGTTACTTCTTTGTTTCCTGCTGTTGTGTCATCTCTATATCCTAATGCTGTCCATTTACTTATTGCTGTCATTTTTGGCAATGTTAATGTTGTTAAATATCCAGTTGTCTTATATGGATTATAGTATTGTGTTAATGTACTACTTGTTACTCCATTTGCTCCTGATTTTACTGTAAAGTCTTTCTTAAATATTGCATATAGTTTTACTGTTCCATTTGCTGTATTTGTTAAGTTTGTTACACTTGCTCCATCTGAATATACAACTGTCGTCGTTGTTTCTTTATCTATTTCTCCCCATCCTGCAAATGTCCATCCACTTGGTGCTGTTCCTCCTAATTGTTCATATGTTTTTAATGCACTTGCTGTTCCATATGTATGGCTTGATGTTGTGCTAAATTTTGTACTTCCTGCTGTTGTACTGTTGTTTCCTTGATAGTATTCCACTGTATATTTGTTTGCTGTCCATGTTGCTGTTAATTTTACTGTTCCATTATTTGTATCTGTTAAATTCTTAAAGTATGTATTCGTTGTTGCTGTTCCTGTCCATGCT
>ODAI010164205.1_pt1 | contig 10061 bp, 4 predicted proteins | sample 1539321 | NCBI WGS metagenome assembly ODAI01 (sample SAMN02144231, study PRJEB22623) | gut metagenome | biome: sheep rumen | host: Ovis aries | place: New Zealand | reverse complement strand
TTCACCGACGAAGACTATATGGGTCAGACAGGCCCCAAAGACGGCTTTGAGCGCATCGACTCCGTAGTGAGCTGGTGCAAGGCCAACAACCTCTATCTCATCCTCGATATGCACGACTGTCCGGGCGGACAGACAGGCGACAATATCGACGACGGATACGGCTACCCCTGGCTCTTCGAGAACGAGCAGAACCAGCAGCTCTTCTGCAGCATCTGGCGGGAGATAGCCGAGCGCTACCGGCAGGAGACCACCATCCTGGGCTACGAGCTGATGAACGACCCCATGGCCCACTACTTCGCCAACCGTGACTCGCTCTACCAGCTGCTGCAGCCGCTGTACAAGCGTGCCGTAAAGGCCATCCGCGAAGTAGACTCCAATCACATCATCCTGCTCGGTGGAGCCCACTGGAACAGTTTCTTCTGGATGCTCGACGATGCAAGCTACGACGACAAGCTGATGTACACCTGTCACCGCTACGGCGGACCAGCCACCAAGGAGGCCATCGCCCACTACATCAACTTCCGCGACTCCATCGGCCGCCCGATGTTCATGGGCGAGTTCGGTCACAACACCTTGGAGTGGCAGAGCGACTTCGTGAAGGTACTAAAGGAAGCGAACATCGGATACACCTTCTGGCCATTCAAGAAAGTAGACAACTCCTGCATGATGGCTATCCAGCGCCCTGAGGGCTGGGACAGCATCGTGGTGAAATACTCTGAGACCTCACGCAACACTTATCAGGAGTGGCGCGAGGCACGTCCCGACCAGGCAGCGTTCCGAAGTCTGCTCAGGCAGTTTGCCGACAACTGCCGCTTCGACAGATGCCAGCCACAGGCAGACTATATCGAGTCGATGGGGCTGAAGTGACCGCTCTGCTCAGTCAGCACGAGATAGGTACATCCTCATTTACCTATTCGTTATTGAGCGACAGCATGCCATTGGTGTCTCTTACGTCGCCCTGCCGTAGCATTATGTCGAGAGCCGCATAGACGGTCTCTGCTATCTTTGCGCCTGCACTGGAGAATCCGAGCTTACGCGCTGCTATCGTAGGTATCTTCTCCTTTGGGAGCGAGAATTCCTCGAAGATCACCTCGCGCACGGCATTGACAACCTCGCAGAGAGGTATCTCAGAGATGTTCCTGGGCGACGGGGCGCGATAGCTGCGATAGTCCTTGGAACTTGCCTCGTCGAGCCAGAGGGTGCTTACTCCGCCCAGCGAGAGTGGGTCGCGATAGTATTTCTTTGCTGCCAGCAATACCGCACGCTGTATGTTTGTACCTGCATGAGCGTAGCCAAGCATGCGGGCCACTCGCTTGCACAGATAGTTCTCGGTGATGGGCTGCTCGGTGGATATAATCTGACTGACTACCCTTTTATATACCTTATCCGGTTCTGACGACGCCGTGTCTTTTGGCTCCGTCGGGACTTCTGTCTCGATATATGGCCTCTGCCCCTGGTTCTTCAGAGGCTCCTGAAGGATGGCTGTAGGATTGATGGCTTCTGCACTGAAGGTTTCCTGAAGAGGGGCTTCACCGGTAGCCTCCTCCTCGTTTGCCTCGCCTCGCTCGCAGGCCTTCAGCTCTTCGAGTATCTGACTGATGCAGCGCTCGCGGTTCTCGTACCAGTCGACGGAATATACTCGCATGACGTGCCAGCCGAGCATCTTCATCACCGTGGGCTGCACTATCTCGCGGTCGCGGGTGGTCTTGGTCTCATAATAGCTCTTGCCGTCGCAGAGGATTCCGAGGAGGTACTTGTCTGGTGAGCCGGGACTGGAAACGGCAATGTCGACCTTGAAGTTCGACCTGCCTACCGACGGATGGGCGATATATCCTCCCTCTGACAGCATCTCGCAGATCTGCTGGATGATGGTGCTCTTCTCCGCCTCGTGCAGAGTGACGTCTACCATCGGCAGGTGGCCTGTCTCGGCAAACTCGAGGAATCCCTTCAGCCCTTCGATGCCTTTGGCCTGTGAGCGCTTAAGGTCGATCTGGCTTGACTTCAGGGTGGAGTAGACTATCATCTCGTAGCGTGCACGGGTGACGGCCACGTTCAGGCGGCGCTCGCCTCCGGCATTGTTCAACGGACCGAAGTTCATCGATACCTTACCGTTCTTGTCGGCTCCATAGCCTACGGAGAACAGGATGACATCGCGCTCGTCGCCCTGGACATTCTCAAGATTCTTCACGAAGATGGGCTCACGGGAGTTGTAGGCTATCTCCTTAAGCTCAGGATGGCGGTCGAGCTCTTCGGTGAGGTCGTCTTCTATCCTGTCGCCCTGCACCTTGCTGAACGAGACGACTCCGATGCTGTAATGCTGCAGCTCGGGGTCTGACAGGCGGCGGATAATCTCACAGACAATGGCTTTCGACTCTTCCGGATTGGTGCGCGAACGGCCTTTGTCGTAGACTCCCTTGACGGGCACAAGCCTGACTTTCGCCAGCTGGTCGTCGACAGAGGGGAAGGTCAGCAGGCGGTTGTCATAATATTGTGAGTTGCTGAAGGCAATGAGACTCTCGTGCTTGCTGCGGTAGTGCCAGCTGAGGTAGTACTCACGCAGCGAGAGGGTCTTACAGTCGTCGAGGATGCTCTCCATATCATCGATGTCAGCCTCTTCCTCATCCACTTGTGTCGTTGAGAAGAAGCTTGTGGGAGGCATCTGCTTGCTGTCGCCCACTACTATCAGGGCTTTGCCCCGGGCTATCGCTCCTACGGCTTCGCTTGTAGGCATCTGCGATGCCTCGTCGAAGATCACGAGGTCGAACTTCTCTGCCTTCAGGTCGATGTACTGTGCCACGCTGATGGGGCTCATCAGCATGCAGGGGCACAGGCGGGGCAGCAGGGTCGGGATGCTGTCGATGATAGTGCGGATGGAGGTGCCCCGGCCGCCGTTGGCGATGTTGGGCTTCAGGATACCTATCTCCGAGCCGTCGGCAGTGGATGCCGATACTGAAGGCACGCGTGAGGCAAGCTTGCTGTAGAGCTCTTCCTTGCTGAGCTCCTGGAATCGCAGTGTGTCGCGCTTGTACTGCTCTATACGCTGACGGAACACCTGTCCGTTGAATGTGCGCAACTGCTCATCGGCATCTACGGCTATGGATATCAGGTAGCGGTATGCTGCCTTGACGAAGGCTGCTACAGCGTCGTGGGGCTCGCTGCCTTTCTCTATCATGTCGGCCACGGCGGCGAGGTGCATCTGGCAGAGTTCATGCTTCTTGTCGGTCCAGAGATACCAGTCTTTCATCTGCGGGAAGCCTGCTATCCACTTGTCGAGCGAGGCACTGATCTCTGCTGTCGAGTTGGTCTTCCTCGTCTTTGTGGCAAGTTGCGTTGTCAGCTCGGCAGCCTTGTAGTACAGGCTGAGGAGTGCACGCGAGCCGTGGAGCAGCGGACTGGGGTCATGCGGTCTGTCGATACCCTTAATGCCATTCTGGCGTGCAAAGGCGGCCTGCTGCTCATCCTGCTCCTTGATGTCCTTGAGCTTCTGCTGGTAGTCGGTCACCTGCGAGAAGATGTCCTCCAGGCTCGACTCGTATATCAGCCCATAGCGCTGCAGTGACTTGATGAATTTCTTCTTCGCGAAATATCTGGGCAGGAACCACTTCCCGCATATCTCCTCCCACTCGCGCCTGCATGCCCCGACGTCCATTCTTATGATGTCCTCGCTATATGCCGATGTCAGCGCGTCGCGTATCTCCTGACTTTGCTTCTGTGTAGCCAGAAGCGAGGAGTACATCTCCAGCCATTGGATGTCGCTGTCTGACTTTAGGTGGAGAGAGTACTGCTCGTTGAGCTTGTCGAGTGTCTGGGTGTAGTCAGTCAGTACTTGCCTGAGCTGCTGCAGTATGTCCTTTATGCCGTCGATAGTCTCCAGACGGTTGTCGACAGGCTCCAGCCCGAAGAGTGGATGGCTGCCGGGAGTACCTACGATGCCGAGGATGGTGGCGATCTGGTCTACCTGGTTCCAGCATCTCCTGATGAAGTCGGCTGTCAGCTCTTCTCCTGGCGGCAGGCTGCCCGGCATCTCGTCTTGCGGAATGGCCAGATATCCGGAGATGCACTCATAGAGGCTCAGTCCGCTGCTGCCCTTCTGATGCAGGGCGTCCATATAGCTGATCAGGCTCTTGCGCTCGGCAAACAGCTCCTCTGCCAAGGCAGCGTACTCTTCCGGCTCCTTGATCTTCGTGACGTTCAGCACACTGTCCATCTGTTCGAGGAAGTGCTTCTTGGTGGCCTTGTTGGAGTGTAGCTCCAGGCAGAAGGGTGCCAGTCCTATCTTCTCCAGTCGCGACTGCACCACAGAGAGGGCTGCCATCTTCTCTGCCACAAAGAGCACCCGGCGCCCCTGATAGAGGGCATTGGCTATCATGTTGGTGATGGTCTGCGACTTGCCTGTACCTGGAGGACCGTGCAGTATGAATGTCCTGCCCCTACCCGACTCTACGATGGCCTCCATCTGCGAGGAGTCAACATCGAGGGGGATGGAGAAGTCCACTGGTGAGCAGGTCTTGTCGATGATGCGTGCATCGACGGCCTCCTCCGCAGGCTCCTGCTTGTCGCGGTTCTCTATCAGCGAGGCCACCACGGTGTTTTCTGCCAGCAAGCCGGCATTATAGTGGATGTCGTTCCACATCACGAACTTATTGAATGAGAACAGTCCGAGCATGGCTTCCTCCAGCACGTTCCATCTCTTCTGCTCCATGACGGCACGGCGGAAGTAGGTGAATATCTTCTTTACGTCCACCCCACTCTCGTCCTTGGGCAGCTCCTTCAGTGCGTCGAGGCTGATGCCGAAGTTCTGCTTCAGCAGTTCGATGAGCGTGATGTTCAATATGATGTCCTCGTCTCTCTTACGTATCACATATTTGTTGCCGCTACGCCTGATGATGTCTACCGGCAGCAACAGGATAGGGGCATATCGGGGCTGTTCGCTCTTGGAGGTCTCAAACCATCTGAGCATGCCCAGGGCGAGGAACAGGCTGTTGGCACCGTTTTCTTCCAGCGACGTGCGAGCGGTTCTGTAGACGTATGTGAGAGCATCCTTCAGCTCAGTCTCGGTGAGGTAGGATACGATCTTGTTGCTGCTGATCATCTCTGAGACGAGATCCTGGTATTCTCCTGCCTGCTGCAGCGAGTCGTACATACCCTCGCTGTTGGGCTCTATCTTCTTGCCGGGGGAAGGTACGATCATAAAGTCCTCGCTTTTCTGCAGATGGTCTTCCAGCTGCCCTGGCTCAAACGAGATGAAAGGCACCGTCTTTTTGCCGAGCCTCGTGTTGAGAAGGTTGTTGCGCAGTGAGAAGTCGAGCAGCTTACGCTCCCATATCGTCTGCCTGGTGGCGGGTTTTCCGACATCTTCCAGCCGGAGGTCATAGTGGCTCAGCTCGTTCACTGAGCCTGTAGCATTATGATGCTCCACACCGTCGTTGTCGAAAGTCCAGGCTCCGTCCTTCTTTATGCGCTGGGGCAAAGGGCGGATATTGTTGAGCCGACAATGGTGGATGTCGACAAAGTAGTTGAAGTTCTTCTCGTCCTTCAGTCTTGTGATGGCACTCTTCACAGCGTCTTCGAAGTCCACGCTTTCCGACGCGGTGATGGCTGTCGTCTCCAGCAGTACGATATTGTTGTTGCCGTCGGCAGTCTCTTTCAGCAGTCGGCTCACGTCGTCGCATACCGTCTGTGGGCGTATGGTGGGTGTCAGCCAGGCTCCTGCCATCATGTGGCCCTTCATCATGATCAGTATGGGGTAGATGCCGCAGGCCTCGATGCAGGAGGCAACGAGCAGGCTGGTGTCGACACAGGTACCCAGTTTCTCTGTCAGCACCTTGTCGGCCATCCGTATGCGCTGCCCGCCGTTCTCAAAGCTGGCAGGCGGGGCCGAATATACGATGCCCTCTGAGCGCAGGGCTTCGTAGATGGCTGCCACCTGAGCACGCCCCCGGTTGCGGTCTTGCGTCTGATATTCGTCGAGCTGCGACGAGCCTGTCCATTTCTCGAGCAGCTGTGCAGCGGCTACCTTTACTTTTGAGATAAGGGGATTGTTGGGCACAACAAACGAGGCGATCTGTTCTGGCATCACGTCGCCCCCAGCCCACTCGTCATACGCCAGCAGTGTGATGGGGAGCTGCTTCTGCAGTAGTTGTCCGTCGCGGTCGCTTATGGTGATTGTGAACGTGGTATTTGCCCGTTCAGTCAGCTCCGTCAGCTTCTTTATGTCGGGCGCTATCTTGAGATGACTTATCTGAACCGACTGCCCTTCGCGCAGGAAGTCAAGCCGCTGTTCGTGCTCTTCGATGAGCTGTCCCTTGACGCTGATGCTTATCTGGTGCAGGTCGCTTCGGCTCACATTCTCCAGTACGCACTTCGAGCAGGTTTCTATGCCGTTGTTAAGCATAGCGAAGTTCAGCACAGGCAGGTATTCGATGCGTAGAATAGCTTTTTCAGTCTTTATGAGTTCTTGTCCGTTCATATTCTTTTTGCTGGCCGTATTTATTTCTCGCGTGCAAAGATACGAAAAAATCCGCTATCATCAAAAATATTCCCGTCATTTTAACCCTCAGACGTGCTTGTGATGCCGGGCGCACAAAGTGTCAGACACTTTGTATCATAGGAGGGCCATCACGGCGACAAGGGCAAGCTCATCGAGTACCTGCAGCGTCAGTTCCCCGACCTCTACCAGCCGCGCCAGTCGCTTGCCGACCAGACGGACACCTCGGAGGGCACCATCAAGTACCTGGTGGACTACAGCAAGCAGCTTCTGCTGAACAGCGACGGTGCTCAGACCATGCGTGACTATGCCCTCGACCTGGGCCTGAGCCAGTACACCATCAAGTGGTACACCATCGACGGCAAGCACAACAGGTACGAGCTTGTAGTCAAGGCTAAGTGACATCAGGCAAAGCCTTGACGCGTCATATTGGGCAATAGCGAAAAGCGAACCCTCCTCATGGGGTTCGTTTTTTTTTGTTGCCATAGATTCCGCTTTGCTGCGTGTTTTTACACTTTTATTGCCTAAAATTTCTTGGTTTATAAATTAATTAGTATCTTTGCAGCAGATTAAAAAAATAATAACAATAGAGATTCAAGAAATTCCAGCCAGTAATGGGAAGACTACTAATTATATTTATTGCGCTCCTCTGTAGTGGTGTCGCTTTTTCTGCAGACAAAGAGGACTATACTGATGTTGACGAGGCGATAGCGCGCTCGGCAGAGTACGTGGCAAAGTACGAGGTGAAGATCGCTGAGGCGCGGAGAGCCCTCGAGCAGGCGCCTACGGCTGAGGTAAAGTTCCGCAGCCAGTTCCGTCTCTACCAGCTCTATAAGCCGTTCGTGAGCGACTCGGCCATGTATTTCCTGCGCACGTGTATCCATCAGGCCGACCGGCTGGGCTGGCGCTCAGAAGCTGTGCGCTGCCGCTCGCTGCTGGCGATACGCTGCTCGAATATCGGCATGTATGATGAGGCAATCAACATTCTCGACTCCATCAATGCAGAAGGTGTAGACACCCTCGCTCTCGGTACGTACTACGAAGCATATAATAATGTGTACAGCGAACTGGAGTATTACACCCGCCTGTCGGAGATGAAGGTGCACTACCTCGAGAAGGCACGGGGCTACGAGAAGCTGATGCTGCAGTATCTTCCCGGCGACAATGAGTCGTGCTTCCTGCGGCGCGAGCTGCGGGCACAGGGCGAAGGCGACCATAAGGCATCGATGGCCATCAATGACGAGTGGCTCAAGAGCGTGGAGGAGGGCTCGCATCCATACGCGCTGGTTGCCCTCTACAGATATATAGAGTATAAGATCCAGGGCGACACGGTGCAGATGATGCACTGGCTCAAGGAGTCGGTACTGGCGGACATCCGCAATGCGACGATGGACCAGGGCTCGATGTGGGAGCTGGCCAACGAGCTGATGCTCAGAGGCGATATCGACCGCGCCTCACGATACATCAGCTTTACCAGCGACTGCGCCAACCGCTACGGCTCGCGTCAGCGCAACTGGCAGATATCCCCGCTGCTGACGCATATTGCCAAGGAGTATAAGAGAAAGAGTGACAGCACCACCCACCAGTTGCGCATCGCCCTGGCTCTGATAAGCATCCTGGCACTTCTGCTGCTCGGGCTGCTGCTCTTCCTGCATCGCCGCAACAAGCAGCTCGCTACGGCGCGTAATGCCCTGAAGGAGTCGAACGACGGGCTGGCTTCAGCCAACAGTCAGCTGGCGGCACAGACCGACGAGCTCTCGGCACTCAACTCACAGCTCTCGAGGCTCAACTCGCAGCTCTCGGAGAGCAGCAGGGTGAAGGATGAGTATATCGGGCGGTTCCTCAGCCTCTGTGCACAGTATGTCGACAAGATTGACAATTTCCGCAAGATGGTGAACAAGAAGATGAAGAACAAGGAGCTCGACGAGCTGTTCCAACTGTCAAAGTCGACCGAGCTGAAGGAGCGTGAGCTGGATGAGCTCTTCGAGAACTTCGACAATGTCTTCCTGCATCTGTTCCCCAACTTCATCGACGACTTCAATGCACTCCTTACACCCGAGGCGCAAGTGCACCCGAAGGAGGAGAACAGGCTGACCACCGAGATTCGCATCTTCGCACTCATCAGGCTCGGCATCGAGGACTCTTCGAAGATAGCCGAGTTCCTGCATTACTCTGTGAACACCATCTATAACTATCGTGCCCGTATCAAGAACGGTGCTCTCGGCAACCGCGAGCAGTTCGAGCAGGAGGTGAAGAACCTGGGGCACATACAATAGCAATAACGCAACGGCACTTTATTCTGATTGTCTCGCCCCTCTCGCCCCATGCGAAAATCCCCAAAATCCACATGGGGTCATGACCCTTTAGATTGTATTTCTTAATTTTCCTTCAGGATAATTTGGAGTATTCAGAAATAGTTTGTATCTTTGCAACCGATAAATAACAAACAACATGTTTAACCACCTAAATTTATTATTCTATGGGAACAGACAAGGAAAAAATGCAGGGAGAAGAGACAATGGAAGTAGAGATCAGCGAGAGGTACATCAATCCGTACACGGACTTCGGATTCAAGAAACTGTTCGGCACAGAGCTGAACAAGGACTTGCTGATAAGTTTCCTTAATGCCCTGTTCAGTGGAAAGCCCGAGATTACCGACCTTACTTATCTGAACAGCGAGCACCTCGGTGAGGGCATCTACGACCGCAAGGCTGTTTTCGACGTCTACTGCCAGTTGGCTGACGGCAGCCGCATCATTGTCGAGATGCAGAAGACTGAGCAGCAGTACTTCAAGGACCGTAGCATCTATTACTCCACCTATCCTATCCGCGAACAGGCTCCCAAGGGACCTTGGAACTATCGCCTTGACGATGTCTATACTGTAGGCATCCTGAACTTCACCTTCCCGGAGGGTGAGTATGCTGATGACAGCATGATCCATGAGGTAAAGCTGAAGGACGTTGAGGACAATCATGTATTCTATGACAAGCTGACGTTCGTGTATCTTGAGATGCCGAAGTTCAGCAAGACAGAGGACGAGCTCGAGACGATGTTCGACAAGTGGCTTTTTGCCCTTGCAAACCTTGCCCGCCTGCTGGAACGTCCGAAGGCGCTCCAGGAGCGTATCTTCACCCGTTTTTTCGAACAGGCTGAAATCGCACGTTTTACACCGGAGGAGCGCAATGAGTATGTGGCCAGCAAGAAGGAATACTGGGACAGCTACAGCTCTATTACCACCTCATACAATAAAGGTATTGCCAAGGGACGGGCAGAAGGACGGGCAGAAGGAATTGCTGAGGGTATGGCCCAGGGAAAGACTCAGGGCAAGGCTGAGCAAAATCTGGCAAATGCCCGAAAGATGAAGTCACTGGGTGTGGACTCTAATATTATTAGTGAGGTGACAGGACTCTCAAAGGAAGAAATCGAAACTTTAAAATGATTTTGTCAGGGGTCATGGGAATCAGGCACTTGACCCTTTTCCCCATGACCCTATTTAATCCTTTTCCTGCCGTTTTCTTTGTTGTTTCGATTATTATGCTTATCTTTGCCAGCGTATTAATGAAATGCAAGCAAG
>ODAI014004515.1_pt1 | contig 10062 bp, 7 predicted proteins | sample 1539321 | NCBI WGS metagenome assembly ODAI01 (sample SAMN02144231, study PRJEB22623) | gut metagenome | biome: sheep rumen | host: Ovis aries | place: New Zealand | reverse complement strand
ACCAGTTCCGGCCGGTCTCGGCTATTTCCGGGTGAAGATGATCTCTCTTGTCGCTGAAAAGCCAGCCTTCCGCAGAAAGCACGGATATGACATCTTTGCTTATCATAGGATAGAACCTGATAACAAGTTCTTCTTCCAGACCACGTACATCGAGAAGAGCGAGTATTTTCAGAGTAAGGCGTGCAGTCTCACTTACATCACCTGCATCAAACAGAGCTGATATAATAGCTGACAGCGTATCATATACTTCTTCGCCGTCCTTGTAATTTCCTATCTTCTCGCCGGAAAAGCGTGAAAAGCCGTTTCTGCGGATAAGTTCACGAGCCTTGCGGATATCGAGCCTGCCTGCTGATATCTGACGGGCGATAAGTTCGATCACGAGCGTATGTCTCTGAACAAGATCTATTATGTCATTGAAACAGAGCTTTTCCTCCTTGGTGGCAGCCCGTCCGAGATCAAGTTCAATAAGCCGGAAAAGTTCTTTATCACTGCTGATAGGGCCTACTTCGAGAACTTCAAAGCTGTTCTTCGGAGGTCTGCTTCGTGATGCGATGATCGTGTCATATCCGCAGTCGATGATGCGGCTCATTTCTTTTGTGAGCTTTCCGCTGAAGTTGTCAACAACGAAAAGGACTTTCCTGTCTCCGCAGATACGTCTGAAATGTGACAGCTTCCGTGTGAAATAATCATCTGTAGATTCTCCGTCCTGCCTTGATACCGTACTTAGCTGGAGCTGCATATCATCACAGAAAGTATGCTTTATATCGCCGTCATATTCAAGATAGACGATGACATCGCAGTCTGTCATACAGCGTGATATGTATTTTTTGATAAGAGTGGTCTTTCCGATACCTCCGATCCCTGTAACATACAGAACACGATTGCTCCGCAGTTTTTCCGAGATGAGCCTGAGTTCTTCATCTCTGCCCACAAAGTCAGGCGATACAGCGGGCAGTATCGGTATAACATGATCTTTTCTTTCAAGCTCTGCTGTGATGCTGTCAAGAAGCCTGACGACTTCTTCGATATCCCTGAATCTGTTTGAAGGCGACGAACGTATAGTCCCACGGAAAAGCCTTGTAAAAAGCGACTGTATATCCGGCCGCTCCGTATATCTGCGGTAAGCGGCAACACATTCATCAAAGGGATATTCCGAGAAGCCTCTGTGTTCGGAATCAGTAGAATGTCTTCCGAACAGCAGATAGAAAACTATCTCTCCGATTGTATAGATATCTGACGCCTTTCCCACCCTGCCTGCCGAATACGGATCAAGCTGTTCCGGTGCTGCCCATTCTCTCGTATAGGAAAATACATTGCTGATACTGCTGCGTGTATCACGTATGCTGTCAAAATCGATGAACTCAACAAGCTGAGTTATCGTGTCATCGGGAGAGTTCTGCAATATAAAGATATTCTCCGGCTTGAGGTCAAGGCAGAGGTATCCCGACCTGTGGTAACAGCCGGCAGTCCGGGCTATCGTCCTGCATATCGCCATATACTGCGGCAGGGAAAGACTGAGTCTGTCGAGAGTCGTTCCGCCGAAGCACACTACATCGATATACGCCGTACCGTTCGCTTCAAATATGTGGCTGACAGGCGGAGTCTGATTGTTCAGCAGCGATCTCTGCCGGATAGCATTCTGTGTCTTTCCTGATGCGATGAAGCGTTCCTTTCCTGACTGTGCATCTTCCGGATCTCTGGGAGAGAATTCTTTCAGGATACACTTCGTAACAAGTTCACCGTGCCGGCACTCTGCGAGATAAGCTATAGTATTTGCACCTCTGCCGAGCGTTTCAAGTATCGTGTATTCCCTGCCGTCAGCAGACAGACTATTTCCTTTTTCAAGCATTTTACCGACCTCCTTTCACTTGTATTATACACTATTTCAGGAAAGTGTTATAAAAATCAATTCCGTTCACTCACCAGATGAAGCGTTTCTATGGGCAATTCGGAATTTGCACAATAGAGGAGCAGGCAGTCGAACGGGTGGCATTCATATATCTGTGCGAATCCGCATGAAGCGAGCGATGCGTTGAGTTCATCGTAAAAATCCATAAGATTGCTGCCGATCATCATCGGATCTTTGTTATCTGCATCATGATAGAAATTATAGAATTTGAGCAGCATGAGAGTCTTCCTCAGAAGCTCATACGATACCGCCTCACCGTTTACGATCCTGCCGAGCGTCACATCATTCGGGAGCGATGACGTAAAACGCTTCGGCAGCTTTCTGTCAGCAGACTTTTTATCGATCGTCTGATAATTATATCCGAGAAGCTCCTCTATAGTAAAGCTGTTGAGCCTGTCCGGTGTCGAAGCTTTACAGGGACGATCACGAATTATGTATTTATGCGTCGTTTCAAGTTCTCTGTTTATGATGCTTTTGGCAAGCCGGAACTGCTGCTCTTTACCGTAGCAATGCTGTGAGAGATAGCGGAGGAATTTCTCATCATCGTCTTCTTTGAGTATCGATTGGGCGATCTGCGATGTCGAAGTATGCGTATCTGCCTGTGCTGCAAAACCTTCTGATCTTTCAAGCAGTTCCATGACTTTTGAGTAAGGCTTTTTGTGGTAGAGGCAGTACATGAAGACCGCATCTTCTTTTGACTTGACGATGAAAGGGAGCGTCAGATACTTCTTCTGAAAGAATTCGACCGTCTGCCGGAAATCCATTCCGAGTGCATAGCAGAGATCGTAATTGTTCCTCCGGTTCGTGAAGCCGGGTGTCGTGCCTTTTATCCACTCCTGAACAGTACGGGGACAGGGGAAGCCGAGTATTTCCTTATATCTCCGCCTTATCTCGGCAAGCATTATCTCCGTATCACCGGGAGTACAATCTATGCCAAGCTGCCTGAGCCTTTCCGATACGCCTTCAAGGAAGCCTGACTGTTCATCGAGTTCTATCGCCCTGTTGATGCCTTTGGTCACATCTTCGGGATCCATAGCATTTATCGGCTGTCCGAAGCAGATATCATCATAGATAATTTCTGTATATTCATCACGGGGAAGCTCCGTAATTATCTTTATGTCTGATGACATAGCAAACATCTCCTTCTATATCAAAAGTCCGGAACAGCTTTCCTGATTCCGGACTTTTGTAGTATTCGATCTGTCAGAAATCCATTACGACCGGGACTCCGTTTTCGAGTGAATAGGCTGCTGCCTGCCAGAGTATCGAAAATGCAAGCTTTGCAAGCGATTCGGTGCTGTATTTCGTGTTTTCACCGAAGCCGGCTTCAAAAATGAGTTCGCCTATTTTAAGCTCTGTCTCAGCCGGGTGGCCTTCTGTCGTACTCCAGCTTATGATCGTTTCCTCGTCTGCTTCCCACAGTATCTCGTTAAGACGTTCAAGCTCTGTTTTAAGTCCGCCTGACGTACCGTAGAGAGTAGCTTCTCCTGACGGGAGAGGTCCCTGGAACATCATCGGTCTTTCATCGGGCAGCCACATGATAGTTCCGGAAAAGAGCGTACCATTGAGATTCTCGTCATTAAGTGCGTGCTTGATGAGCGGGTGTTCTCCGAACTGCCAGTATTTTTCGACCTGCAATTCTACCGGGACATCATATATCTTTCCGGCAGAGATTAGGAGCAATGCACCGAATGCTTCCCAGTCGGGAGAATCTGTATAATAGGGTGACTCTGCATCTTCGTTCCATTTTTTGATATCGATGCCATTTTCATTGAGAACATTCACCAGGCTCTCCTGCCATGTGCTGATAAGTTCTTCTGCCTGCTCCGGAGTGAGCTGCGGCTCATCGTCTTCGTCAGCGTAATCACGAAGGTGGGAATAGAGGTCTTCCTTTCCTGAAACGTATTCTTCCTCTGTTGTCTTCCAACTGCGTGAATAATATCTTGTAAGTGTACCTGCGTATATATCAAGTCCCATATGTATCCTCCTTAAATCATAGTCAGTTTCCGGGGTATTCTATCTTCAGGGATTCCCTGCCGTCAAATTCGACTGATGCTGACTTTGTTATGCTGAGCTTCTGGTCTTCCGAGAAGCCGATAGTTTCGCCGTCCTTCATGACTGCACCTGTCGCCACTATATATGATGTTATCCCGGTGACGAAATTGAGAAGTTCAAGCGGCGAATCGTAGCAGTCAAGGACTTCTATCTCATCGCTGCCGAAGTTTTCCAGTCCCGATGTGTAGGCTCTTATCGAACCGTCATCATTCTGTGCAAGTCCGTGCCATATAACTGCGTGAACGGGATATTCTCCGTCGTCCATTAAAGAAGCCGCCCTGATATAGAAAGCCGGCTCATAAACTGAACCATTCATATATAATCCTGCTGCATTATCGCTGTCAAGACATGACTCCGCAGTTTTCACAAAGAGCTTTCCGGCATCGGCAGCAGACATCGTACCTGCATTGACTGATATTATTACCTGTGCTGTATGCCTGCGTGTTTCCGCAGCGGCATCTTTCCACATATAATTGAATATCGCATTCTGGTCTGCTTCATCGTTCGGCACACGTTCAGGTATAAAAGCGACAGAAACAACAGCTCCGCTGTAGTCGAAAACGACTATCTGATCTTTAACGTCGATACTTTCCGGAACAATATTCCAGCGTGTCCTGAGATGCTTTATAAATCTCTCTGTATCCCATTCAGGACGATACAGAAGTGCAAATCCTAAAAATATATTGTTTTTCATAGATATCTCCCGAAATTATTAGTATTATTTCATATTATAACACAAAAATACAGAAATAGCAAGGCACGCACAGATATTTATTTCAGATTTTTCATATCGCTGAATATCTGATTGTTGATATCGTATGGAATGCAGTTTTCTTCTCTTGCGTATCCGAGAGCCTTCTGTATCTTCTGATTGTGTTCCCATGTGATGTATACCGGGCTGCCGGTATTCTTTTTTATCAGATACAGAAGAGACTCCCTCTGCTTCGGGTGATCCCGGACAAACCTTATGAGCAGCGGCATCACGTTCCATACGCCGTTCCGGGTGAGCAGGAGCATGAACCGCCATTGTGTGATAATGTCTGTCTCATTCTTTATAAGGTACATCAGTTCCGTATCAGTAAAGCAGCCTATGCTCCATGCTATATGGAATGCAGCTTTTGCAAGTTTCCGGTCGGGATCGTGCATCGCATCAAGAACTATCTCCCTGCTGTCTGCCGCACCGAGCTTTGTGAGTGCATACAATGCTTCACGAGGGTGACTCTCAAGATACGGGCGTATCAGCGGTATGTCATCTTTCGTGCCGTATTTACCGATGGCATACAGCGACTTCGGAAGTTCATTCCGGCAGTATGAGGCGATATCAAACCCTCTCTTTTTCAGGACATCAGCGGCAAACCGTCTTATCCTCCACGATGAAGATAAAAGGAGCTTCTCGAAGCCTTCCCATATCCCGGTGTGTTCAAGGCGATATCTGTAGGCTGTCAGTCTGACTTTTTCGCTGCTGTCCTGCATGAACAGTCCGAGTACATCTGCCGGAACTTCTCCGCCGTATAGCTGAATGATGATACGCTCCAGCATACTCCGCAGTTCTCCTGACGTTTCTTTCCGGAAGAAGTCCAGAATCAGTCCGATGTATTCCTTATCCGGGTGAAGTTCATATATCTTGTAGCAGGCTCTGCGTTTTTCATGGTCGGCTGATAATACATTATACTCACGCCTGCTGAACATCTCCATGAGCAGGCGGTCAAATTCTTCCATAGAAAAATCAGTATCACGCTCTGCTCTTGAACTCCGGCGGAGATGCTCCACGATATCCATTGCCGCTATGATCTCTTTGGCTGCGTGTTCCCTGCGGGCAAGCACCTTGAATGTTTCATAAGCCGTCAGACGCACTTCACGTACCCAGTCATTCAGACGGATAAGGGTATATCTGATAAAGCCGTACAGTTCCATTCCGGCAAATTTTTCAAGGCATTTTTCACGGAAATATCCGTCCGGGTGACATGAGCCGAATATCAGCAGTTCACGGCGGTTTGACGATGAACAGATACCCTCGATGCACTTGCCGGCGTCTTCCGGTGCTGATTCTTTTGCAGCACGCTTCATGATGTCCTCAGCAAGGAGATATCTGTTTCTGATAAGTATATCATATGCCTCTCTGCCGATATAGTTTATATGTTCCGGTGTCGGATCATAAAAAAGGGCGGAGTACAGATTCGGGAAACAGTAGCATTTTCTGATATCATCTGTGAAATGACGGTTATAGACCGAGAAATGCCGCTTCTTTGAATCTGTGAGTTCGTTTTTATAGTTCTCGATGATGCACCGTGCGTGCTGAGTTTTATCTGAAGCCATTATGCTCCTCCTTTAACATCTGCTGTTCTTGATATATCCTCGCTCTGTTCCCACAGATATTCATATTCATTTTCATACAGGCGGTAATATGCAGAATCCTGTCTGATTATATGTGCAAAATTCTTCTGCATGGCTGAATTGTCATACGAATAGTAAATAAGCCTTATCGACGATGAATCATGACTTTTCACATGGCAGACAGCGTGCAGCAGCGGAATATGTGAAACTCTTACCTGAAACAGATCTTTGTGCTGCCTGCTGAATTCCCTCCACTGTCTGATATTCTGCGAAAATCCTACATAGGCTTTATTGGCGGACTTCATATGAGGTATTATATCACGGACTGCTTCTTCGTCATTTATGATGACACGGCAGGGTATCTTTTTTTCTATCACTTTAGATATAACATCAAGCTTGTCATCGGTCATGAGCCACTCTGCACCGGCATGAAAAGCAAAGTCTATCCTTTCAGCACCGCTCGCAATACCGGCTTCTGCGAACTCTGTTTCAGAGCTTATGCCTGCATCTGACGGCTCGCTGTGAAGTCCTGATGATTCTTCATATGGGTGAGATATGCTCCACAGGTATTCAAATTCAGTACGGAATACCGCAAAATACGCTGAACTGTACGGTATCTCCATGAACGGCGAACGGTCGAAAGCTGTATTTCCGTAAGTATAAGTTCCGACAAAGCAGGCTGTGTTCTCCGGCTGACTGAACCGGAACTCCGTATACTGGTGTATCGCCGGCATCGGTGACAGGCGGAACGTGACTTTCTCCGGAAAGCGGCTGCAAAAATCTCTCCACAAAAGATCAGGTGACAGATAGTTTGAAATATATATGACCTGCTCATCACGGATATGCTTCGTGAAATCCTCTGCGGCTTCGTGTTCTGTAATAAGTATCTTTACGCTCTCTGCCCGTTCGATCATCTTACAGAGGAGGTCATTGCGTGTCTTGTTGGTCAAGGCACGAAGCCCGTGATTGTGTACGATAATTACTTCTTTGAGTTCATCATCGATCAAAAGCTTCTCTCTCAGGAAATCTTCGTACCGTTCATGTAGTGAGGGTGCTTCTGCCGGTGCGGAAGCATCTTCAAAAAGCTCTTTCAGGATAAGCTGTGCATAGTCCGGACGCTTTTCAGTCACCGATGTTACTTTCGGGAAAATAGCCGTGACCGTCAGCCATGCGAGGACGAGAAGATATTCCCCTCTGCCGAGGAGTCCTTTCAGATGCAGATACATCTGACGGGAATCAAAACAGTTTTCAGCAGTCAGCAGCTCGGTGAAAATACGGCTGTCTTCATCAAGCGGCGATGAGAGATCTTCCATGAGATATCTATAGCTGCTGCAAAGCTCCTGTATCGTCCGTGAAGCGTCGGGGTGATCTTTGTGTGCTGTCAGATCGGAATATATCCATTCATTGACGGCTTTTATCGGATAATAGCCGTCGCTCCTGAGTCTTCCGCTGCAAAAATTATCGTGTGAGGATTCAGTGCAGAGAAGCTGCTGATAGGCTTTCTGCGTTTCTTTGTCCGTATCAAGGAACCCGAATATCTCCTCAAGGAACGGATCACAGTCAGAGCTGCTTCCCTTTTTGTTCCATTTGCAATAATCAGAATCCTTGTCAAACAGCAGTTCTCTCATGCGGTTTATCGTTATCTGCATAGAAGCCTCCTTTCTTACAAAAAATTATAAAATTCTGTATTCTGATGTATAGTAAATGTATTTGCTTCCGGTACTGTTTCATGTTATACTCTTATCAGAAAAAGGGATACGAAACACCGAAAGGAGTGCTTGTCATGAAATTCAAGACATTTTCTGTAATATCTGCAATCGTATGTATTTTCGCTGCATCACACTATAACGATCATGTTACAGTGTCAGTAACGCTTCCGTCGCCGGCAGAGGTCGTTTCTGCTGTCGGAAAAGTTACAGACGAGATAAAGTCATCGGCTGATACTGCCGGTGTGGAGCTTGGATTCTCCGGGAACGTTCAGAATACTGTCGGTATCGCTGATACAGCTCCCTCCCCTGTTGAAGAAGTTTACGTTATCCGTCCTTCATGGGAAGACTACGCCGGTCAGATAGGTGCATACTGCGGACTGGAAAATGCGGTATATAACTGTCCTGTCGGCTACTATGTATTCAATACAGCCGGAGAGATAGTTTTCGATCCGAATATTTACTAATATCATCTTGTCATTTCATAGAGGATATCGATAAGTTCGGGTATCATGAGCTTCTGCGGACAATCCTGCATACATGGTCTGGTAATACATCTGCGGCAGTTTTCATGGACTTCATCGATATTCATGCGGAGTTTTTTCATTGCCCAGTATTTTTTTCCGAGATGATGATAATTATACTGTCTGAGCATGATATGGACTTCATAACCGTGCGGACAGACGCATCTCTGACATCTTGTGCATCTCATGGGCGTGAACCGTTCAGAAAGCCTTGCGATGACTTCATCAAAAGTGAAATCTCTCTCCGGGAATTCTTCCTGCATCGCCGCTTCTGCCTGAGCTTTCGTTCCGACTCCGATCAATGCACATGAGAACGGCCAGTGGAGTATCCCGCTTATCGATTCCGAGGGAGAGAATGCACTCAGAAGGCAGCCTGCTGCATAGACTTTGTTGAGGATAATGCCTTTATCCCTGAAAATATCTTCCTCGGCTATGCGGTCCATTATCCCTCGTTCAAGGATATTTCCGCTCGTCTGTATCACATCTACCCTCTCGTCCTTTGCTGCACGAAGTGCAACGCTGTAATAATGAGTTGCGATACCTGTATATTTTATGATACCGGCTTTTTTGAGGTCATACAGGGCATCGGCTGCACCGTAGCGGCTGAATGTCTCGTCCTGGTTCTTTTCATCGACCTGATGAACGAAATAAATATCCGGGTTCGTTCCGAGATTTTCAGCCGAACGCATCACTTCACGGAACATATCGTTGCCGTCCATGAATCTTGCCTTGTCGGAAATGATGATATTCTCACGTCCGGCTTTTTCTGCAAAAACGCCGAGCTTGTATTCTGCATCGCCGTATTCTTCCGGTATAGCCGTATCGTAAAGATTGCAGCCCATTCTGTAGGCGTGCATCATTATACTTACAGCTTCATCAACGTCCGGGCTGTAGTAATCAGGCAGTACGGGAACGTTTCCGCTAAGTACGGGTATCGTCCCGAATCCTATCTCTGATACCATAAGCCCGGTCTTTCCAAGTTTTCTGTATCTCATAGCTTTTCACACCACGCAAAGGCATCGTCTGCGATATCTACACTTTCTCGGTCAGAGAAAACGACTTCTTCAAGTTCCGTACAGAAAGCGAAAGCCTGACTCTCTATCACTTTTACAGAAGCTGGGATAATGATCTTTTTAAGGCTCTTGCATCTGAAAAATGCTCTTTCGGGGATAATGCTCAGCTTATCGGAGATATGTATCTCTTTCAATACGCAGCAGTGTTCAAATGCACGCTTTCCGAGCGTTTCGAGCTTATCAGAAAGATCTATGCTTTCAAGGCTCCTGCATCCGCTGAAAGCCTGTGCATCTATCGCTCTTATGCCGCCTGCATTTTTCACGCTCCTGAGCCACTTGCTTCCCTTGAACGATGATCTGCCGATCACTTCGGTCTCCGCCGAAAGGACGATAGTTTCAAGGAGGTTGCAGTCCATGTATACCTGTTCGGCTATCTCTTTTATGCCGCCGGGGAAAACAAGGTCTTTGATATTTCCGGTGCTTTCCTCAAGAACTCCGTCCCTGCCGAGCTTGAAGCAGTT
>ODAI013663708.1_pt1 | contig 10062 bp, 4 predicted proteins | sample 1539321 | NCBI WGS metagenome assembly ODAI01 (sample SAMN02144231, study PRJEB22623) | gut metagenome | biome: sheep rumen | host: Ovis aries | place: New Zealand | reverse complement strand
CTGGGGGCCTTTTTGGTCAAGGAACAGCACCGATACATTAGTTCCCGTATTGGCGAAGATGTTGCTGGGCATGGAGACAACGCCCCGGAGGATGCTTTCTCCGTTGTTGGCTTCCATTATATGCTGGCGGATTTTGAACCCTATGCCTGTGGCGGCGGTAAGGAAGCCTGTGGGCACTACGATGGCGGCTTTGCCTGTGCCTTCCTTCATGCTGACGATGATGTGCTGCAGGAACATCTGGTAGATGGCCATGCTTTCCTTTTTCTTTTTGGGGATGTTGGGCACACCGGCGAAGAAGCGCTTTTTGTAGCCTTCGCCTGCCAGCTGGTCGCGTGTTTCGCTGAAATCGGTATTGAACGGAGGATTGCTGACGATGTAAGCGAATTTTTCAATGCTCTTGCCGTCTGCGGACAGGTGGCGCGGACGCACCAAGGTATCATCCTGAATGACATGGGGCAGACTGTCTACGAGGTTGTTGAGGATAAGGTTCAGCCGCAGGACTTCATTGGACTTTTGACTGATGTCCTGTGTGTAGACAGTGCAGTTTTCCTCACCTATCTGCTCGGCCAGCGTAAGCACGAGCGTGCCCGAACCGGCTGCCGGGTCATAGATGCTGACATTCTGTGCGCCATGGGGGGCGATTATCCTCGCGATAATCTGTGCAATAGAATGGGGCGTATAGTATTCGGCATACTGACCGCTGTCCTTGTTGTAGTCCTTTATCAGATACTCAAAGATATCGGCATAGAAATCGTATTTCTGCTGAAATACGGCATCAAAGCTTTGGGCGTTGAGTTTATTGATGATAGCCCGACAGAAATCGTCCTGCCGTTCTACTTCGGTGACCAGATTCGACAGGGTATCAAACAGGCGCACGCGATTCTGCGCACCGGCTGCTACCGAGAATACATCCTTGTTGGCTTCGGCGATATGCAGCAGGGCATTGTCAAATATCGTATGAAAGCCCTGCTCCCCTTTGCGGGAAAACAGGCTGCTGATAAGTTCAGCCGGATGAATACGGGCAATGCGTGGGTCTAAGTCCATCATCAGAAAGTCGAAATCATCTTCAGACAACTCTGCCAGACGGCGTTCCGTTTCCTGCGTGGACTTACCTGCAAAATCCGGCAGTTCTTTAAGCCCGGCAAGGAATTTATCATTTAAGAATTTGTATAAAAATGCCTCCGTGATGATTTTGTACTCATTGCCGCTGTTGCCCAGACCATAATTGGAGCAGATGGCTTTGAGGTCATCAATGAGGGCATATATCATTTGTTTTTCGGTTTGTAATTGCATGTATAAGATTTCTCCTTACTGGATGTATTCGTTTTTGATTTCGTTGCCGATGGCTTTTACCACGCTGGCATTCAGGGGCAGTTTGCCGTTTAGCTGCTGCTTAATCTCACGCCAGAGCATTTGCTCGAAGAAATTTCCATTGGACAAGATTGTTTGCTTATGCAGCAGGCTGTCGTCGATGTAGGACTTCATATCGGTCAGAAAGTCAAAGGTCACGGCCTGTGAGGATAGCAGCCCTGCGCGGATTAAACTCTTATGCAGGCGCATGTAGCGAACATCGCCACCATAACGAGCCGTAAGCCTGTCATTGGCTGCATTGATGTCGTGCATTTTCTGCCGCAGTATGGCAAGTTTTTCATCCTGCGCCTGCATTTCCGCCAAGGTCATCTGCTGGATGTCGTGCCCCTCCAAAATGCGCCGCAATTCTTCCCACAGCCGCAAAAACTCCGGGTCTTTCCTGTCCTGATTGCTGCCAAACTCACGGATGTTCTGCCGCCGCTTACTTGCGAAGGAATCGGCCAGTTCCAGTTCGCTTTCACTGATTTTGCGGAAGGAAAACCGGATATCCTGCGTGGCTAAATCCACAAGGCTGTCGATATCCTCAGGATTCTGCAGGGCTTCTTTTTCGCGGATAAGCTGCAAGCGCTGACCGGTCAGCTGGCTGAGTGCCCGTATTTTGTCGCGGTCAAGACTTTTCAGCAAATCCTCATAACCAAACAGCTGTGCCAGATTGTATAATTCTTTATACAAGGACAAGGCGCGATACAGGTCGTTTACCTCGTCCTTGTTTTCGATAGCGGAAATCTGCCGCTGGAAATTTTCCAGATTGTCCGTGTCAAAGGAAAAGAGCTTGTCACGGATTTGCCGTAATTCTGCGTTGATTTCCTCAGGGGTCTTGAAGATGCCGGTAAACTGCGTAAAATCATCACCCAGCTCCTCCTGCAGTTCTGCTAAATAGGCCTGATTGGTCTTGTCAAACTCACTACGGATATCGGCAAAGTCCACCACATAACCGTAGCGCAGCTGATGATAAGGACGATTGACACGGGTAAGGCATTGCAGGAGGCTGTGTTCCCGAATGACACGACCAAGATACAGCTTCTTGAGCCGTGGCGCATCAAAGCCGGTCAGCAGCATATTATAAACCACGAGAATATCCACTTCGCCACGCTTGAAGGCATCCCTCTTTTCCTTTAATTCTTCCTGCGTTTCCCCCAGCGTTGAAAGCACCAAGGCTGCACGGAAGTTGCCGCGTACCTTTAATTCCTCATAGATGGCCTGCGCCTGTCTGCCCGAATCAGCCACCACCATAGCACCGATGGTTTTATCCCCCAAGAGCAGCCGGGAACCAGTAAAATCCTCCTCGATATAGTCAACCAAGGGCTTTACATAGTTTGCATGACAGGTCAAATCCTGCTTGTGGATAAGGCCTTTTCTCACTTCATCCTGTAGTTTATCCAAAGCGGCATTAAGCTGCAGGCGGTATTCCGTCTTGATGCCTTCGCGGATAAGACGCAGGGTATAACCATCTGCAATAGACTGATTGTAATAATATTTGTGGATATAATCACCGAACAAGTCCTTTGTGCGTACCTTGCCGATAAGCGGCGTGCCGGTCAGTCCGAACATAACCGCCTGACGGTCAGAATTCACGAGCCGCGCCAAAAAGGAACCATCCGCGCGATAGTCACGATGTACTTCGTCAATAAAGTACACACGCTGGATGTTTACATTGTAGTCCGGCGCTTTGGTCACAGCATCATCACCGAATTTCTGAATGTTGACCACATTCATGACCAGTCCGCCGGATAGGGTCTGCTCACTGGTGCTTTGGATATTTTTCGTAAACTCTGCCCGCGTGCCAATCTCCACGACATTGAGCCCGCGGGCGCGGAATTCGTCTGCCGCCTGCTGCATCAAATCAAGGCGGTCAACGATAAAATAAAACTTCGCGACAATACGGTGGGCTGCATAATAATCAGCAAGAATGTGGACGTTATAAAAGGCCAGTTCCGTCTTGCCGCTGCCCTGCGTATGCCAGATAACGCCGCCGCGAGCGCGGCTTCCTTTCATCACGGCATGTTGACGGGGCAAATCCGCCACCAGCTCCGTTTCGTGGTGTACATACTCGTTCATGTAGAACGCATTATCTGCTGCCACTTCATCTGCCACGCGTAAAGCATCCACCTTGCGGGCAATCGCTTGGGCACCGAAGAATTGCTGATAACGCATCAGATGCTTGCTTATCTCCATGACACCTTTATCGTTTACCTTTTCCACATAAGTGATGCCATAATGAAGCAGCCAAAGAAAACGCTCTTTCGTAAACAGCGAGGTCAAAATTCTGTTGGTCGGTGTCATGGGGTCACAGTTCAGAGCGTAGTCGGCACGCCCTTTGAGGACGGTCATATGATTATCCTGCAAGATATTGTCCTCGTCAGTCGGGCTGAAAGGGGCAACTCCCTCATAAACAGAATTATCTTCTTCGCGGAAATGGCTGAAAAACAAATGCCCCCGGCCATTTGTGGCATAGAAAGCCCCGGATAGGGGTACGGCTTCCGTATCGTCGTATTCCATATTATTGGAAAAAACCATCAGCTGCGTGCTATTGAGGAAACGTCTGTACCTCATGTTGCTCGTGCGCTTATTCATGCGCTCGTATTCCGCCTGCATTCCCTTTAGGTTATTGGGGATTTTGACCTCACAGAAAGCCAAGGGCAGGCCATTGACAAATACCGTTATATCCGGGCGAAAACTCCCTGCTTCACTTGATTGGTCAACCAAACAAGGCAGTTCCGTTACCACGAAGTAATCATTGTCCTTTGATAGGTCAAAGGATATAAACTGCATGGCTTCACCACGGCAGACTATCCCCTGTTGCAGTTTGCCCCAAAAAGCCTGACCTAAATCATCAGCTGCCAGACTGTCCGACAACTCGGAAAGGATAGCCGAAAACTCCTCATCGGTCAAAGGATTCTTGCGGAGCGCCGGATTAAGTCTGTTCAATGTATCACGCAAAATCTGTTTTGCAATATTCGTTTCCCTGTCCAGCTGAGGACGAATATCCTGCAGCCGCCGATAGCGATAGCCCAGACGCGTAAAATGCAGCAGCGCCGGTATTTTGACGCGCGAATCTTCGGAGAAAGCCCTGGCCATGCCTGTCACATCCTTTGTGCGTTATTATCTCTTATTATAACATAAAATGTCGTGCGAAACGGGATTTCGCACGACAAGACAAGGAGCCACAATTATATTTATATCCTAAAAATATCTTTTATTTACCGGTCAGCTTGCCCTTGGTATCCTGCTCTGCGCTCCTGATGTCATCACGCATATCCTTGGCAAGATTGAGTTCGTGGAAATTTTTATCCTCATGCAAGAGCATGCTGAACTTGTCCGTCTGGTCAAGATAAGCCGTGCCCTTTTTGAAGGAAAGCTCCAAAACATGCCCGCCCTTTTTCTTATCGTTCGACAGGAAATGGAAGTGCCAGCCCACCGAATTCAGCTCACCCATATAGCTGGGGCAATACAAGCCTACGATGGTGCCTTTGATATTTTTCTCGGTAAACTCCGTCTGTTTGTCTTTCAACGCCTCCACCAAGGTGGGATACGGCTTTTGACTTCCGTATTCACTGCGGAACAGAATGGAGGAAAATTCGGCAGGAATCTTCACCATGTAAAAACTGTTGGCACCATGTTCTTTAACCGCTTCGTTCAATGCTTTTTCCAAAGCCGCTTTATCCTTCACATTCTGCAGGTCAACAGCAATATCCCGGTCAAAAAACGTCACGTTGGAAAAGGGGATAACCGTTTTATCCGGGCAAAGAATCACACGCCCGTCACCCAAGGCCTGATAAATCTTGCCATCCAGCATAATCATCTCACCGTTCAGGCCTTCAAAGGTTCCGATACCCGTATCCCCCATGGTGCGAAGCTCTCCGGCTGTAATCGTGCCGCCGAAATACCCTTGCGCCAAGGATTGCAGGAGTGCTACCTGCGTAACGGTTTCACGCTCCGCCGGTGCGGCCTCGGCCTGTGCGCTGATTCCTGCCCCCAGCGTCATAGCTCCTGCCAGAAAAACGGTCATTAATTTCTTTTGCCTGTTTGCATTCATTTCGGTCATCCTTTCTAATGCAGAGATAAAATATCTTTATTTTACGCGGTAAAGCATTATCTTGCCGCCAATAAAATAACGGAAGTATCCGGCGAAAGAACCTCCAGTTCGGCTTCGAGCACTGAGAGCATTTGCTCCCGCGCGGTCAATCCCGATAAGTCCAGCTGCTTCTCGCCGTAATAGGCAAACAGCAACGGCAGTTCCTCGCCCACGGTGCCATAAGTGGCGGTTTCCTCAAACAGCGTTTCTAAATCCGTTTTCAATTTGACCTTGTTGGTGACGATTACCCCCACGCCTTCCCGTTGCAAGCTGACTACGCCGTTACGGTCAATAACTCTTACCATGTGTTTCTCGCTGGGGAACAGCCCCAGAAACTTTTTGCGAATGCGCCCATCAAAAACATGCCATTTACCTGCGGCAGCAACTTCGGTTACATCTTCGTCCGCTAATTTGAGTGAATTTAGCGCGACCTGACGGATTTCTGCGGCAGATAACTCCTTTGCCGCTACATCACCCATTTTCAGTTCGGTGGCACCTGTAGCCGTAGCTCGCAAAATATTGGTTTTCTTGTCGTATTCAATGGCAATTTCCACCGTGGCTTCTGCCGCCCCGGATTTCATGATCTGTTCCAACGCTTCGTGACGAATAGCCTTCATATCGCCTTCGGTTGGATTCGTGACCGTGCGTTCCACCACTTCGCGCACCATCGCCATAGCCACGCCGATAGTGGAAATGATGGGGGCATTTTTCACAATCTTCCATTGGACATTCATTTTTTTGCCCAGATAAGGGACAACAACGCCGCCGCTGCCACCGCCGCCCGCCAGACACAATAATTCCGGCGAAAGATGGTATTCGGCAATCAGACGCTCTACAATCTCGCCGATTTTCTCGGCAGCCTTGTCCATAGCGGCCCTTGCAGCTTCCTCAGCAGAGATGCCCAAAGCATCCCCCAAAGTCTGCCAGGCCGCCCGTACATTATCTTTTTCGTTGCTGTATGCGTAATCTCCTTCCGGAACACTGCCCAAAAGATTGGCGGCTCCGGCAAGCGTCAGCGAAACCTTGCGCCCGTCTGCACCGGTGACAATGGCAAAGGAACGCTCATCATCGGATAGCGGTGCCACCAATTCCAAGCGTGGTGATTCCAGTTTCGGCGAGAAAATCTCATAGGGCAGACCCGCAATATGCGCACTGCGTGGGCCTACATCCGTTATCTTTCCGTCCTCCACGCGAATCATGCTGCCGCCGGCTACGCCCAACGTCCGTACATCAAGAGATGAAAGATACGTTTTGTGGCCGCCGATTTCGCCGTAGCGCACCATGACGCGCCCATCTTTCACTACGGAAATATCCGTGGACGTTCCTCCGGCCTCCAGAAAAATTCCGTCCGAGAGTTTTTCGTACATCAGGACACCGGCTACACCGGCAGCCAGCCCCGACAGCATGGTTAAAATCGGACGCCGCCGCACTTCGTCAATGGTCATGACACCACCATCACAGCGCATGATCATGAGGGATGCCGGAATCCCTGAACGCTTGACGCAGGATTCTGTCATATCCGCCGTTTCCATCATGCGCGGAATCAGGCTGCCGTTTACCACGGCTGTTCTGGTCCGGACTTTCAGCCCGTAGAGCTTGGAAACCTCATGGCCGCCCGTAGCGTACAGCCCCATGTTCCGCGCCATATTTGCCACAAAGCTTTCATTGGCGGGATCATCCACGCCATAAGCCTCCGTGGCTACAATGACCTCTGCACCGGCATTTTTCAACGCTTGTATCTTGTCGGCGATTTCCTGTTCGGCAGCTTTAGCATCTGCCGTTTCCACAAAGGCATAGACGGTTTTCAGTTCCTTGCCCAAGGCCAGCGGAATATTGCCAATATTGCTGACGGTCTTTGCCCGTCCGGCTTCCAGACCACTGCCCATGGCCAAAATCCCGGTACAAGCCACATCGCCTTCCAATAAGGCATTCGTCGCCTGCGTGGTTCCATGAGCAATAAAGACCACTTCCTCGGGAGCTATCCCATTCTTTCGCAGAAGATTTTGCAGGACCTGGACAATACCTTCGGCCACCCCCTCTTTGGCATCATGGGTAGTGGGGATTTTTTCCTGAGCAATGATTTCGTAAGTGGCACTGTCAATAGCTACAGCATCGGTGAATGTGCCGCCTACATCAATGCCAATTCGTACTTGTCTCATAGTCCCACCTCACTGCAAGATTGCCACAAAAATCATCATCATGACACAAGCCGCCCATGCATAGGGCAGAATTTTTTTCATCACGGCGGTGGCATCGATTCCGGCAAAACCGGCCAGCCAGGTATTATGCGAGTTGGTGGGGTCGGCAATGGTTTGCAGATAACCTACCCCTGAGAACATACCGTACAAAGAGGATGCGGGCAGAAAATTCAGATTTGTCAGGATGGTTGCAATCCCCGTCCCCATACCGTACATATTGAAGGGGCCACGATAAAGCGCAGCCGGTGCAAAAAGCGTAAAGAATAGCAGCACGCCATAGAATGATGAGGGCATAATCGCAATCATCAGAGGATTTAAGATTTCTACGGCTGCCTGTTGCGTGGCTGCCGTCACCAACATGCCAATTCCCATAAACAGGAACAAAACCCCGGCAACATCCTTGATGCCATCCACCAAAGAACCGGTGAACAGGTTAATCGCCTGTGAAGGGCGGACAAGCAATGCCGCATAAGCCGAGGCAAAGAAAAATCCCAACACTGCCGCCGCCACGGGGTCCACCTTTCCCTCGGCGGGATTTCCCAGCCCCACAGTAAAATTAATCAGGGCAATAACCGCCAAAGGCAAAATCGGCGTAACCAATGCGGCGTTGGGGAGAGTCTGTTTTTTCCTGACCAGCGTTCCCGGCTTCTGATTGCATAATTTCCCCAAAGTTTTCACCAGACTGACTGGAACCGAAACAAGACCGCTAATAAATCCGCGCAGCAAGGCAAAAGCCGAATCGCCGGCATTATTCCCCCGCGGGATATTGATAACGATATAGGCCGTTGTCACCGTCAGCGAAACAATGGCACCGGGAATAAAGTATTTCAGCACGGCATCAGCACCAAAAATACCGATACCCGCAGCAGCCGCTGCAAAATTCAGAGAGCTGCCCGTCATCATGCCCAGAAGAATCAGAATGACGGCATCCATAGGCTCAACTCCGGCGCTGGTCATAATGGGAATGGCAATGGAACCAATCATGATGATTGCGCCCAGACCGCTCATGCCCAAAAAGACAAAGGCCGTAGCTGCCGTCATCAAAGCCGCTAAAGCGATGGGCTTGTCCCCTGAAAGCTCGGCGGCTTTTTTGATAATCGCATCGGAAATACTCGTCTTCTGAATCACCTTGGCAAACATAGAACCAAAGACCACCAGCACAATGGGCGCACTCAGACGAAATGAACCCTTCACGACAATATTGCCCAGCCAGTCAAAAAAGGGTACGCCGCAAATAAAAGCAATCCACGCCGCCATCAAAGGCAAAGCCAACAAAGTGGGCAAAAGGCGCTTCACCATAAGTACGGCAAACAGCACAAAGCCCAATAATAATAAAATTCCCGAAAGAGTCATAGCGTCACCTCCTTACCCAATTACCAAATTACCAAACGCGGCGGAACATCATGCTGGCGCTTAAATCCTTGTCATGCGCCCCCTTTTGCCACTGGACATCACCGGCAATCTGCCAGCCTTTGGCAAATTCCGTTTCGCCGGAAAGCCCTACCACGGCATGGGTCTTGTCCTGATTGTTCCTCAGCGTATAGCTATGGTTATTATCACCTTCGTAGTTAAATTGCAGCTCCGGGTCAGCACCGCTAAACGCGTGTTTTACCCCTAAACGCATAGCATAGCTGCCGCGCCCCAAATAACGCTTCAGCTCTACGCCCATCCCCAGAGCAAAGTACGTATTGTTTTGCGCGGAAAACTGCTGATTGTAAAGACCCGCGCCCTGTTCCTGGCAGCCATTCTGATGCATATACGAAAGCTGCATATTGGCATAGGGGCTGACGTGCCATACTTTGCCGTCTTCGGCATGCAGGTCGTATTTGTATTCCCCGCCGATTTCCACCAGATAGCTGCGGTAATCAGCCGTCGGCGAAAGCCCCAAAGCCGCTATGCCGCGCCGCATTTTGTTCCGCTGCCAGCCGTAATCCGCATACCAATAAGCATCCCTTGCCCCTTTGCGATAGCCGCCGTAGATGCCCACACGCGTGTCGTAGATATTGGCAGACGAATTGTCCGCGCCCAAGCTCATCGCATTGTAGGCCACGAACAGCCCGCCGCGCGTATGTTTGCCAAAGGACTTATCGTAGCCGCCGGAAATCGCACTGCCGTGGTAATTGGCACCGCCCCGGAGGTCGCCCCAGTTTTTGGTGAATTTTACCCAGGCCCCGTTTTCTTCCTCCACAGGCAGATTTACCGGCACCTCTACGCCATAATCCTTGCCATCATCAGCAAGATTATTGCCGCCGATATGCACATTGACCGGCTGCAGGGAAAAGGCTGTATTCAGACGGTCAGAAATGACATGTGCCGCCAATGTATTCGTCTGCACGAGATTCATCGTTTCGCCTGCTCTTGACGCACCGATATCCGTCAGGGCAGATTTTGCACTGTCCGGTTCTAATTGATAGAGCG
>ODAI011059042.1_pt1 | contig 10062 bp, 9 predicted proteins | sample 1539321 | NCBI WGS metagenome assembly ODAI01 (sample SAMN02144231, study PRJEB22623) | gut metagenome | biome: sheep rumen | host: Ovis aries | place: New Zealand | reverse complement strand
TCGTCCTTGAGTGGAGCCTTGAAGTACGGACACTGAGCGCACACAAAGCGGACCCCTTCCATCTCCGATGCTTCCGCAACGGTCTCTGGCGAGATAGCTTCGACTATGTACTTGATCTGCGCGTAGAATGGGATTGACTCGGAGAAATGGACAACGGGATTGTTGTCTTTGAGTCTAAAGATCTCTGCGTTCAGCTGCTCATTGAATAACGTGGCCGAGTCTGCGTGGACGATGGCGAATTGCTCATAGCTTGAACGTTTCATTAAAAAAAGTCACCTCCTGTTTTATTTCGAGGTGACTATAGTGCGTATATTTTAGTTAAATAGTACTAATTTTGGCAAAAACGTTGAAAAATGCACGTTTTTGATAAAATTCCTTTTCATTATGATTTTAGGAATACTTGGATGGATTTTTATAAGCGGCCCAGCCGCCGCTCGTCACCTCGTCTTCATTATACACTTCCCCTATCTGATTGCAATATTATAAACAAACATTTATTATTCAGTTGGAGGTGACTATTATGTTTTTCAAGAAAAAGAATAGGCCCGAGCCTGTCCCAGAACCGGCTCCTGTATCGGTACCACAGAAGACCTTCTATGAATTCATAGCCAAGAGCCAAGACGAAAAAACCGAGAAGGCTCTGATCAAGTATCAGAAGTTCTGGACTGACCCGGAAGACAAGTATGATGGCATGACGCTCAAGGATTTCAAGGCCGAGGGATGCCCTGGAGATAAAGTGTATGAGTACCCCACTCTCGATGTCGATGTGAAACTTGAGGCGTTCCTCGGCGAAGATGGTTCAACAGAAATCCGCGTGTTCATCCTCGATGGTGATTCCGATATCTACGTCGGAACGGCTGCCAAGACTAAGGCCAAGAAGATACTGCGAATCCTACAGGAAGAGAATCCATCCTTCACCAGCGTACTCTACGGTGGCAAATACTGGAAGATGGAAGACAGCGGATACGTCAACAATGACTGGGCTGACCCTCTGACTGTCCGTGTATATATGGCGTATTAATTCCCCACCGAGCACAATAAAGTCGCTCAAATCGAAAATAAATCGGTCTCACGGCCACGCAAAAAGACCCGAGGAACTCCCCCGGGCCTTAATGCGTTGCAGTATGTTACAGAAGGAGGTGATATACCTTCCCTCAAAGAGGGGGCTCGTTTTTCTTGAACCACTCCGGTCGGCTGTCGCCCTTCTCGAGTAGCCATTTGTCGAAGATGTCCGTCATGTACCAGTTCCCTTTTAGATCCACGAAGTAGTGCTGCGCCAGCGTGAGGATCTCTTTTTTCTCGTTCGGCTTCATCAGGATCATCAGCAACAGCTGCGTCCTGAGGCCGTCCTTCTCGAGCCGGTCCAGTTTACCCTTGATGGACTTCTTGGTATCCCAGCGAGTGATCAGGAACTGTAAGAGGGCGAAGAATCCATTCGATGCCAGGACTGCGAGCACGATGGTTGTGATTGTTTCTTTATCCATTGTCGCGCCCTCCTATTTTGCCCTTATCACCTGAATGGTGGGCTTCTTGACCTTCTTCCCGTTGTACTTCTTGCTCTTTGAGATATGCGGGAAATAATTCTTCCTGTTTGCCTCGGCTATATAACCGTTGCCGTAATACATCACGGTATGCTGGCCGCCGCCGACCTTTCGATATCTGATGATGTCCCCTGGCTGAAGCAGGCCCTTTGGTACCTTGCTACCCTTGTGAACGATCTTGAATTTAGACGGAACCTTCGGATACTTCTTGCTTGAGTTCTTCGGCAGGGCTTTGAATTTTCCGAGTCCTGCCGCACGAACGCAAGTGTTGATGAAGTAACCGCAGTCAGACCTCGATACCTTCGCCTTTTTGCCCATGTACTTCTTGAGGGCTTTCTTATATGCGGACTTTGCAGAGCCAGTCGAGTAAGCGTATTTCTTCTTCGCCGTTCCTTTCTTCCAACAATACGCCGTGGCTTTTGCGATAATCTTCTGTGCCGCAGTTCCTACAGCAGAAGCCGCCAATACTATCTTTGCAGGAGGCTTGTTGGTGTCAGTATGGATTGACTTTCCCATATAAGACGCCGAAATCTTCGCTCCACGGCTGTTGTAGCCATCGCAATAGGTATAGTTATGATTTGGCAGAGTCTTGGCGTACTTAATGACCTTCTTTCTGCCTTTAAGAGTGTCCGTCACTCCGCTGATATAGAAGTCTGTCGCATAGCCAGTAAGGTGCTTGCTGTTTTTAATTGAACCCTTGCTGTGGTCGTTTTCCCATTTACAGCGCAGACCGCTTGTGACCTTCATCGGCTTTCCGAAATGTGTTCTGATGGACTGTAGGTTCTGGAGTTCCACCTTCTTCATCCATGAAGGATAGCCAGTACAATGACCGCAGTTGCAACGAAACTCTTCGGGTGTGAAATTCTTTGTGAACTTCCTAACATTGCGCCAATGGCGCAGAGCCTTGTCGGTATGACTGCCATACTCTCCGTCCCACTCTTCTGGGTCGTTCGGGAACGCGGTTCTCTGAAATTTCTTTGTGTTGGTCTTGTTATATTCTCCTAGTCCTAGGAATTTGAAATATTCCTTTCGCTTCGCTACTGAAAGAAGTGCCATTACTCGTCTCCTTCCTCGTCCTCTTCATCCTCTTCGTCATCCTCGTCATCGAGAGGGTCGTTGTCGAGGTCGTACAGCGTTTCCTCGAGCTGAACCTCTGGCAGACCGCTAACGATGGACAGAAGCACGATGTAGACCGTGGCGGAGAACGCCGACAGAAGAGTCGTTTTCCAGTCTATGTCGGTGATGAGTGTTCCTGCTGTCCACACGCCGAGGATTGTTGTCAGAAATGTTCTGATACATCTGATGCCGAGCGCCTTCCAAAATTTTTTTGTCATTTTAGATTATCCTTTCTGCCATCGTTAATTCGAGGCTAATAATAAAACCTTTAATTCTTTGCTCTGATAATGTAGTTAGTAACTACATAAGGTTGCATGTTGTTATGAGCCGCGCCGCCACCAACGGTTTCCGAGGCATTAGTTTGAAAGCCATATGACTGGTTGCCAGTTAACTGATAATACTGCCCTCCTGGTGGTAGTGCCCCAGAACCTGTTGCTCCGTATTCGCCTCTAATGCCATGTAGGTGGCTTGGCATCTCATTTGTAGTAAGAGTATGAGTTTCCTCGCCACTCTTCTGACCAAGTGTATGATTCGTTGCTCCGGTAGTACCACTATTGCCAGCGCCAACGGCTACTCTGCCCTTTAGGTCTGGAAGATTGAATGTTGTACTGCCATCTCCTGCTCCGTATGTCGTGCCGATAGCGGCAAACAGTTCTGAGTATTCTGTCCTGCTTACCGCATTTCCGTCACATATGAGCCATCCGCTAGGCACTGTCATCCCACCATAGGCTAATATTGCACCGATAGGAATAGAGCCTCCTCCACCTCCGGAAAGCCCTCCGCCAGATCCGATACCAAGCGCCTCGCTGAGCGTGGTCTGAAGAGCTCCGAGTTCCATCGAGTCGTACCTGTCCTCGAGTACATTCCAGACAGTCTTGACTATTTTGAAATATTCCGAACCTAGCCCCGGGAATATTACCTTGATCGAATCGCACAGTCGGCACTGGAACAGGTCTTTGAACTGCTCAAACTCTCCAGCGTCCTGAAGGCGTATGAAGCTGACTGATATGCGCTGCACCGGAAGTGCGTTGGCCCCGTTTTCCAGAAAAGTCCGCGCCATAGCTTCGACCTGCTCTTTTGTCGGTATGTTGCCATCTGTCACTTCAAATTTGTCCGACAAGTCGAGCGGGACGGTATCATCTCTGCCCGTGATGGTCTTGACGGGCCCAGTCTGTTGGTCCCCAATGACTTTATCAGTGCCATCTGTCCAGTAAGGGATCACACTCTGATAAGTTTCGGAATTATCGACCTCCTCGTTGTAATCGGTCATATTGACTCCGTATCGGACCGTGAGGTCTCGATATGCGCCACGGGCCGAAAGAAGTCTTACTGTCCACTTATCCCACTCATACTCTCCTCCATACGTGTCAAGGATAGACCCCTCCCTGCCACCCAGAAGAGACCGTGCTGTCCTCGGGAGCCCGTCGAAGGCTGCTACATATCCGGTCGAGTCCTTGTCGGTATAGAACGAGAATGGATTCCAAGATGGTGTCGCGAAAAATTTGATAGCATAAAACGCGTTTGCAAGGCTGCTAATATATGATCTGGACACGGTCATCTTCGACAGCCGGTATGATATATGTATGCAGTGAAACGTAACTACGCCTTCGATTGGCCTTTCATGCGACATGATGTCGAACGGCTGGATGTCGTCCGTATCATCGTGTTCCACTCCGATTATTCGACCAATACGTATATCCTCGAAATGCGCTCCGTCTACTGGGTATTCAAAGTCACACTCATAGATTCCGTTACGCTCTTCTGTTACTACGCAGCTGATGCAATCCCGAAGCCTCCCGAGCCCATTGGTGTTAAAACCTGTTTCATTGGATTCGTATAGAATTGGAATCATTATTGTCGCCTCCTATACCTTCCACCAGCGCGGGAGCACCTTCAGCTCTGTTATCGCATCATCGTGAGTGACTTCGTTAGGACCCGGAGCCAGCTTCGGCAGGTCTGACCCGAGGTCGATATACCTATTGAGTGACATATATCCGCTGCCAAGTTCACGATAGCCCTCGCCAGCTTCACAGTCCACATATGTCGGATGTCCCAGGACGGACACTGTGGAATACCCCGTAACTGCCGATATACGTGCAGTCGTGAGCTTCTGCTCAGCAATGTTAGTCCCGCCAGTAATCATAGCGTTGATATTTACAACAGGGCGATATGAAGTGGTGGAAACGCTCAAATCATAGCCCGTTACCCACTCAACGCCAGATGATGCACTGCCTGTTATAACAACCTTTATGTTTATTTCCGGACCAGCCCCTGACAAATATGCTAGGCTTCCTATGTTTTTGAAAATAACCCGCGTCCGTCGGCGATTTGATGAAGTGGATCCTACGCGTTCCGTTATTACTTCATAATCCTTATCGTATGGAGTCCCGTCCGAATATGTAATTGCCACCGTCGGCGATCCCACTATGGTAATAGCTGGCCGATATGTAACACCCAAACTCAGCTCGTCTATGTCTAATGAATCGCCCTCGTTCAAAAGCTCCGAGTTCAGATCTATGCCGGCATACAGATTGGCGCTTCCGTAACCGCTCGGTGCTACTTCAACCGGCTCGGAAACATGAATGTAGCCGAAAATGTCATCATTCACTTCGATGCTATATCCATTGAACCCGATCGTCCCGTACCCTTCAACCTCCAACAGCGGACTGCTCTCATGCAGCGTCGGATTGATCAAGTAGTTCGGATTCTGTCCGTATTCGAGTGTTACCTCCCCTGCATCACTCCACACATTATTCGTCCCCATCAGTAGTGCCACCTGCTGTGCCGTCAAGGTGTAGGTCTGTGGTTCGGCAAGTTCGTAAACTAACTGTACTCCGCTCATGGCTGACGTGAATGAGCTAACGTCATTATACGTAGTGTCTTTGATATAGATATTTCCGTTTGCTATATTGCCTACAATGTGCTTGTCCTCTACGCTCGGCCATGATTGCACGTTGCTTGTCGCATAACTTGAACAGATGATATTGTTTGCACCTTTTTTTCTGTAGCCATTAATTGTATTTGAGTAAAAAACACCACTAACGCTTCCCCATGTTAATTCGCCTACTGTTGTTATCACTCTATCTACCGTCAACAATCCACTCACCACATCGAGCGTACCACCGTAGACTGTCTGTCCGAGGTCGGTGTGGTAGGTCTGTCCTTGATATGGTTCGTAGTCGGTGGCGGTTGAGCCGAGTTCGACCATTATGTCGTAACGAGCAAATAACCTATTGAACGCATCTTCCGTTCTTGGGTAAATGATTATACCTTCGCAAAGAACCGATGTGTCCGATGCGGCTATGTTTGAATGGTCAATGGCCCTTCCGTTGTTCAAGCACCATCTAAAAAGACTTGCAGAGCCGCCGCTATATCCATGAACAAATCCAATAGATATGTCACTCACATTTACCGATGTGTCTTTGTCTGTAAACGACATATATGCTCTTACCCCATCAGGCATTATCCTTGTTATGTACCTATAGGCAGAATCTTCAATCGAGTAACTTCCGATATCGTTCGGTAGCAGATTCTTTCCTGTCACATACGCATCCACTTCAGTGTGTCCGCTGATTGGGCGAACATTGTCGGGCGATGGTGTACCGCTACCCTCTTGTATAGGGGAGAGTGCGACTTTGAGGGACTTGACAGCATCAGTCTCTGTCGCCTCTATTGTGACGATCTCGCCTGTCACTGTTTCCGTTTCGCCCCACTCGCCAATCGTGACCGCCTCTTCGCCTGACTTCAGCCACCTCTGAGGCTTGCAGTCAAACACTATGTCGAATTCGCCCGCCTTCAGCTGCTTCGCGTCTACTTCCAGCCCGCTCTTATATACGGCCATCCTATACTCGTCGGGATTGTAGTCATCCTCCAGGCGGACATAACCTTTCCTGGAACAGAGGAAGTTGCGGAAGTCCGAAATAGCCTCTGCGAAGTCAGCTTCGTCGACTCCGAACAGGCCGGCCTTGTATGTGCCCTCGATGTTCTCGAACCTGCCCTTGTCGAGAGCAAGATCCCCGTTACGGCCCGGGATTGACACCATTTCGACATCTCTCTTCGGCGCATTGAACGTGCCCTCCCCAGAGATGTACACACCGTAATTTCCGGATGACTGTCCGTCAAAATATAATTTTTTGAAGATCGCTCCTGTTTCTATTGCCATGCGAGCCTCCTCTGATTCGTCTCTCTGATCAGGATCCTCTTGATCTCTTCCGCGAGTTCGCGCTTATCCTTGTCGTATCCATTGATAATTATTGTCGGGCCGCTGCCGGATGAATTGGCTATCGCGTCGAGTTTGTCCCATAACTTATCGAGCGGAACTACCGCCTCAGGTCCTTTCTCACCGACACCGATGATTTGTGCTCCGTTAAAGATACCTCCACGGGCGTACCAGTCTATGGAGAAGGTCGGAACTGTAACATCCTTGTCGCCTACCTTTACGCTCTTAGATCCAATGTTGATGTGAGGCAGCTTGAAGTTAAAAAGGTTCCCCAGCTTTATCGGGAACAGTCCCTTAAATTTATCCAGCGCACCTTTGACTGTGTCGATAGCAGTCTGAATTGGAGTCATGATTGCAGTCTTTATAGCATTGAATGTCGCGGATACGCTTGCCTTGAGTGCATTGAATGTCGCAATTACTCCATCCTTAAATGCGATTGCCTTTGCCTTGATCGTGTCCCAATTTTTATAGATCAGAACACCAGCCGCTACCAGAGCCGCGAATACCGCTATTGCGATTCCGACCGGACCAGCGAGACCGCCGATGATAGGGCCGAGCGTACTGGCAAGCGACATGATCGAGCTGATAGCGAACGAGACCCTACCGAGCCCGATAAGAAGCGGACCGAGAGCTGCTACGACGCCCGCTATGGCTACAATGATGGTCTGTGTCTCCGGTGACAAATTCGCAAACCATGCGGCAAGCTGTCCCACAATATCGACCACCCTCTGCATCGCTGGTGCGAGATATGCCGAGAGCTGTGTTGCCATCTGATTGAACGCCGTTGTTCCGAGCAGCTTCATTGTGTCGAGGCTGTCATTGAACTGGTTCGCCTTGTTCAGAGTGTCTTGATCAACGTAGTCGAGGCCATATTTTGCCATCGTATCGGAGACCATTTTATAGGTCTCGCCGCTGTCTTCGATGAGCGGATTGAGATTCGCCGCCGACTTGCCCATTAGTTGCATCGCGACCGCATCGCGCTCCGTCTCATTGCTCATGGAGCCTAGGGCGCTGATGGCCTCTTGCCATACTGTGTCCGCATCACGAAGCGACCCGTCCGAGTTCGTGATGGAAATGCCTAGCTTATCAAATGCAGTCATCGCCGCCGCCGATCCTGTCTGTGCCGAATACATCGACTTCTCGAGTTTGATATGCGACTTCGCGATATCCTCCACCGATACGTCCACAAGGTCCGCCGCCGCCGAGTACTTCTGAAGTTCTGTCGTACTGATGCCGTAAACCTTCGACATTGTGTTCAGGTCATCCGCCCATACTCCGGACTTGACCGCTGCCGCCCCGATTGCAACCGTAACTGCGGCCGCAGCTGTGGACAAGCCCATCATGGCCTGACCCGCGCTCGTGAGCTTGTTGCCCATTTCCTTGAACTGTTCAGACGTTGCCCGGAGATTTACGTTGCCGACTTTCCTTAGTTGTCCCTCAAACGTCTTGACCTGATTCTCGGTGACAATAATCTCGCGCTGGAGTTGTCTATACTCTTGTGAGTTTTTATCGACTCCACTCGCGTCCATCTTAGCCTGAGCCTGTTTCAGCGCGTCGAGTTTCTTTCTCGTCTCCTCCACCTTCTGCGTCAGGAGCTGCTGTTTCTGCCTCCAGAGCTCGACCGATGTCGGATTGAACTTCAGAGCCTTATCGACTTGCTTCAGCTCGCGATCAAGCGACTTCGTATTATTATTTATTTGTCGTAAAGCCTTATCGAGCTTCGTGGTGTCGCCCTGAAACTCAATTGTGATGCCTTTGATGTTACCTGACATTTATTTGACCTCTAACCGAAGAACGCATTAATGTCGTTCTGTGTTCCCTTGCGTTTGTTCCCGCGCTTCTCAGCTCGTTTCAGAGCCTTCTCCGCCTCTCTCTGCCTCTCGTTGTATGCGATTACAAAGTCAACAACTTGCCCGAGTTGCATCCGACGGATGTCTGACATCGTTAGTCCTCGTTCGAGTCCGGCGAGGATGATGTCGTCGAGTGTGACGGCTGAAGATTTTTCAGACTTGCGCTGGCCTTCTTCAGCCTCTTCAAGTTTTTTGAGCTCACGAATCCCTTCAGAATGAGCTCATACACGGCCGGGACTATAACATCCAGCGGAAACTCTTCGAACTGTCTCACCCACCTCTTAGGCGGCTCGATATTCTCGTCGGCTGCCTTTGCCATAGCCCATGCCACATTGATGATCGTATCAACGAATTCGACCTGAAAGAGCGGCATCAGAACTTCCATCGAGCGGCCCTGCACTGCATCCGCGATATCTGTCACGGAGATCTCCCCGCTCCCAGACTCGGCCACGACGGTCGACACCCCCTCAACAATGGATGCGAGAAGCGGCATCAGAGCCGGAACGATATCTTTGCCGAATTGATCTCTATATTCCATAGTCCAGGCTACATTGTTATTGAGCCGGACCTCTTGCTTTCCTATTTTGATAATCTTTTCCACGGTTCACCTCCTATGAAAAAAGGAGCGGGCCCAAAAGAACCCGCCCCGTCTTGTTATGGTGCGATAGCCGGTGCAGTTGGAGCAGTGAACAGAGTGCTGTAACCCGTGTCCGCTGGCTTCAGTACCGCCATTGTTACGCCTGATGCATTGTCTCCGACGCACGTTACGCCCAGAGTCTCCGTTGCCGGTTCCTTATTTTCCTCGATGGTGTTGTATTCTCTTGTGATAGCTCCGAGTGAGCAGTTGTACAGTGCCACTCTGCGGCTCTCGTTGTCACCTTCGACCTGGAAGAATATCGCGACGTTAGGCTTTGTTGCGTTCTTTACATTCGCAAGGCCGCCGTTAGTCAGAGTCCTGTAACCGAGGAACTGAGTCTTAAACTCATCATCGAACATAGCTACTTCGAGATCGCCCTCGATGGATCCGCCGGAATATCCGCTCCAGTAAGCGATATTGTCAGCATAGAACGTATTCTGATCGCTCTGCTCTTCAGGCGAGAAGCTGACAGCTCCCTTCTGGTGATAAGGTGTGCCGAGCGTCACAGCGTTCTGATCGTCGACAGTGTATGTTCCGACGTGGAGCTGGGATATACCAAATTCAACTTTATTAGCCATTGATTTAGCCCCTTTCGTTTTAGATGTAGTAATAAATCACGAACACACCCTCTTCTTCGATGTAGATGTCCTCGGATTTTTCATATAAATAGCCGTTACTGAGGAGAGCGTCCTCAATAGC
>ODAI010229827.1_pt1 | contig 10063 bp, 10 predicted proteins | sample 1539321 | NCBI WGS metagenome assembly ODAI01 (sample SAMN02144231, study PRJEB22623) | gut metagenome | biome: sheep rumen | host: Ovis aries | place: New Zealand | reverse complement strand
ACCTTAAAGTTACTCATTTCTTGCGACATACGCAAGTATCCAATGCCTTTTTTGTACCTATTTATTCACGTTTTTATTAACATCCGAAACTTCAATTATTTATTTTTATCTATTTTTCTTTCGTCACGCGAAGCGTAAAAACACTTGAGGAATAGTAAAAAAACACTTGCCTCCCCTTGTTTTGCTATTTATGCCGTGCAAGTTGGCTCTCAACACGTCCCGTATTTAACCCAATTCGGTCATTAGAGATTTGGGTTTAAGGGGCGGTGTGGCATGCAAAGATGTGCCACACCGCTTGAATTTTTATTGATACCTACCAAATTTTGATGTCTTCCGAATGGTACTCGCTGCCGGAAAGACGGCATGGACGGTTGCGACGCTGCTTGCCTGAGGTGTCAACCAGGTGTTTTTTCAACTCTGGAATAAAATATTTGCAGAATTCATCGAGAATACAGAAAATTTCTATTAAATTTGCAGTCGTCATAGGAGTGAATGTTGTTTGTATCTGTTTGAATGTCACCTATAAAGGTACAAAAAATATTTCACTCCTACAACTTTTTGAACACTTTTCTTACATCGAACTCACGTTAAAAAAATGTTCTTTATAAGCCTTGTGAAAATTATTTTTTTCTATTAAAAAGTTTGGATATGAATAATAAGTTGTATATTTGCACTTGTTCCATTACGTCTGCCTGCTTTCGGGTGGGGAAAAAATGGAAAGATGGCAATGATTCATCTAAGTCACAACTTAAAACTTTTGTACGAACATTGAGTTCGCAAGAACATCTTAACTTTGCACCGAACTTGAAAAAGACATCATTATGCCAGTTAATAAAAATGCCTTGACACGATATAAGTATCTGGACGACTTTCTTTCGGACAGACACCATTACTATGATATTCATGATTTGACGGAAAAGTGCAACCAGAAACTTCTTGAAGATGGATTCCCGGAGGTGACACAGCGATGCATTGAGAAGGACATCAATTATCTTGAATATGCTCCATTCTCTGCTGACATTGAGAGATTCAGAGTGAATGGTAAACGATGTTTGAGGTATGAGGACCCTTCTTTCTCTATCTTTCAGAAGGAATTGACAGAAGAGGAATGCAATTTGTTGTGCGAGGTGTTAAGCACCATTGGACAGTTTGATGGTCTTGACAACTTTGAGTGGATGAACAGCATGAAGATTGGATTGGGACTCAAAGAACGGCCTAAGGTTATCAGTTTTAGCAACAATCCTTACCTGAAAAACTCCAATATGCTAGGCATGTTGTTTGATTACATCTCCAATCAAGTGGTGGTGGAATTGTCTTATCATACCTTCTCTGAACCCGACACGAAAAGCATTATTTTCCATCCGTATTTGCTCAAACAATATAATAATCGTTGGTATCTTATTGGAGCTGCTGATACAGATGGTAAGATTTTGAACTATGCCATTGATCGTTTTGATGAAGTGAAAGCTTTGCCGGAGCATACATATAATAAATGTACAAAAGACTTGGAAGAACGATTTAAAGACATCGTAGGCGTAACCTTATACGAAGATCGGTCCATCAGCCATATTGTTTTTTGGGTGAGTGGTGCATCAAAGGATTATATTCTCACAAAACCCATACACGAAACCCAAACCATGTTGTGTGGGGAAAAAGATACAACAATGAGGGAAGCGTACCCCAACCTTTCAGAAGGAGTGTTCTTCTCTATTGATTGTATTGAGAACTACGAACTTATCAGGGAACTCACTTCGTTTGGCAAAGATCTCATCGTTCTTCAGCCTCACGAGATTCAAGAGAAGGTTTATGAAAGAATATCATCATTGTATGAAATATATTTGGAAGTACGAACATAGAGTTCGAAAAGTGCTACTAACTTTGCACCATCAAACATAAATAAATAGCTCTATGGAAGAGAAGTATTTCGATAACAATCAGTTTGTAGCCAATTGGGCTCAATTAGTAGAGGACAATGTGTATTTTATAGTCCCTGCAAACAAATATGATGTAAGGAATGATGATCGTTTGCTCATTCCTTTTAAGCAGGACCAGAAAATAGGTTTTGTAAATCAATATGCAGAACCAATTGTGGAACCAAAGTTTGACATTATTCATGGGGATATAAAAAAAGAATCGGATTTGATTCGTGTAGGTGTTAGGTTTTCTTATGGCTATGCTAGGCCAAATGGTGAAGTCCAGACATACGAAAGATACAAATGGGGTATAATCGATTCTAAAGGCAAGCTTGTTCTAGCTCCCCAATATGTACAGATTTATATATCTGATGATAAGGCTTTGTTTTCCGTCAAAGACCGTGAAAAAGGATATGGTGTAATTAGTAGCAATGATAATATTGTGATACCATTCGGTCAATATAGCATTATTGACGGATTTACCAAAGGGTATGCCAGAGTCAAAAAGGATGGCAAGTGGGGAATTGTTGACACAAAAGGGATGGTTGTACTTCCGTTAGAGTATGATGAGATTTGGAATTTCCATAATAAACCAGAACTTAATTCTACGAGGGTAATAAAAGATGGAAAATGCTTGAAATTCAATTTAGGAAACGGAATGTTATATAACCCTTCCACTTTTGAAGATTGGAATGTCCACTTTGATGATGATTATGGTTCTCACTATGGTGAATATGCCGGTACATATGCCCAAGATGTTGCAGGATATAGTGACGATGTTATTAATGATGCTTTCGATGGTGAACCAGATGCATATTGGAATATTGATTAATAAAATGACTAAAACATAATAAGACATATGCATGACGAACAATAGTTTCCATTCTTGTTCGTATCTTTGCAAAAAAATAACAAACAAGGCGGTCTTTGATAAGTTTGTAACTGAAACAGCATTTTGAAATTTGTCCGGCGTATTTGACTGGATGTCTCCTCGTTCTTCGGAATCTTGGAGATAAACAATGTTAGTACGTTAACGTGTTGCACTGTAGTACGTTGTACTTTTACTATGTTGTTATTATGTTATTTTCCATATTGTATTTTTATATTACATAAAGAAAAGATGTTTCAGTTCAAACTTCAGAGACCGCCTTTAATTTGAAATATAGATGAGATGGATACAATACAAATAGCACAAATCGCATCGCAGTTGTCAACAAGAGAAGACTTGTTGGCTTTGCTCAATCGCATCAAACAGAATGAGTTGCGTGAATTGGGATTTGATGCTGATAGGTTTTATCCATTTACGATGAAGCATCTTTTGTACTATTGCAATCCGAATCATGCTTTTCATCGCTATCGCCAATTCAAGATTAAAAAGAAGTCAGGTGGTTATCGTCAAATAACAGCACCGCGCAACCAGAGTTTCATGATGCTTCTACGGTCAGTAAATGAGATTCTGAAAGCAATGTACACTCCGTCTGACTATGCCATGGGATTTACGGAAGAACGCTCAGTCGTAACAAACGCGGCTGTTCATATAGGTCAGAACTATGTGTTCAATATAGATTTGAGAGACTTCTTCCCAAGTGTAGAGCAACCTCGTATATGGAAAAGGTTGCAATTAGCTCCATTCAATTTTCCCGTAACCATTGCAAATATCCTTGCAGGTTTGTGCTCAAAGCGTGAGAGGTGTAAGGATGTTGATGGAAAAGAAGTTTTTGCTTATGTCTTGCCTCAAGGTGCACCAACCTCACCAATCATAACTAATATGATTTGTGATACGCTTGACCGTAGATTGGCTGGTCTTGCTAAACGATTTGGCCTTCATTATACACGATATGCAGATGACATTACATTTAGTTCTATGCACTATGTATACTCCGTAAATGGAGTATTTCGGAAAGAATTGACAAGAATTGTTACAGAGCAAGGATTTGTCATTAATGAATCTAAAACACGTTTACAGAAACGTGGTGCACGGCAAGAGGTGACTGGCATTATTATTAGTGACAAACTAAATGTTGCAAAGAACTATGTCCGCGAAATCAGAAGTTTGCTTTATATATGGGATAAGTATGGTTACTCGACTGCCTTATCGAGATTCCTACCAAAGTATAAAGCAGAAAAAGGACACGTTAAGAAAGGTAATCCTGACTTGACTCATGTGCTTGATGGTAAGCTGATGTATTTGAAGATGGTCAAGGGAGAATCAGATCCTGTATATGTAAGACTCTACAAAAAATTTCAGGAACTTGTTTCGAGAGATACAAGCTTCGAAAAGACCAATTATTTCGGAATCACATACATAGAGACGGTTCCTGTTCTGGAATTTGAGAAAGAAAAGAATACAAACGTCATCATTCACTCAAAAGGTGATAACAAGCGATATGCAGCATTCAAACTAGGAGATGTCGATCAGATTGCATCAATTAACAAAAATGTGCCCTCTGATGTTGAACAACAAAAAGAAGAATTGGCAATCTCTAATTGCCGAGACATGAAGGGAAAACAATTTTGGCTTATTCATTTAGTCGATAAGGTGACAGTTAGCAAGCCCAAGCCTGTTGATATAGACGAACTAAATAATGATTTGGACTCACTATTAAGCATGTGATATGGATGATAAGTTAATTACCACACTGGATAAAATAACCAGACTTACTCAGCAAAATTCTGAGTTCGATGAGGAATTGCGAAAGCGGATGAATGTCGTTCACGCAAAATCTGCTTTTATAACAGACGAACGCATTTCAGAAATATATGAATATTGTATAGAAAAAATTGTCCGAAATCAAGCCGTGGAATTTTATAAAGATTTTCCACTAACATCCATCAGGCCTATACTTGTTGAGGACTTTTGTAGGATGGAGTCTTTTCGCCGTAAAGATAGTTTTGGGGATTTTTGCCTTTCACTTTATCAGCAAATTGAATGTATGACGAATAAACTGTGTGAAGACTCTACACTATCTGAAATAACATCGAAGATGTGGGGGTGTCATGCATATGTGAAAGAGGAGAAGAATGTACCCATTGCCATATCAAATCGCATTTCTGGAGATTTCACAATTGCTAATCTTATCTTTCCTGGCCAAAATAAAAAGACAGGTAATTTGAATGCAATTGAAAAATCACAATCGACACTTCAATCACAATATGCAAGCGATAAGATGAGAATTCTTGTTTATTTTTTAGGGTATAAAGGAATGATGAAGAGTAGTGATTATGAATCATATATAGAGTTCACAACATTACTTTCAGATATATATCAATGCCGTAATATGAATCACCGTGGAAATACTCAAAATGAATGGGAAACGACGGTTTTTAACAGAATATATCCTCTCAAATCATTCTATTACTTTAAGTTCATGGGTGGTTTAGCTCAATATGTCGATTGTGTAAAAAGGGGGATGGAAAATATTCCAGAATTAAAGAAATATTGTGATGGCATCGAGAAGCAGAGGGTCACAGCTCCCCAACCTAAAGTGTTGGGTAAGATAGAATTGAAAGATGACGGAAAGAAGCGTTTTAGGTAGATTAAAAAATAGGATTTCAGGACTATTATAATCCACAACTTTTGATATTAGAGCATTCATAAATTGTTATCGAAGGGGATTCCATCCATGATTATTTTCAGAAAAAACTACCATTTAAGTTCGAACAAAGCAAATTGATCATCAATAACTTATTATGATTAAAACTGGATATTATATATTAGACCGCTTGACTGGTGGCTTTCATAAAGGGGAACTGATTTCCATTATTGGCAGGCCATTAATGGGAAGAACTATATTTGTACTCAATCTGTACAGGAACCTCATCTTTGAAGGAAGGGATAAAGCGGCCTTCTTGACTTCTGAATGTCCTATCTATAAAGTAATAGAGCTATTGACCAGAATGATGGATAATGAGCATCCAAATGTGGCCGATAGCATAATAGATGTGTCTAATTGCCCCAATATAGATATGCTCAATGATACCATTCGACGGCTGGTTTATAAGGATGGTATCAATGTAATCATCCTTGATAGTTTGCATTATCTGACATTGTTTGATGATGTTAATTCTCCTTCCCTTTATGAGAAACTCGCTGATGCCACACGGAGGATAAAGCAATTGGCAAAAGAATTGGGAATAGCCATCATTATGACTTCTCGTACAAACTATATGGTGGATGAAAGAGAAGGCTTTCAGGGGTTGCTTCCTCAATTGTCTGATACTGACAAAATGGGGGATTTGGCTTATTACAGCGATGTGGTATTAGGGCTTTATAGACCAGAAGTTGATGCTGTTCTACGTGACATAAAGGGGAATGATTTGCACGATATCCTATTTGTCCTTGTTTTAAAAAGTAGAAAGGTCATAACGGGAAAGTACCCTACATATTCCATCTCACCCAAGAATTGCTCTATTACAGAAAAGAGGCTTGTAGCAAACAGAGATGCTATTCTGGAAGAATTTAAGGACGATACAGACGGCCTTTCAGATGCGTTAATTAATAAAGGAAAAGAGCTTTGGGCTTTTCTTTCTGAAGTCAATGTCAATTTGAATGTGTGTGATATGGAGAAGAATGATCAGCCGCTATTTGATGGGGTGATGAATATTCTTGACCTCGTCCAAATATCTAAAGAATGTAAATATAATTTCTCGATTATTCATGAAGCCTTTACGGGATATTTTACAACCATCTGTCTGCAAGGTGAAAACTTGAAACAAAGAGAAGCAAACAATGATGACATCTCCATAGGACTTGAGGTCAAAAATGGTGTTGCAATCAATTCTATGGTTATATGGCAAATATATCTCTTTTGCAAATTCTACAGAGGGATTGATTATGCTGAGTGGTACTATGGAAAGCCCATCTTTGAAGTCTCCGACATTGATCCCGATAAGGTGATGGTTGCTCATGAAGAAGATAGAGAACATCTAAAGCAGATATATTCTCGACTCCATGTGGAGAAGTCTTCTCTGCTTCCTCAAGTTATATTTGACGGAAGCAACTATCATGTGAAATGTACATGGTGGTTTCCTTCCAAGGGATTGGTGCAGGAAACAATAGATTATTCTTGTTGTGCTTGTAAAGTCTCTGAATCTAACTCCAATCAACAAGTCCTATGAGGTTGTTCCAGTCGAACTTGAATCGTATCATTATATGGTGAGGTATATACTTGTATTTCTATTAGGAGCATTTTGTGGTTCGGGCATAGCTTGTATAGTGTGCCTACATGAGAGGGTAGGAATCCTTAATGGTTCTGATACTGTTACAGTGGCTACGAAAGGAGATGATGTTTACCAGGGCATAGATGTGTCCAATCATCAGGGCAAAATTTCTTGGAGCGAGGTTGCTAAAGATAAGAACATCCTGTTTGTGTATGTCAAAGCAACGGAAGGTGTCACCTATCAAGACAAACGATATGATGAAAACGTGAAAGGGGCAAAAGCTAATTGTATTCTTGTTGGTTCATATCATTTTCTGAGAAACACCAGTTCCATCCGAGCTCAGTTCATTAATTTCACAAATACAGCAAAGAGGAAAAATCAGGACCTTATCCCCATGGTGGATGTTGAAGAGAATGTGAACAAGGATAGCATTCTGTTGTTTTGCAATATGTTGAAGGACTTATATGGAAGACGTCCCATTATCTATGGAACAAATCGGTCATACAATTCGTATTGTGCTCCTGATTTCAACGACTATTATTTAATGATTGGTCGATATGGCGATAAGCCGCCTGTAATTAGAGGTAAGGGACATTATAATATATGGCAGTTTAGTGAAAAAGGTAGGGTGAACGGTATTCCAAAGCTTGTCGATCTTGACAGATTTCATCCGGATTTTGACATCTCGAAGCTGAAGTTGAGGTAAGATGTGAGGAATCGAAGCTTTAGAGCTTGTTGTATGACTATTGTTGATCGTGATTTTTATTTCGATGCAAAATTACGTCCTTTTTCAGAAGTTTCCCCCATCTCAACCCCTGAAATCAGCGAAAACCCCTATCTTTGTGGCTCAAAACATCATAAACATCACCCCCATGTCATACTTTGTCACAAACCATCAGTCGGAAGAGCAGCGCCGTGACGAGCTCATCCACATCATCGAGCACTCCGTAGCGCGCCTCACCCTCCAGGAACTCGAAGCCCTCTACTGCGACATGTCCACCAAGAACTACATCAACGAGTCACCCATTGCCTCCTGGGAGTAAGAATCAGGGGACGATTCTTTGATCCGAAAGCAACACTTAGGGCTGAAGATAGAAGAAGGACTCCCCGAGAGTTAAAGTGGATGGAATAAACTGTGAAACAGAAAAATAAAAAATAAAGAGGGGCACAAAAAACTGTACTCCTCTTGCTGTTTTTAAGTGTCCCTCGTATACACACTTCAACGTCACTAATATACACCTTCAAACGTCACTAATATACTCGGCTCGATGTCACTAATATACTCGCTTCTGTGTCAAGGCTATACTCGTTCGTGCTTAAGGGGTATTCTCACTTCTGCTTAAGGGGCATTCTCAAGTCTGTGTAAGGGCTATCCTCAAAGGGTATATTTAGCGCTTCGCTAAATGATAAATGACAAATGAAAAATGAAAGATGCGATTGAGTGAGTACGAAGGTCTAACTGATTTTAGCTATGCCGAACGTGAGCATCTTCGGCGAAGCCAACAAAGAAAGAATGAAAGAATGATGTTGCCACAAACATGGGCACCCAGCGCTAAATAACACGCGCTGTAAGAACGAAATATGATGCGCTGAGTGCGTGAAATGTGAAGTGCACGGTGCGCCCGTAGGGGAATATGCCAATCCTGTTGAATGGCTTGTGTCAATTCGTTTTATGGAATCTCTTTCTTGCCGAGTCGCATTTTGACTGCAAAGATGCAAAATCAAATCGTCGCACCCGAAAAATCCCTGTAACTAACTATATTTCAATTATTTCAAAGAACGCTTAGCGATTTTTAGTGGACAGTAATGAAGGAATATGAAGACGTTATCAAATATCGGCTGTTTCCTCATCGGATGGAACAAGAATATACTGAAAGAGTGTGGAGAGGCAAGTTATCGCCAGTTTCGGAAACTGTTGTCAGCCATCTGTATCATGATGGTGTTGTGGGGAACAATTGGATACTGTTTTGCAGACAGATACATCAATATCGAATCATGTTTGCTGAAAATATGCGTGGCGCTGGCTTTCATGTTCATTGTGTTATGTGTGGAAAGGGTTATTATCCTGACAGTGGGCAAGGCAAGGATGATGAGTTTCATGAGAGTGCTGTTGGCTTTATGTATGGCCATATTGGGTTCTTGTATCTTCGATCAGATTATCTTCCGCAATGATATTCAGCAAGCTATTCAGGAACACAGGGAAGACATCATAAAGGTAACCATCACAAAGAGGCTTTCTATTTATGATAGTGATATTCAACGCATCACGCATGAAATGGACTCACTCAGCAAGGCCACGATTGTGTTGGGCGAAGAACTACAGAAACGTCCAACGATTCAGGGAACAAATGTGAACACTCAGGAGCAGGTGGTTGGTGTGGATGAGAATGGCAGACCAAAGAAAGTAAAGGTGCAGTCTGTGAATACGGTGACAATGGCGAATCCTTTGGCTGAGCAGCTAAAAGCGAATAATGACCAGATTCAGATTTATTCTAATCAATTGGAGCAATTGCGTCAAGACAAGAAAGATATAGCTCAAAAGACAACCGAAGAGGTCAGTCAACGAGCACCGGGTTTCATTGAAGAATTGGAGGCTACACTGAAAGTTGTTTCCCAAAGTTGGATTTCATTAGCATTCTATATCATCTTGTTCTGTTTCCTTACATTCTTGGAGCTATTTGTGTTGACCATCAAGATGGGAGAGAACAAATGCGATTACGAACTGATTGTGGAACACCAGCTGAGCCTCAAGAAAAACTTAAGGTTCTTCATAGGAATGGCGTGATAGCGGCATCGTGCAGGGCCAGCAGACGAAGTTTGAAGTAGCGGTCGTCTGTGAAGCCCAAGCCTCACGCTTCATCACCTTGATCTTTGTTTCGAAAAATGACATGGAAAAGCTGACAATCCATTATCTTTGTAGTGACCAAACTATAAAGAATAAGAAGTATGGACGTCAGCTTTATGTATCACGGATTCGGCCTGCGCACGGT
>ODAI013735806.1_pt1 | contig 10064 bp, 5 predicted proteins | sample 1539321 | NCBI WGS metagenome assembly ODAI01 (sample SAMN02144231, study PRJEB22623) | gut metagenome | biome: sheep rumen | host: Ovis aries | place: New Zealand | reverse complement strand
GCCGGAGGAAACGAAACGAACAACACGATTCCCTCCGGACAGGAGCAGGGATGGAACGCTGCAGCGCCGGGTCAGGAAGCATCCAGAACGAACAACGCGATTCCCTCCGGGCAGGAGCAGGGATGGAACGCTGCAGCGCCGGGTCAGGAAGCATCCGGAACGAACAACGCGATTCCTTTCGGGCAGGATCCTGGAATGAGCGGCCAGAGTGCCGGCTCCACACAGAGCAACCCACCGGAACCGGGTGCTTCTGTTCCTCCGGACACAGGCGGAATGAACGCTTTTGGCGGGGGCAGACATGATTTTGAAGATGATGAGCCGAAGTATGATACACAGACGGGTGAGCGGCTTGATAAGCCGAAGAAAAAGCTGCCCGCGATGCTGCTGACCGCTGCAGTCAGTATCGTTGCGGTCGCTGCATTTGTCTACGCAATCAAACCGGGATCGCTGCCTTCCCGGAAGGAATGGGATGGGAAGGAGCCGACAGAGACGGAGACGCGTCTTGCGGTTGCCCGCCAGGAGTCTGAATCACAGTCATCCGCCGGTGCTAAGGCGCAGACAGGTGATCCGGAGAATAAGGCAAATTCAAAGGCACAGACAGAGAATGCAGCTAAAACGGAAGCTCAGTCAAAATCAGGGGAACAAGAAACGTCTCAGGGGATGACACAGAAGACGGATCAGCCGCAGGAGGAAACGCAGGCCCAGGCGAGCCTGAAAGCCCAGGCGGAAACAAAGTCGGAAACGGAGCGGAAGGCAAAGACGGAAACAAAGCCGGAAACGGAGCAGAAGGCGAAGACGGAAACAAAGCCGGAAACGGAGCGGAAGGCGAGGACGGAAACAAAGCCAGGAACGGAGCAGAAGACCCAGGCGGAAACAAAGGCTTCGGCCAGCCTGAAAGCCCAGGCGGAGACCGAACCGCAGGCACAGACGGATATGGAGACCGAATTGCATCTCCCTCCGTTTAAGGCAGGCGGTATCACCGTCAGTGCTTCCCTCGATGTATCTGACATGGTTGAGAAGGCTATGCCCAGTGTTGTATCCGTCACCTGCTCCAGCGTCCAGACGGTTCTTGATTTCTTCTATGGACAGCAGCAGATCCGTCAGACGGATGCGGGAAGCGGCATCATTGTCCGCAGGGACGCAGATCATCTGTATATCGTGACCGATGCAAGCATCGTGAACGATGCGCAGGAGATCACGGTTGGCTTCTGCGTGGAAAAGGATCAGACGAAGGAGCTGGCTGACGATGATACCTTTGCCCCGGCCAGTTTGCTTGGAATCGACAAGGACAGCATGCTGGCAGTGATCAAGGTTCCGCTGGATGAGATCCATGAAACTGTGCAATCCCTGGTCGGGGAGGCGACACTGGGAGATTCGGACAGCCTGCGGGTCGGCGAGCGTGCCATCGCGATCGGAAATGCGATGGGAAGAGGACTGTCCGTCACCCAGGGTATCATTTCCGCAGTCAACCGTCCCATGCGATATGGATCGGGTGTCCATTCCTTTATCCAGACAGATGCATCGATCAATTACGGGAATTATGGCGGTGCCCTCCTGAACGAGGATGGTGAGGTGATCGGGATCAACGCAGGAAAGGTGACTGAACATGCGAGTGAGGGCATGGGATACGCATTCCCGATCAATGACGCAAAGGAAGTCATCAGCAGGATGGTGGAGGGCAGCGAAACTTTGTCTGATGGCGCGAAGGAGGATTCCGCCGGGACAAAGGAAGACAGGGAGCAAAAGGAAACAGAGAAGGGACAGAGGGAGACAGAGAAGGAGCAGAGAGAAACACTGGCTCTGGCACTGGCGCAGGAGGAGAGTGAGACGTCTGCATCTGATCAGGCCCAGTCCGATGCCGCGCTGAGCCCTGCTGAGCCGCAGGCCGGGGAGCAGTCTCAGACAGAAGATGGGCATCCGAAAGAGGGGCAGGCTCAGACAGAAGGCCAGGCACAGAAGCCAGGCCAGCTTCAGACAGAGGGACTGGACGCTGCTCCATCCCATGGCCAGCTGGGAGTCCAGGTGGGCGAGTTTTCCAAGGAAGATCAGATCATTTACCGCATCCCTGCCGGCGTTGTCGTGGCAGAGGTGATGAATGGATCCGGCGCTCAGGCGGCAGGCCTTGCAGCCGGGGATCTGATTACAAAGATCAATGAGACACCGGTAGCGTCTGTGGTCCAGCTGAAGGATGCTCTTTCGGGTTTCCGCGCCGGAGACAAGGTCAGCGTCTCATTCCTGAGGCCGGATGAAGAGGGCATTTACAGGGAGGAAAACCAGGCAGCTGTCACCGTGACGCTGCAATGATAAGGATCTGTCGCTGCAATAACATGGCCGATGCAGGCCTTCAATGATTTGCCGCGTTGCGGCAGCGGTATGGAGAAATTGGATGGACGATATTACAAAATCCGAAGAAAAGAATGAAAACAGACCTGGCAGCGACGGTTCAGAGCACAAGGATGACAAATATGAGAAAATTTGCTTCATGTGCCGCCGTTCAGAGAGCCAGGCCGGAAAAATGATCAGCCTTCCGGGCCAGATCACAGTGTGCCAGGACTGCATGCAGAAATCATTTGACGCAATGAATGATCCTCAGATCCGGAATATGCTGAATCTGCAGAATTTTACGGGGATGAAGAACTTTCCCGACATGGGAATGATCAACCTTGATTACATCAGAGAGCAGATGAAACCCCCGAAAGGGGTGAAGAAGCCTGAAGCAGCCAAAGAAGAGAAGAAGGCGCAAAAAGCTGTGTTTGATATCCGCTCGCTCCCTGCACCGCACAAGATCAAGGCAGCGCTCGATGACTATGTGATCGGCCAGGAATACGCGAAGAAAGTGATCTCAGTGGCAGTCTATAACCACTATAAGCGCGTGAAGACCGATACCAACTCATTTGAAGACATCGAGATCGAGAAGTCAAACATGCTGATGATCGGCCCGACAGGAAGCGGCAAGACATATCTTGTGAAAACCCTCTCCAGGCTTCTGGATGTTCCCCTTGCGCTCGCGGATGCGACAGCGCTGACAGAGGCGGGATATATCGGAGATGATGTGGAGAGCGTTCTGAGCAAACTTTTGTCCGCGGCGGATAACGATGTTGAGAAGGCGCAGAACGGAATTGTCTTCATTGACGAGATCGATAAGCTGGCCAAGAAGCAGAATACCAATCAAAGAGATGTCAGCGGAGAGTCCGTGCAGCAGGGGCTTTTGAAGCTTCTGGAAGGTTCCGATGTGGAGGTTCCGGTGGGTGCCACCAGCAAGAATGCGATGGTGCCGATGACCACAATCAACACAAAAAATATTCTGTTCATCTGCGGAGGGGCTTTTCCGGGGATCGAGGATATTATCAAGACCAGGCTTACCAGTTCTTCCGCCATGGGGTTTGAATCCAGGCTGAAGGATTTTTATGACGATGACCCTGACATCCTGACAAAGGTGACAACCCAGGATCTGAGAGATTACGGGATGATCCCGGAATTCATCGGGAGGCTTCCCATGGTATTTGCGCTTAGGAAGCTTGACCGTGATATGCTGGTACGGATCCTGAAGGAACCTAAGAATGCGATTCTGAAACAGTATCAGAAGCTTCTGGAGCTGGATGAGGTCAGGCTGGAGTTTGATGACGGATCCCTGGAGGCGATCGCGGATCAGGCTCTTTCCCGTGATACCGGCGCGAGGGCGCTTCGGTCAGTTATCGAAGAGTTTATGCTGGATATCATGTATGAGATCCCCAAAGACGACAATATCGGAAAGGTGCTCATCACGCGGGAATACATTGAGCATACAGGCGGACCTGTGGTCACGATGCGCGGCATCAACAGTGCATTGCTGACCGGACCCGAAGCATAGAAAGATCAGTGGTGAAAGGGAGCAGGACATTTTATGAGTGAAAAAGACCCACAGGCTATTTTTCTGGAAACACTTCGGAAACTGGTTGAAAAAGCGAAGAACAATAAAGGAACGATCGATATCGATGAGATTTCGGTTGCCTTTGAGGGAATGAATCTTCCGGTGGATGATATCGAGGGCATCTATGATTATCTGAAGAGCCAGAATATCATCATCACCCAGGGGAGCGGCCCTGGGGAGGATCCGTCAAAGGGCGGAGACCAGTCTCAGACAGATGACGATATCCTGATCGATCCGGTTGATGACCTGCTGGAGGATGAGGACGGAGCCCTCGAGGAGATCGGAGAGGTGGAAGAGGTCCGCATCGAAGAGACCGCAGAGGTGCTGGAGGGTGTTTCCACGGAGGATCCCGTCCGCATGTACCTCAAGGAGATCGGAAATGTGCCTCTTCTGACATCCGATCAGGAGGTAGACCTCGCCATGCGCGTGGAAGCGGGGGACACCGAGGCAAAGAGAGCCCTGACGGAGGCGAACCTTCGTCTTGTCGTTTCCATCGCGAAGAAATATGTTGGACGCGGCATGCCTTTCCTGGATCTGATTCAGGAAGGAAACATGGGCCTGATGAAGGCCGTGGATAAATTCGACTATACCAAGGGCTATAAGTTTTCAACCTACGCAACCTGGTGGATCCGCCAGGCGATCACGAGGGGGATCGCGGATACCGGGCGTACGATCCGTGTACCGGTGCATATGGTGGAAACGATCAACAAGACCCTGCGTATGACCCGTCAGCTTTTGCAGGAGCTGGGCAGGGAACCGACCCCGGAGGAGGTGGCGGATCGCCTTGGCGTTCCGGCCGCAAGGGTGCGGGAGGTCCTGAAGATCTCCAGAGATCCGGTGTCACTGGATACGCCCATCGGAGAGGAGGACGATTCCCATCTGGGAGACTTTATAGAAGACGATACGGCGCTCTCCCCGGCGGACAGCGCGACGTTTTCCATGCTCCGTGAGGAGCTGGCAAATGCGCTGGAGTCCCTGACCGACAGGGAGCGCCAGGTTGTGAAGCTGCGCTTTGGACTGGAAGACGGACGGGCCAGGACACTGGAAGAGGTTGGAAAGGAATTTAACGTAACCAGGGAACGTATCCGCCAGATCGAGGCAAAGGCGCTCAGAAAGCTCAGGCATCCCAGCCGTTCCAAGCGTCTGAAGGATTTCCTGAACTGACAGGTAACTGATCAGAACCTGTTCTGATCAGTTACGCATCGGGCGATGCTCCGCATCCTGAATTGCCTGATGCCACTTAGTGTACACTTTCATACGCCCTCAGCAGCAAGTGCTTCAGGCTGTCCTGAACAGTTACACTGACAGATCCTTGATATCAATGGTAAGGATGGATGAATGAAATGAAAAGCTACGGGGAAGTGGTCAGGTACCTGATGGAGCTTCCTCTGTTTACAAAAAAAAACGAACCGGCCAACACAAGGCATCTGATGGAGCTTCTGGGACACCCTGAGGAGCGGTTCAAGGTGATCCATATAGCGGGAACCAATGGAAAAGGCAGCACATGCGCCTTTCTCGCGCGCATTTTCCAGGAGACAGGCCTCAAAACGGGGCTGTTCACGTCGCCGCACCTGGTCCGGATCAATGAGCGGATGCAGATCAATGGGCGCATGATCCCGGATGAGGATTTCCGGAAGGCATTTTGGCGTGTCTCACATGCTGTCAGCATCCTGAAGGAGGAAGGCGGACAGGAGCCGACCTATTTTGAATCACTGTTTGCCATGGCCATGTGCTGGTTCGAGGAACAGAAGATCGATCTTCTGATTTGTGAGACCGGGCTGGGCGGAAGGCTGGACGCGACCAATACGATCAGGAGAGCTGAGGCTGAGGTCATCACCTCGATTGGCCTGGATCATACGAAATATCTTGGGGATACCGTGGAACAGATCGCCTCTGAGAAGGCAGGGATCATCCGGAAGGGGGTGCCCTGTATCTACAGCGCGAAGGATCCTGCCAGCGCCGGCGTGATCCGGGAAACATGTATGCGGATGAAAGCAATCCCCGTTCCCCTGGAGAAGGAAGCATACCGGATCCTGGAAAGAACGGAGGGAACCATCAAGGTCAGGCTCACCATGCAGGATGGGCGTGCGCTGGATCTGGCAGTGCCCTTCAACGCGGCATATCAGGCTGAAAATGCGTGCCTGGCCGCGCTGTGCGCGCTTTCTCTGGGAGTGAAGGAGGAAGCGGTGAAAAGCGCCGTCGCGCATACGAAGTGGCCGGGACGCATGGAACAGATCCATAAGGATGTGTACCTGGACGGAGCGCATAATCCGGACGGGATACGGGAGATCGCGCGGGAGATCCGGCGGACCGCCCGGACAAGGAAGGTGCACCTTCTGACTGCCGTTGTGTCGGACAAGGATCATGGGGAGATGGTACGCGAGCTTTGCGATGGCGTGCGGTATGAGAGCATCATCGTGACAACGGCAGGAGGCGGCAGGAAGCTGGATCCTCAGATACTGGCAGGGGAATTTCTTGCATCCGGCCAGGGCAGCGTTATGTGCGTGCAGGATGCAAGGCAGGCCTACGAGACAGCCTGCCGTAATAAGGGGGATGGAGTCCTTTTCTGCGTGGGCTCCCTGTATCTGATCGGAGAAATACAATATGCTGAACTATGAAGAGGAACTGAAGAAATTCCATCCGAGCATGGATGTGAATGAGGCGGAGGACGCGATCTACAGCCGTGACCTCACTGATGTGACGGATATCCTCAAAGAAATGATGCGTGACGAGAAGGAGCGTAAGAAAAAGGGCAGGAGCGGAAAATGAAGTGCATCTACTGCGGGGCATCCGCACAGTCAGAGGAATACTGCCGGATCTGCGGAGCAGACCTGACGCTCCCGAGGAGGATCATCCGGATCTCCAATCTTCTGTATAACCAGGGGCTTGAGAAGGCGCAGGTCAGGGATCTGTCGGGCGCGATCTCCTGCCTGAAGCGGTCTTTGAAATTCAACAAAGAGAATACAGATGCCCGGAACCTTCTGGGATTATGCTATTTTGAGACCGGTGAGGTGGTCAATGCCCTTGTGGAGTGGGTCATCAGCAATAACCTGAAGGGTACAGACAACCTGGCATCCGGCTATATCAAGGCACTTCAGGGTTCCAAGATGAGGCTTGACCAGTACAACACGGCGATCCGCAAGTATAACCAGAGCCTGACCTACCTGAAACAGGGGAATGAGGATATGGCTCTGATCCAGCTTAGGAAGGTCGTCAGCCAGAATCCGAAATTCGTGCGCGCCCATCAGCTGCTTGCCCTCGGATACATGCATACGGATCAGTGGGAGAGGGCAAGAGGACTGCTCAGAAAGGCAGCGCGCATTGACAATACCAACACAACGACGCTCCGCTTCCTCACGGAGGTGGAGGAGGTGACAGGGAAGACCTCGCTGTTCGGGCGCCGCCAAAGGCCCAAAGTAGAGCGCAGTTCGCCCCTTGCGGAGGATATGCCTCCGGAAAAGCCCAGGGAGATCTCCCTCAGGTATGTGAGCGGGAACGATGTAATCATCGCCCCTACCACATTCCGCGACAGCTCCACCGTGGCAACCTTTATCAATATCATGCTGGGCATCCTGCTGGGGGCCGCGATCGTCTGGTTCCTGACTGTCCCGGCGATCCGGCAGGGGGCAAATGACAAGGCAAACAAGCAGGTGGCGGACGCGAACACGTCCCTTGCCACCATTACGGCGACCATTCAGGACATGCAGGATGAAGTCGATACCGCGAATGCGAATATAGAAACTGCCAAAAAGGAAGCACAGACTGCCAATGACCGTGTCAACTCCTATACGGAGCTTCTGAAGGTGGCGGATCTTTATGTGAAGGGCGACCAGACCAAGACGGTAGAGGCGCTGGGCAAACTGAAGGGAGAGGACTTCGACGCGGAAGGAAAACAGCTGTATGATGACCTGACTGCCATGGTCGGGGATGCATTGTTCAACCAGTATTATACAGAGGGTACCACCGCATATGTGGCAGGCAATTATGAGGAAGCGGCAAAACAGCTCCAGATGGCCATTGATTCGGATGAGACCGGAAAGAGCGACCGATACTATGACGCGCTGTATTACCTTGGTTTTGCATACCTGAACGCGGGAGACAGTCAGAGAGCGGATGAGGTCTTCCAGGATTTCTCGAATCGTTATCCGGATTCCGCCGCGATGGTAGCCCCATACATGGGAAGCGGTTCGAACCAGGGCGCATCCGGCCAGTCCGCGTCCCAGGGCGCGGCTTCCATGGATGCAAACGGCGCTGCGGCACCGTCTTCCGGCGCATCCTCCGGTACGTCCTCCGGAACTTCCGCCGGTACACAGACACAAAACGATATTGAGATATATTCAGGCACAAACCAGAGTTCGAATGCCATTGCATGGACGGACCCGACAACCGGGCAGGGATATGATATGTATGGAAATCCGGTATACACGAGCGGTACTGGAACCTCCACTCCGCAGATTGCATGGACGGATCCGACAACCGGGCAGGGATACGATATGTATGGGAACCCAGTGTATCAGTAAGGAGCTGCAGGCAAAGGTAACTGTTCAGGACAGGTTCTGAACAGCTGCCTGCGCAGAGCGTTTGTTAGATGTCATCCTCCTGCCAGTGGGGCTCGGCCTGTAACGATGGTTTCTGCTCCTGGAACAAGAACGGAAAATGAACGATTACAACAGACAGAACATCAATTTGCTTAGGGAGGCGGTTCCTGCCTCCTTTACGAAGGAACAGCTGGCCGCAGGCGTCAAGGTGCCGCCTGTGGTCGAGCAGGATCTGCGCAGGATCATCAGTGACCGGCTGGAGCAGTGCGGCCTGTATTACAGGTGCTTTTCCAGGATAAAGACCGCCCAGTCCATGGCGCGTAAGTTTGAACTGAAGGATCTGAGCGAGGAGCATAAGCTGCAGGATCTGATCGGCGTCAGGATCAACCTATATTTCGATGATGACGTGGATATCTGCAGGGACATCATGGCGCAGACCTTCGATGTGATCGAATGGTCGACCTCCAAGCGCAGCGAGGATGAGTTCAAGCCGGCGAAGCTCAACGGCGTGTTCCGGCTGCCGGAGTATCTGAAGTCGGAGATCTCCCCCCGGACATGGGACATGTGTATCGATGATACCTTTGAGATCCAGATCAAAACCATGTTTTTTGAGGGCTGGCATGAGGTCGAGCATGACATGAGGTACAAGGGAGAGGAGCTGTGGAGCCATTATCCTGGCTTCTCCCGCTACTTCAATTCGATCCTTGCGACCCTGGAGCTGTGCGATAAGTCGATGGTGACCCTGTTCGAGGACCTGGGGCATGCGCTTTATAAGTCCGGGCGTTGGAGTGACATGATCAAGAGCCATTTCCGCCTGAAGCTTGGGGAGGCGCAGCTCTATCCGGAAGTAGAGCAGATCCTGAATGAGGACATGATCCGCTCAGATAACCTGGCGAAGCAGATTTTCCGCACCCCTAGGCAGATCCTGATCGGGCAGCTTTTGTCGCGCACCCGCCATGTCCCCATCAATGTCAACACGATCATTGCGCTGTTGAATGAGAGCGTCTTTCATGATGAGAGACTGACGGAGGTGTTCCGTCAGACGGATGTCTTCAATGATGGAAGGGAAGACTCAGAGACCGAAGCCCGGCATTATGAGCTCCGTCCCATGAGGCGCATGGTTGCGTTCCAGATGAAGACGCGGGTGGATGGAAGCAGGCTGAAGATGGAGGGGGAACCCTCCGCGGAGCTTGTGTTTGCCCAGTGCGCGAAGATGATCTGGAAATGGATCCAGTCGAAGTATGGTGTCCTGTTCCGGAGCATGCCGGAGGAGGTGCAGTCTTACCATGCGGATCTTCTGGCATACCATGTCACGGTAAAGTACCATCCGGAGCGGCATGTGATGAAGGTGCATGTCCGTCATATGGATCCGGAGGTGGGAGGAAGGATCTGGTATTCTGAAGCGCAGCTGAGCGAGGTCGGGGGCACGGGAATCTGGCTGAAGGTCCTGAACGGGTACGCAGAGCCGGAACGCAGGGATTCCGCGACGGTGGAACGGCAGTCGACCTACTTCTCCTATCCGGGTTTTTATAAGAATATCGTGGATACCATCGGCGTATACAGCGCGATTCCCTGCTCGGGAAGGCGAAGGATCCTGCGGCTGGAGGACGCGCCTG
>ODAI013587497.1_pt1 | contig 10064 bp, 8 predicted proteins | sample 1539321 | NCBI WGS metagenome assembly ODAI01 (sample SAMN02144231, study PRJEB22623) | gut metagenome | biome: sheep rumen | host: Ovis aries | place: New Zealand | reverse complement strand
GGGTCGCAATGCTTGCCTTCGGTTAATCCAGCTTCAGTGCAGGTAGCCGCAACAGCCGCATCCGTCACCTCATGATGACCAAGTGCGGCAACATTCCAGCTGTTTTCTGCTATCTCCACTGTGCCTTCAGCATCGGAAAAATACTTGCCGCAAGCTTCACAAAACCAATATTCGGTATTACCGTCTGTGGTGCAGGTTGCAGTAATTGCAGCATGTTTAGTTAAAGTATGATGCAAAACATCATACGAATAATTGTGCCTCTCTGCCCATTGACTTGCATACGAAGAACAGTCAGATGTATGAAATGTTATATCAACACTACGATCAAACGCATTATCTGCAATGCTTGTAACACTATCAGGTATAGTTACGTTCGTGAGAAGAGGGCATGATTGAAAAGCCGTGTTTCCAATTGAGACTACACCTTCTGGTATAGTTATACTTGTCAATTTTTTACAGACTGCGAATGTATTGCTTTCAATAACTGTTATACGATTGGGCAGAGAAATGCTTGTTAGGGCAAAACATTGCGAAAAAGCAGAAGGGCCAATTGACGTTATATTATTTGACATAGTAACATTCTGAAGAAGTGTACAATCGCTAAAGGAGTTTCGTCCAATTCGTGTTACAGAATCAGGAATAGAAATGCTTTCAATTTCAAAAGCCAGAAAAGCAAAATTACCGATACTTTCTATTCCGTTCTCTATGTTGACTGATTTGATTTGTTCCAAATAACTGACAGAACTGTTATCCCATGGTGTTGTAAAAGCACGATAATCATACATTTCACCACTCCCACTAATGGTAAGTGCGCCGTTCGTGGTATCTAATTGCCAACCGATGCTATCACCACATGTGCCAGTGATAATCTCCGCTCCCGCTATCAACGGTAACATCAATATGAATAATCCAATGATTATGAATAGAATAATGCGCTTTTTCATTCCGATAACCCCTTTCTTAAACAATCTGATTAGTTTTAGCATAAAGTTTTACTTGGTCACGACTCTTTGCTTCTTGTGTGTTATCATACATACTTGTGACACACAAGACAAAGAATATCGCTTTGGCAAGTATTATACGGAAAAACAGCACATTACGCAAGTGCGTATACGCATATGCGCACAAATTCATATCATCTCATCTTGAGGTGATACAGATTTGAACGTAAAACAAGCAACAGTTTTTCGCTTTCAGCAGATAATGGAACAGCGGAGTATCCGACCAAACGAACTTGCCAACTTGTCTGGTGTAACGCCTTCTACAGTCTACAGTATGTTGGATGAGAGACGAAAGGAATTGAACATAAACACAATCAAGAAACTCTGTGATGGCTTGGAAATAACGCTTGGAGAGTTCTTCAGCGCTGAAGTATTTGACAATTTGGAACAGGAAATCAAATAATGCCGCCTGCAATTTTTCAGGGAGACCTTATTTAGCAAATCGAGGAAAGAGCGTTTGCTCTTGAAAATCGTTTCGTGGATGAAATTTTGGCGGTCATCAACATGCTGGATGGTTGCTTTTGCCATAGCAATTTGCTGCTGGATTTCCTGCATACCGGCATGATCGGCTTTGCCGCATTTCTGCATGACGGCTTTTTTCCGCTTTTGCAGCTTGGCGATTTCCGCTTCTTTTTCCTCAATCTGACTCGTCAAATCCCGGCGCTTTCGGATGCTCACCACAGAAAGAACAACGAAATGGGACAAAAGAAATGAGTCACGGAGAACCGGCGCCATGACTCAGCCGATATTCCATCGGCGAGCAATGATAGTATTCACGGAAAACGTGAGTGAAATGCTTGGCGGAGTAAAACCCGACATTCTGAGCAATCTGCTGCACCTTCCGGTTCGTCCGGGTCAATTGACGGGCCGCCTCCTCCATTCTGAACCTCAGAAGCGTCCGGGAGTAACCGGTGCCGATTTCACGGTGGAATACGGTGCTCAGGTAAGCAGGGGAGACCCCCATTTCCTCCGCGACAGAGGTCAGACTGATGGGATCTGAAAAATGCTGCTGGATATAGGACAGCGCCCGCTGGGCCAGGCCGTCTGTATTTTCATGGATCGTTTCATTTTCGCTTTTGACAGGTGCGGACCGCTCCCTCTGTTCGGCCTGAGCAGCCATGGCGGATAAGGCGGCCGCCAGCTCCTGCTCATCAATCGGCTTCAGCAGATAATCGAAAATATTCAGCCGGACGGCTTTTCGCGCATAATCAAACTCATTGTATCCTGAAACGATCAGAATGGGGATCCGGGGGAGCTTTTCCCGAATCACCTTTGACATGGCCAGGCCATCCATCACGGGCATCCTGATATCCGTGATAATGCCATCAAAATGCGAGCGCCCGATTTTTTCGATGGCCTCCTGCCCATCCACTGCCGTATCTGCCGCAACCCATTCAGAGCAGATGGCTGTTAGATTGTTTTCCAGATATTCCCGCATCAGATCCTCATCCTCAACAATCAATGCCCGATACATGCTTTTCTCCTCCCCGTAATGGCAGATGCAGCGTGACGATGGTTCCTTCTCCCTGCCGGGACTCAAAGGTCAGTCCATATTCCAGGCCGAATTTCAGCCTGATGCGCCTGGCAATGTTGACAAGGCCAACGCCGCCTTCTGTCTGCTCCGGATTCGTTGAAGGCTGGCGCAGGGCGTCCTGAAGCTTCTGCTCCTGTTCCGCTTCCATGCCAATTCCGTTGTCCTGGACGGTAATCAACAGCTCCTTTTCGCTCTCTGTCAGTGTGATGAGAATACGGGCGTTTCCACGCTTGAGCTCACAGCCGTGGACTAAGGCGTTTTCAACAATCGGCTGGATCGTTAACGCCGGAAGCAGATAGGTGTCCAGATGGGATACGTCGGGCAGGGTGTAGGAGAGCCCCCGGAACCGCTTCTGCTGCAGGGACAGATAGCACTCCACAATTTTCATTTCAGCCTGAATGCTGATATCCCGATCCGCGTTCACCATGCTTCTTAACAGGGAGGCCAGCATGGAGATACTCTGGATGGCTTCCCTGTCATTCCCTGTCTTGATCAGCAGCTGAATCGTGTTCAGAGCGTTGAACAGGAAATGCGGCTGGATTTGATTGCATAAGGCTGTATACTGGGCTTCCTTTTCCAGATAACGGGCTTCATAAATCTGACGCGTCAGATAATCGTTCTTTTCATTCTGTACCTGGATCTGTGCCAGCATATCGTTGAAGGAGGCGGCCAGATAAGCAAATTCATCATGCCCTGCTGCGTCTGCCCGAACAGAAAGGTCGCCGGATTGAGCCGTTTCCATGATTCCGGTCATCCGAAAGATCGGCCGCAGGAACAATCGAACGAGGCCAATGGAGATGAGCACGCCGAAAAGGGCGCAGAGCAGGGCGAACATGAAGGCTCTGTTTCGCGCCTCCGTAGCGGGGGCCGTGAGAAGGTTCATGGAATGCACATCGATGATCTTCCAGCTGGTGGAGGAAAGATTTTTGACATTGACCAGGTATTGCCGGTTTTCCATGCTGAGGTGAAAACTGGCCTGGCCTTCCTGATACGCCGGAGAAGCCATGATGGTTTCCGAAAGGGGCTCGATGCCTGTTGCGTTATTCCGGTAGATATCCTTTCCTGTTTCATCCCAGATGAGCAAAGCCGACCCGGATGGGAAATCGGCCCGGTCGCAGACAGCCTTGATCCCCTGATAATTGGCGTCGACCCGGATGACACCGATGGGCTTTGAACTGTCATGCATGCTGTTGATCCGCTTAGCGACGCTGAACACCTCGAGGGTCCCGCGTCCGGATTTTTCGGTATGGGCCGGTAAAAAAACGGTCTGGTTATTCCTGTACGCGTCCTGATACCAGGAGGTGTCCGGATAATTGGAAAGGTCCGGAGAGGACTGCGTTTTGCTGCTGGTATAGATTCCTCCACAGATGATATGAGCCCGCAGGATATCGCTTCTCGGGAGCATCAGCACGGCTGAGAGATAATCTTCAATCGTTCTCTGCTTTTTGAGCTTTTCGGCAGCATCAGCCGGCTGGCTTTCGATGGCTTCCATGACCTGCCGGTTATAATAGGGAGACAGGCACAGCCTGAAAACCTCGTCCAGGTAAGTGTCCAGATTGATGCTTAGCTGATCCAGCAGTTCCTGCGTGTTCCGTGTGCTCTGCTCGACCAGGTCTGCCCGGTAGTGCTGATAGGTCAGGATGGTTACGACGGACACGGAAAGGAGAATCAGGATCGAGATCATGAAAAGGAGCTTATGCTTGATGCTGCCCTTCATTGGCGCCATCACCTCCCGCTGATACTATATCCCATGCAAAACCTGATTGCAACGCAGAGGAGGGCGATCGAAAAAAGAGGCACTTCAATCTAAAAAACCCGGTATTTCATCCTGGATCAGGAGGCGATACAATAAACTCACCAAAGGACTCCGAGGCAACGGAGGCCAAAAACAAATAAGGAGGTACAGGAGAATGAAACGGTTATCTGCATGGCTGCTGGTGCTGGCATTGGCGCTGACGTCCGTCTCTGCCTTTGCTGAAACCAGGGTGAATTTCTTTACGGGCAAGATTGAGACGATTGATCTTCTCAACGAGATCATTGCCGATTTCAATGCCCAGAATCCGGACATTGTGGTGGAGCAGGAGTATCAGAATGATGCCAGCAACATCATCAAGGTGAAATTCGCCAGCAACGAAGTGCCGGATGTGATGACGACCTATGAGCAGGAATTTGTCGATCAGGGCAAATATCTGGATATCAGCGATATGAACGAATGGTGGGATCGCCTGATTCCGTCCATGCGGGACAGCTGTACAGACCTGAAAACCGGGAAACAGTTCCGTGTCTGCACGAATATGACCATGGCCGGCTTCTTCTACAACAAGGAAATCTTCGAAGAGCTGGGACTCACCCCCGCTGTGACCTGGGAGGAGTTCGTCAGCAATCTGGAAGTGATTCGGGAAAAGAAACCGGATGTGGTTCCGTGGTTCATCTTTGGAAAGGAAGCCTGGCACCTCGGTCATCTGATCGAATTTATCCCGCACGGCTATCTGAAGCAGAGCCTGGGTGCGCTGGAATGCAAGACGGCGATGCTGAACAACGAAAGCGACAAGCTGAAGCTTTCCGCTCCGGACGGATGCATGGCTGTGTTTGCTCAGAACATGCTCGATCTTCAGGCAAAGGGACTGATCAATGAGGACGTCCTGACCGCGACCGGGGACAACTGCACAGAAGCGTTCGTCACCGGCAAGGCCGCCATGTTCTCCAACGGGATGTGGGCTCTCTCCGGTATTCTGGAAGCCAATCCGGAGATGGCGGACAAAATCGGCTTTGCTCCGTATCCGGCCTATATGCCGGACAGCCAGCCCGTCGTCCTGTGCGCGGAGGACAGCGGCTATTCCATCTCCGCCACCACCGGGAATGTCGATGCCGCCAAGGCGTTCCTGACCTTCCTGTTCAGCGCGGAGAACCAGAAGAAGTACAGCGAGTCCCTGGGCTCTCCGAGTGCCTTCAGGGATGTTGAAGCCGCATGGGCTCCCGAAGGATTCGTCCGGGATGTCACGGCGGTGCTGAACAGCGCTGTGAACATCGGATTCACCAATGAGAAGCCGGCGGGCTTCAGCGGCGATGATGCCGGACGGATGCTGCAGGATCTGCTGGCCGGCACCTATGATGCCCAGGGCTTTGCCGAAGCGTATGAAAAAGCCTGGAACGAAGGGTTTTGATTCATCAGTCATCTGACGGAAAGGGCGTCTCAGGCAGACGCCCTTTCCCATTCCGGGGACAGCAGACAGGCAGGAGGTGAAAGCATGAGGATCAGAAGGATCAACTGGACACAGTTCATGTCCTTTCCTGCATTGCTGCTATACGGGATCTTCTTTGTCTATCCGCTTCTCAGGGGAATCGGAATGAGCCTGACAGACTGGGACGGCATGGGCACTGCCAGCTTTGTCGGCCTCAGGAACTTCGCGAGGTTCTTTCAGGACGCGCGGGCGATGGGCGACATCCGTACCACACTGATTTTTGCAGCGGGGAGCGCTGTCTTTCTGAACCTGGTTGGATTAGCCTATGCGCTGGTGATGGAACAGCCCTTCAGGGGCCGGGGCGCTGCACGGGTGATCATCTATCTGCCCGCCATCATCAGTCCGCTGATTATGGGCTACGTCTGGTATTTCCTTCTGCAGCCGGGGCGCGGGTTCCTTTACCATGCCGCCGAGCAGCTGGGAACGGTGTTTTTCCTGGGGAAATGGATGAATCATTATCCCACGACGATGGCTGTGCTGATCTTTGTCAATGTCTGGCAATATGCCGGAATGACGATGATCATCTATCTGGCCGGGCTGAAGAACATCTCTCCGGACATCCGGGAGGCGGCCATCGTGGACGGAGCCGGCTCATGGCAGCGGTTTGCGGGCGTCACTCTGCCGCTTCTGATGCCTGCAATCCGTATCAATGTGGTGACGAACATTATCGGTTCTCTTTCCGTCTTCGATGTGATCATGTCCCTCACGGAGGGCGGACCGGGCTACGCTACGGAAAGCCTGAGCATCTATATCATGCGAATGTGCTATGGAAGCCGCACCGGATATTCCACCGCCGTCGCCATGATCCTGTTCCTGATTATCCTGATTCCTGTCCTGATTTCACTGTATCTGACCAGAGAAAAGGGTGATGCATGATGAGACGGGAAAGCAGGGCCTTCCGAACCTTCAGGGTGATGATCGTCATCCTGATCTGCCTGATGTGCATCATCCCCTTCTATATCCTGCTGGTTCTCTCCCTCAATGCTCCCTCCCGGATTTACTATGAGGGCAATCTCTTCATTCCGTCCTTTGACTGGGGGAACTATGTGACGGCCTGGGAGAAGAGCCGGATTGGTCTGGCCATGATCAACTCAGGCATCATCACCGTCGGAACCCTGAGCCTGACGATCGTTCTGGGCGGAATGGCCGGATATGCGATCGCCCGGCACAACACGGCCTACAATCAATTTGTTTTTTCCCTGCTGATCGGCTGCATGATGATTCCGGGAATCATTAATACGGTGCCCCTGTATACGCTGATGCGGAAAATCAGAGCGGTCAATACCCTGTGGGGAATGATTCTGGTCTGCTCTGCGCTTGCGATGCCGTCAGCGGTATTCATCTATACAACCTTTGTCCGGGCCCTTCCGCGGGAGCTGGATGAAGCGGCTGAGGTAGACGGCTGCACAGGCTTTCATGCCTTCTGGCGCATCGTTTTCCCGATCCTCAGACCCGCTACAGCCAGCTTTGTCATCCTGAATGGCTTTGGGGTCTGGAATAACTATTCACAGGCTGTCTTTTTCCTGCAGAGTCGGGAAAAGCAGAACATCCCCCAGGCGCTGAGCGTGTTTTTTCAGCAGTTTGGCGGCGCAAAATGGCATCTGATGGCTGCGACGGCCGTGATCGCGATGATTCCTGTGGTGATGATATTTCTCGTCTTCCAGCGACAGTTTATCGAGGGTCTGACGGAAGGAGCGGTCAAAGGATGAATGAGCTGTCCACCTGTCAGGGCAGATATGAAGAAAACGAACCGGTCAGACTGCTGTTACAGCAGGAGGTAAATGCGGATCGCGCGGACTGGCGGATCACGCATCTGGAAAAAGCCATCCGATCCGGCACCCTTCCTGTCTGTGGGCCTGAGCAGGAAATGCTCCTTCCGCCCCTGAAGGCCGGAGGCTATGGGGTTGAAGTCCAGTTATATCGGCATGGCAGGCCCCTGACGGAGCTGAGCACGGCCGTCAATGTAGGCGGGAGCACGGTTCGTTACGGATTCCTCTGTGATTTCGGGGAAAGCGAATCAAACGCGGTGGCTGCGCTTGCCAGATACCATATCACGCATGTCCAGTTTTATGACTGGAGCTGGAGACATGACAGTCTGGTGGCCCCGGAGGATGAATATCAGGACATGATGGGCAAACAGAATTCGCTGCCGGTCATCCGGCAAAGGATAGATGAATGCCACCGGCGCGGAATGGCTGCCATGGCTTACGGTGCGGTTTATGCTGCCAGCCGTGAATTCCGGGAAGTCCACCCGTCCTGGGGTCTGTATGGAGCCGGAGGTCAGCCGCTGATCTTTATCAATACCTTTTACTATATGGATATTGAAAGCCCATGGAGGGATCACCTGATCCATGAATATCTGAAGGCCGTGACGGAAGTCGGATTCGACGGGATTCATATGGATACCTACGGAGAGCCAAAGACGGCTTTTACGGAGGATGGAGAAAAGCGCTTTCTGAAGGACGGTTTTCCCGCACTGATTCGCGATACGGACGCTGCCATGAAGAGAAACGGCGTTCAGCCGCATCTGATCTTTAATAATGTGGGTACCTGGCCTGTCGAGCAGACAGGGGACTGTCCTCAGGATGCGGTATACATGGAGCTGTGGCCGCCGATGGACCGCTACCGCCATCTGCGGGCGGCTGTGCAGAAAGCGGGAAATCATCCGGTGGTGCTGGCGGCCTATCCGGCAGCGTTCCGCACGGATGAGCCTGACCGGGCGCTGAACAGCCAGCTCCTGCTTTCCTTCGCGATCGCGATGCAGGGAGCCACACAGCTGTTCATCGGCGAGGACAATGCGGCGGTGACCCAGGGATATTATGCGGACTATACGAGGCTGACACAGGACCAGGCGCTTCGGATCCGCAGCTATGAGGACTTTTTTGTCCGGTATGGCGACCTTCTGTATGACCGATCTCTGCAGGACGTCACCTATACCCATTTCGGGGGCGACAACCTGGAATACCGTGCGGATGTTCCCTGCTCCGTGGATGGAGATCCGGACAGAATCTGGATCCTGATCCGTGAAAGCAGGACCCGGAAGCTGATCTCCCTGGTGAACCTTTGCGGGATTCAGGATGCATGCTGGAATCGGGGAAAAGACAGGCCGGTGCCGCAGCATCACATCGTTCTTCATATCCTGGTCGATCAGGAGCCTGCCGCTGTCTGGTATGCTTCCCCCGATCTGAACTTCGGCAGACCGGAGCCGTTGCCCTGTACCCCCTCTCTCCATCCATACGGCCTGGAAATCAGCTGCGAAATCCCGACGCTGCTCTGCTGCGGAATGCTCTGGATCGGCTGACGGGAAGCCCCGGTTTCCATGCTGGATTTCATGTCCCTTGCACAGCTGTCCGATCGTGCCGGCTGCGGGAAGCAGGGAAGCCCTGCAGGATCTCCGGGCTTCATCGCGAATGAGGCCCGGAGCCCCGTTCCCATGACGCCCCAGGCCTCACCCGACACGCGCCTTGTCATGCATCCCGGAAAAGTGTATAATAAAGGTTACCGATACGGTACGGGAGGTGTACGGGTTTGGCGTCAGCGGAAAGGATGCTGGTTACCGGAGGTCATTCGCTGGAGGGGCAGGTCCGCGTCAGCGGGGGAAAGAATACGGCTGTCGCTGTCATTCCGGCGACGCTGCTGTGCGACGAGCCCTGCACGATCGAAAATCTGCCGGACATTGAGGATGTGCATGCCCTGGCGGACATTCTGCGGGACCTGGGCGCGAAGGTGGATTATGAGCCCGGAAAAATGATGCGCGTGGATCCGCGCCCCGCGGAGGGCAACGCCGTTTCCTACCGCAATGCCCAGCGCCTGCGGGCCAGCTACTATCTGCTGGGGGCGCTGCTGGGCCGGTGCGGCTCGGCCAGGGTGCCCACGCCGGGCGGGTGCGAGATTGGCTCCCGGCCCGTGGATCAGCATCTCAAGGGCTTTCAGGCCATCGGAGCGGAAGCCGGGGAAATCGGCGGCGTGCTGACCGCCAGCTGCAGCCAGCTGACGGGCGGGGACGTGTTCTTTGACATGGTCACCGTGGGCGCCACGGTGAATGTCATGCTGGCCGCCACCCGGGCCAAGGGCAGCACGGTGATCTACAACGCGGCGAAGGAGCCGCACATCGTGGATCTGGCCAACTTCCTGAACAGCATGGGCGCGCGGATCAAGGGCGCCGGAACGGACATCATCCGCATCCGCGGCGTGCAGCATCTGCACGGGACGACCTATGCAGTCATTCCGGATCAGATTGAGACAGGCACCCTGATGATCGCGGCCGCCGCCACCGGCGGGGATATT
>ODAI013055090.1_pt1 | contig 10064 bp, 10 predicted proteins | sample 1539321 | NCBI WGS metagenome assembly ODAI01 (sample SAMN02144231, study PRJEB22623) | gut metagenome | biome: sheep rumen | host: Ovis aries | place: New Zealand | reverse complement strand
GACAGGGCACAAACGGACAGGATGGCCATTAGATACTTCGCAATTTTCATAAGTCAAGATATTAGGAATTATAGGCTTTCTTCCAGCAAGGATTGTACCAAAGGGATGGAATTGCCAGATTACAGGGACCCGATCTCCATCAGATGCTCTTCAAACTCCTGGTTGGAGCAGGGCGTTGTGCCGGTTGGTTCTGGCTGGGTACGGCCGTCATTTCCTTCCTGCTTCCCCTCCTGAATTGGAAACGCAAAAAACGGCTGCCTTATTCAAAATAATGCGTATCTTTGTATGTTTGTGAGTATAGCATTATGAGACCTTTATACCTTACCAATACCCTTTCCCGGAACAAGGAACTCTTCAAACCCATTCACGAGGGCCATGTAGGAATGTACGTGTGCGGCCCCACCGTGTACGGAGATGCCCACCTGGGGCACGCCCGTCCGGGGGTGACGTACGATGTCCTGTTCCGCCTGCTCAAGTACCTGGGCTACAAGGTGCGCTATGTCCGTAACATTACAGATGTAGGTCACCTGGAGCACGATGCCGACGAAGGGGAGGACAAGATTGCCAAGAAGGCCCGGCTGGAACAGCTGGAGCCGATGGAGGTGGTGCAGTACTACACGGAGCGCTACCACGAGGCCATGCGCCTTCTGAACGTGCAGTCGCCCTCCATCGAACCCCGCGCATCGGCCCATATCATTGAGCAGATAGAGGCTATCAAGAAGATTCTGGCGGCCGGGTATGCTTATGAGAGCAACGGTTCCATCTATTTCGATGTGCAGAAGTACAACCAGGACCACCATTACGGTGTTCTGAGCGGCCGAAACCTGGACGACACCCTGGAAGGCACCCGCAGCCTGGACGGCCAGGGGGACAAGCGCGCCCCCTTCGACTTCGCCCTTTGGAAGAAGGCTGAGCCGGAGCACATCATGCGCTGGCCAAGCCCCTGGGGAGACGGCTTCCCCGGCTGGCACCTGGAGTGCAGCGTGATGGGGGAGAAGTACCTGGGAGAAGAGTTTGACATCCACGGAGGCGGCATGGACCTGATGTTCCCGCACCACGAGTGCGAGATTGCCCAGAATGTGGCCTCCCGCGGCACCCAGGGCGTACACTACTGGGTGCACAACAACATGATCACCATCAACGGACAGAAGATGGGGAAGAGCCTAGGCAATTTCATCACCCTGCCCCAGCTCTTTGCCGGAGACCATCCCAAACTGGAGAAGGCCTACAGCCCTATGACCATCCGTTTCTTTATCCTGCAGGCCCATTACCGCAGCACGCTGGACTTCTCCAACGAAGCCCTGCAGGCCGCAGAGAAAGGTTTGGGCCGATTGATGCAGGCCTGGCGGGCTTTGCCGAAGGAAGCTGCGGAGGGCACTCCTTCCGCTCCTGTATCGGCCATCATAGACGCCGTGCTGGATGCTCTCTGCGACGACCTCAACACCCCCGTTGCCATCGCCCATCTTTTCGATGCCGTGAAGCTCATCAATGCGGGCGGTCTGTCCCAGGCCGATGCGGCGGCCCTTCACAAACTCTTCGAAGAAGTGGTGGGAGGCGTCCTGGGCCTGAAGGATGAGGAAGCCGGCGCCTCCGGCAAGGCCGAGAAGGCCCTCGAAGGCGTGATGCAGCTGGTGCTGGAAAACCGCAAGAAGGCCCGTGAGGAAAAGAACTGGGCCGAAAGTGACCACATCCGAGACCTTCTGGCTTCTTACGGCATCACCGTCAAGGACACCAAGGAAGGCGCCACCTGGACTTTGGAATAGTATGAAATTTATCTCCTGGAATGTGAACGGCCTGAGGGCCGTGGCCGGCAAGGGTTTTGCCGATATCTTTACGCAGCTGGACGCAGACTTTTTCTGCCTGCAGGAAACCAAACTGCAGGCCGGTCAGCTGGACCTGGAGTTTCTGGGCTATGAATCCTACTGGAACTACGCGGAAAAGAAAGGCTACTCCGGTACGGCTGTCTATACCAAACATACGCCGCTTTCCGTGCGTTATGGCCTGGGCATAGAGGAACACGACCAGGAGGGGAGGGTGATTACCTTGGAGTACGAGAAGTTCTTCCTGGTGTGCGTGTATGTCCCCAATTCCCAGGACGGACTCAGGCGCCTGGACTACCGGATGCAGTGGGAAGATGCCTTCCGGGCATACCTGTCGGCCCTTCCCAAGCCGGTGATTATGTGCGGAGACCTCAATGTGGCGCACGAGGAGATAGACCTTAAGAACCCTTCTACCAATCACTTCAATGCCGGTTTCTCGGACGAGGAACGGGGTAAGTTTACGGAACTGTTGGCCGCCGGTTTTGTGGACAGCTGGCGGTATCAGCATCCGGATGAGGTAAAGTACTCCTGGTGGAGCTACCGGATGAATGCCCGCGAGCGGAACGCCGGGTGGCGCATAGACTATTTTGTGGTGTCGGAATCCCTTAGAGGCAGCATTGTCTCCACCGACATCCATAACGAAATATTCGGGTCGGACCATTGTCCCGTAGAACTGATAGCGAACTTATGATTTCTTTTATCTGCGACTACAACGAAGGCGCACATCCGGCCATTCTGGAGCGCCTTCTGGCTACCAATTTCATCCAGCAGCCCGGTTATGGGGCAGACAGTTTCACGGCTTCGGCCAAGGCCCGCATCCGTGAGTGCATCGGCCGTCCGGAGGCCGAGGTTTTCTTCCTCACCGGCGGAACCCAGACCAATTCCACCGTCATTGCCACCATGCTCAGGGACTACCAGGGCGTTGTGGCGGCTACTACCGGCCATATCGCCGTGCACGAGGCCGGCGCGGTGGAATACACCGGCCACAAAGTACTTACCATCCCTCAGCACCAGGGCAAGATGAAGGCGGAGGAGTTGAAGGCTTATCTGGAGGGCTATTACGCCGACGGTTCCTACGATCACATGGTCTTCCCCGGTATGGTGTACATCTCCTTCCCTACGGAGTACGGTACGCTCTATTCCAAGGCCGAACTCTCTGCCATCTACGACGTTTGTCGGGAGTATTCTCTGCCGCTGTTTGTAGACGGAGCCCGGCTGGGTTATGGCCTTATGAGCCCCGCCTGCGATGTCTCCATCCAGGAGCTGGCCGGTCTTTGCGACGTGTTCACCATTGGCGGCACCAAGGTGGGTGCCCTCTGCGGAGAAGCCGTGGTTTTCCCTTCCGGAAAGGCCCCGGAGCATTTCTTTACGATGGTGAAGCAGCATGGCGCGCTGCTGGCCAAGGGCCGGTTGCTGGGCGTACAGTTTGACACCCTTTTCACGGACAGGCTGTACTTCCAGATTGCCCAGGGGGCCATAGACCTGGCTATGCAGGTTAAGAAGCTGTTTCTGGACAAGGGCTACGAGCTCTTCCTGGATTCTCCCACCAACCAGCAGTTCATTCTCCTTACCCCTGCAGCCGCCAAGGCCCTGGAGGGGAAGGTGGCCTATGAGGTGTGGGAGCATCTGGCCGATGGCCGTGCGGTGGTTCGCTTTGCCACCAGCTGGGCCACCACGCAGGAGCAGGTTTCGCAGCTCTCTGCCCTTCTGCCTTAGGTTTCCTTTTGGGCCAGGTGGGTTAACGTTTTGGGCCAGGTGAGATTTTGCGTGTACCACCTGGCCCATTGTTTATGGCTTAAACGGCTTGTGTTCGGGATTGAGTGGGCTTGGTGGGGAGCATAAAATCCCACCTGGCCCAAAAAATTTATTTCACCAGATCAATAGCACCAAAGACGCCCAGGGAGGCGGCCAGCATAATGGCGCCGGCCAGAAGCACACCGCCGAGGGCTGCAAGGGTGCTCTTTTTGAAGTCCATATTGAGGATACTGGCGGCCAGCATTCCGGTCCAGGCTCCGGTTCCGGGCACGGGAATGCCCACAAACAGGAACAGGGCCCAGTAGAGGCCTTTTCCGGCTTTCTCCTCCAGTTTTCGGCCACCCTTTTCGCCTTTCTGCAGGCACCAGGTGAAGAACCCGCCAATCACTTTCTTGTCTTTCCCCCATTCCAGGATGCGGCGGGCAAAGAGGAAAATGAAGGGAACGGGAATCATGTTGCCGATAACGGCCACAATGATGGACGGAACCAGGGGAAGGTCCATCCCCACGGCATAGGGGACGGCGCCGCGGATTTCCACCAGCGGCAACATAGAGATCAGGAGAATCCAGAGATACTTTTTCATCGGTCTGTGTAAACGGGGGTGTTGGCGGCAATGAGCGCGCGGATTTCTTCTTTGGCTTCCCTCCAGCGGGGAATGTCAATCTTGGTGCCGATCACCTCCACCACCTTGGCAGCAATGATGGAACCAATCTCTCCGCAGACCTTCAGCGGAAGGCCCAGGGAGTGGGCGTAGAGGAAGCCGGCGGCATAGGTGTCTCCCGCGCCGGTGGCATCCACGGGGTTGGCGGGCCAGGGCTCGATGAAATAATATTCGTCTCCGGATTTCACCATAGAGCCGGCCTTACCCACCTTCACCACAGCAATCTTACAGAGACTGGAGAGCTCTTCAATGGCTTCCTGGGGCTCTTTTTTGGTAAAGGCCTTGGCTTCCGACTCGTTGGCAAAGACGATGTCTACGTAGTTCTCCACCAGGTTGTGGAAGAAAGCCAGGTTGGAATCCACCACATTGTAGGAAGCCATATCGATGGAGATGGTGCAGCCAGCCGCCTTGGCCAGTCGGGCTGCCTTGGAAATGAGTTCCTGGTTCTGGACCAGATAGCCTTCAATGTGGAAATAATCGTACCCTTCGAAGAAGGAGGGCTCCAGGTCTTCCGGGCCCAGTTCCAGGGTGGCGCCCATATAGTCTGCGAAAGTTCTCTCCGCATTGGCTCCGGTGATGAATACCATGCACCGGCCGCTGGACTTGGTCCCATAAAGCATCTGGGCACGTACTCCGTACTGCTCCATAGTGCTTTTGAACAGGTTCCCGAGGTCGTCGTTTCCTATTTTTCCCAGGAAGCCGGATTCCATTCCGAAGATGGCGGTGCAGGTGATGGTGTTGGCTGCACTGCCGCCGGGGACGTATTTGACGCCGTATTGCTTGAGGGCTTCCCAGATGCGGTCTCCGGTTTCCATATCCACGTGCTGCATACTGCCAAGGGGCAGGTGGAAGGTCCTCAGGAGGGTGTCGTCCGGAAGGACGGCCAGGATGTCGGTGAGGGCGTTGCCGATACCAAGGATGGATTTCATAACGGGGTGGTTTAACTTACAAATTTAGCCAATATTTGACAAAATTCCATTACCTTTGTGAAAGGATGGACAAGAAAACCAGGAATATCCTTCAATACGCGTTCTGGGCGGCCGTAGCGGTTGTCCTGGTGTATTTTTGCTTCCGCAGCATAGACTGGAACCAGTTTATGCTGGCCCTGGAACACTGCAAATGGGAATGGGTGCTGGTGTCCATCGCACTGGGTATTCTTTCGCTTATTATCCGCGGTCTTCGCTGGAGGATGCTCCTGCTTCCGATGGATCCCAAAACCTCCGTCCTCACCTGCTTCAACGCTTACAGTATCGGCAGCGCAGTCAATTTGTTTCTTCCCCGCGTGGGAGAGGTGGTAAGGCTGGCCTATGTGGTTGGCAACTCCTCAAAGGACAAGGAAGGGAAGCGCCTGCTGTCGGCAGATAAAGCACTGGGGGCCATTGTGATAGAGCGCGTATGGGATATGCTGTTCGTGGGGCTGCTCATCGCCCTTGTCCTGGTTCTGAAGTGGGAGGATTTCGGTGCCTTCTTCACGGATAATTTCTCGGGAGGAGGCCGGGTGATGAGCCTTCTTATCCCGGGGCTTCTTCTGGGACTTGCCCTTCTGGTACTCCTGTTTTGGCTCCTTAGAAACAAGGGAGAATTCTGGGGCCGCATCTGGGCCTTTATCAAAGGCATCGGAGAAGGGCTGGGTTCTTTCCGCCGGATGAAAAGAGGCTGGCTTTTCCTTCTGTACACCGTCCTAATCTGGACTCTGTACTGGCTGATGAGTGCCACTATTGTACAGGCGCTCAAGGGGATGCCCGTCTTCGGTTCGCTAACCCTGGTGGATGCCCTGTTCATCTCTCTGGTGGGAAGCGTCAGTTCCATGGTCCCCGTCCCCGGCGGCTTTGGCGTCTATCACGGAATGGTCAGCGGTGCCATGCAGGTGCTCTGGGGCATTTCCAAAGACTCCTGTATGGCCTATGCGGTTCTCAACCACGAATCCCAGGTCCTTACCCAGGCCGTCTGCGGTCTGGTTTCCTACATCCACGAAAGCTTTTTCCGCAAGAACAAGAAATGAAGTTTGCGCTCATCGGCCATCCGGTAGAGGGCTCCCTGAGTCCGCGCCTTTTTTCCGCCGCCTACGACGGACGCTATCCGTATGATTTGATAGACCGGGAGTGCTTTGAAGATGCCTGGAGGCTATTTTTGGAGCAGTACGACGGCATCAATGTCACGGCTCCCTTCAAGCAGGATGCCTTTGCCCGGGCAGACGTGCTGTCGGAAGAAGCCCGCCGCAGCGGAGCCGTCAATCTGGTGGTCAAAAAGGCCGATAAGCTGTACGGCTACAACACGGATGTAGACGGCATTGTCCTGGCTGTCAAAGAAAGTGGCCTGCCGATGGCCGATGCCCTGGTGGTAGGGACGGGCGGTGCGGCCCGTGCCGCCATCGTCGCGGCCCAGAAGCTGGGCTGCCGGGTAAGCGTTACCGGCCGGTCGGAAGAAAAGGCCCAAGCCCTGGCCGCTCAATCGGGTTGCCAAACCGCTTCCTGGAAGGCTCTGGAGGCCCTTCGGCCCAACCTGATTATTTATACTCTTCCGGGTGGTGCACCCGTGCCTGCGGGCCTGAATTTTGCAGGATCCGTGGTGCTGGAAGCCGAGTACAAAAAGCCCGCGCTCTCCGGCTTTCCCTGCAAGGCTTATATCCCGGGGCAGCGCTGGCTCCTGTGGCAGGCTGCGGCCGGATACGGGCTCTTCACCGGGGAAAAACCTCATATGGAAAACCTTATTAATGCTATATAGTTATGTCACTGAACAAAGTCATGCTCATCGGTAACGTTGGAAAAGACCCGGAAGTACGTTACCTCGAGTCCAATCCGCAGAATCCGGGCAACAACGCCAAAGTCGCATCCTTCCCTCTCGCCACCTCAGAGCGCTACAGAGATCGCAACGGAGAGCAGCGGGAAAACACGGAATGGCACAACATCGTGGTCTGGAGAGGAAATGCAGATGTGGTGGAAAAATACGTGCACAAAGGCACCCAGCTCTATATTGAGGGCAAACTGCGCACCCGCCAGTGGACAGACCAGACGGGCAACAAGCGCTATACCACGGAAGTGGTAGCAGACACCTTGCAGCTTCTGGGAAAGCGTCCGGATGGAGAAAACCAGCCGCAGGGCGGGTACCAGGGAGGCTATGCCCAGCAGTCCGCCGCTCCGGCAGCCCAGCCGGCATACCCCGCCGCTCAGCCCGCATACCAGCCCGCCCAGTCGGCCCCTCAGGCTGCCCCGGCTCCTCAGCCCGCCGCCCCCGCCTACCAGGGCCCTCTTCCGGCCGCCGAACCTTCCGACGACCTGCCGTTTTAGGGCTTAGCATAGACAGTTTTTGGGCCAGGTGGGATTTTATGCTACCCACCAAGCCCACACAATCCCAAGCACAAGCCGTTTAAGCCATAAACAATGGGCCAGGTGGTACACACAAAATCCCACCTGGCCCAAAAAGTTAACCCACCTGGCCCAAACTAATCCGTGAGTTTTGCCAAGTTGCACAGCAGCAGTTCTCCGTTCTGGCCGCGGAGGTGCATACCATTGCCGCGGCACTGCTTCCACCACTTGCAGGTGGCGCAGGGACCGGTCTTGAAGGGGGTGTGATCCCGGAACGGCCCGAAGTGGTTCTCCCACACATCAACGAAATCGTCCTGGTAGATGTTGCCCTGACTGTAGGAAGAGCGGATACTGGTACAACCGGAGATGGCTGTGAAGAAACATCAGCTCTGTTCAGGCGTTTCCGCTTCTTCCGTAGGCAACTCTTCCTGTTGCCGGGCCTTGTCTATCTTTTCCTGCAGGGCCGCCAACTCTTCTTCTGTGGGCACTTTCTCGGGAACGGGACCGGGGCCGTAGCAAGCGGTGAAAACATTGACGCCCAGAAGCATGCAAAGGATGCGGATGAGGGCTTTCTTCATAGTGTGGTTAAATTTAGAAGAGCTTTAAATTCTCAAATGAGGGCCTGATTTTGCCGTCCTCTATGTCGTGGATGAGGGCAGTGACCTTCAAGTTGAGGGGCGTGTACACACCAAATTTGTTGCCGAAATTGGCGATGGCGCCGTTGATGGAATCCACTTCCGTTTTTTTGCCGTTCTCCAAATCCTGCAGCATACTGGCCTTCAGGTTGGCGTGCTTGCGGATGGCATAGGGCAGGATGGAGAAGGCAAAAGCCTTGTGGAGGTAGGTTTTGTAGTTGAAAATCTTGACGGCATCCTTGCCCTGGACGGGCTCAATCTTGATGTTGGCGGCCTGGCACACGTCTATGCACTCCTTGATGAGACCCAGCACCAGCTTGCGGCTGCGTTTGTTCTGGGCGGCTTCTCCGAAGGTGCAGCCCAGGACGGCGCTCATTCCGGAAAAGGCCGAATTGATCAGGAGCTTGCTCCAGCGCATACCGATGAAATTGTGCTTGATGGTGACAGGACCCATGCATTCCAGAAGGTCCTTCACATCGGCCATATACTTGTGGGGCTTGGTGCCCACACGGCCGAGGGAGAAAGTGAGGCTGTCCGGGGAACTGGTGAGCTCGCACAGGCCGGGGCCCAGCATTGTGGCTCCCCAGGCGACGATGCAGCCCAGTACGCGGTCTTCTCCCAGCACCTCTGCTATGCTGTCTTCCGGCAGGCCGTTCTGCAGGGTGACCAGTACTCCGTCATCGGCCAGATAATCTTTCAGAAAGGTGCAAACTTCGTGGTTGTGCTGCTGCTTGGTGAGGAGGATGATGATATCGTACTTGCCGGTCATCTCTTCCGGAAGGAGGGCCGATACGGGTTGCGTAAAATCTACGGCACCCACCACGTGGGCGCCATCCTCCTTCAGGGCTTCGACGTGAGCCTTGTTGTGATTGATCAGATCTATTTGTCTTCCGCTACGGGCGATATAGGCTCCCAGGATGGTCCCCATAGAACCTGCCCCATAGATAGCAGCTCTCATACAGAAATAGTTTATTCTACGAAGATAGTAATTTTTTCGTATCTTTGTGCTTTACTAAGAAAAGAAGTTATTATGGCTTACGCAGAGTTTAACGAGCAGGAGCTCGGAAGAAGGGAATCGCTGACCAAACTGCGCGAACTGGGAATCAATCCTTATCCCGCGCCGCAGTACCCCATAAACACCACCACCGTAGAGATTGCGGAGGGGTTCAAGCCCGAAGAGGGAAATTTCCAGGATGTGTGCATCGCCGGCCGCATTATGAGCCGCCGCATTATGGGCGCCGCCTCCTTTATGGAGTTGCAGGACCACGCCGGCCGCATCCAGGTGTATGTAAAAAGGGACGAGATTTGCCCCGAAGAGGACAAAACCCTGTATAACACCGTGTTCAAAAAGCTCCTGGACATCGGAGACTTTGTGGGCATCAAGGGCTTTGCCTTCTTTACCCAGACGGGCCAGCTGTCCGTTCACGCCAAGGAACTCACCGTGCTGAGCAAGTCCCTGCGTGTCCTTCCCATCGTGAAGACGGATGCCGACGGCACCGTGCACGACAGCTTCGAAGATCCGGAGCTGCGTTACCGCCAGCGCTACGTAGACCTGGTGGTGAATCCCCAGGTGAAGGAAGTGTTCTTCAAGCGTACCCAGATTGTGAACACAATGAGGGAGTGCTTCAACGAGGCCGGCTGCCTGGAGGTGGAAACCCCCATCCTGCAGGCCATCCCCGGTGGTGCCACGGCCCGTCCGTTCATCACCCACCACAACGCCCTGGACGTGGATATGTATATGCGTATTGCCAATGAGCTGTACCTCAAGCGCCTCATCGTGGGTGGTTTTGCCGGCGTGTACGAGTTTGCCAAGAACTTCCGTAACGAAGGCATGGACAAGACGCACAACCCGGAGTTCACCTGCGTGGAAATGTATATCGCCTACAAG
>ODAI013621601.1_pt1 | contig 10065 bp, 6 predicted proteins | sample 1539321 | NCBI WGS metagenome assembly ODAI01 (sample SAMN02144231, study PRJEB22623) | gut metagenome | biome: sheep rumen | host: Ovis aries | place: New Zealand | reverse complement strand
CGGCTACGACCGCACGCCCTCCGAATTGACCAAGGAGCTGGAGGATGAAGGCATCAGTGTCCACTACACCGATGATGCTTCCCTCATACCCGCTGACGTGGAGTCCACGCTGGTGATTTACACCCCGGCCGTACCCGACGATTTCGGCGAGCTCCGTTTTGTCAGGGAACACGGCTACAAAGTGGTCAAGCGCTCGAGGGCTCTGGGTGAAATCACCCGTGACCAGACCTGTCTGGCGGTGGCCGGCACCCACGGCAAGACCACCACGTCCACGCTGGTGGCCCACATCCTCACCGAGAGCGGCGAAGGCTGCTCCGCATTCCTGGGCGGCATCTCCAAGAATTACGGCACCAACCTGCTTATGAGCCGCTCGAGGGTGGTCGTGGCCGAAGCGGACGAATTCGACCGTTCGTTCCTTCAGCTGCACCCCGACATCGCGGCCATTACGGCGATGGACGCCGACCATCTCGACATCTACGGCGACCTGCAACACGTACAGGAGGCCTTCCGGGAGTTCGCGGGCCAGGTCCACGAGACCATCATCCTCAAATACGGGCTCCCCATCACGCCGGACCAGGTCAGCGCAAGGATTTTCACTTACCACTTCGACGACCCGCGCGCCGATTTCCACAGCGCCAACCTGCGCCTCGACGCTGAAGGCCACTACACCTTCGACCTGGTGTACCCCGGCGGCACTCTCAACGACATCCGCGTCGGCACTCTCGGCTGGGTCAACGTGGAAAACAGCATAGCCGCGGCCGCCATCTGCCTCTGCCACGGAGTGGACGGGCAGAAAGTGCGCCGGGCCATCGGCACTTTCCAAGGCGCCAGACGCCGTCTCGACGAGCACGTGAACCGTCCCGGCCTCGTCTATGTCGATGACTACGCGCACCACCCGGCGGAGCTCGCAAGCGCCATCTCGTCGCTGCGCGGCATATTCCCCGGGCGCAAGCTGACCGGCGTGTTCCAGCCGCACCTCTATACCCGCACGCGCGACTTCGCGCCGCAGTTCGCCGAGGCCCTCAGCGCCCTGGACGAACTCATCCTGCTGGACATTTACCCGGCCCGCGAAGAGCCCATCCCCGGAGTCAGCTCGGAGCTGATATACAAAGCCGTGACCTGTCCCGCCAAGACGCTCATCCGCAAGGAGGAGCTGATGGACACGCTGAAAGACAAGGACCTCGACGTCCTCGCGACCTTCGGCGCCGGCAACATAGACCGTTTCGTCGAACCCATAACCGAGCTTCTCAAATCCCGCAAATGAAATTGTCCGGCAAGCATATTCTCTTCTTCTCAGCTCTCGCGCTGATATCGGCAGGCTTCGGAATGCTGATAGGATGTGTGCGTTCCGGAGATTCCGCCAAGCTCTGCGAGGGGCTGGACGTGCAGTTCAAGGACCCCTACGAGTTCGTATCGGAAGAAGACATACGCGGATTCCTGGACCGCAAATACGGCGCCTACGTGGGTGTGCGGCTGGACAGCCTCGACCTCGGGCGCATAGAGAAGATGCTTGAAGAGAAGAGCGTGGTGATGAACAGCGAAGCCTGGACCACCAGGGACGGAATACTGCACATCAGCATCGTGCAGAGGGCTCCCGCCCTGCGCTTCCAGAGAGGGGAAGAAGGATTCTATATAGACCGCACAGGCTATGTGTTCCCGCTCCACAAGAGCTACACGGCCGAAGTCCCCGTGGTGGAAGGCGCGATACCGGACCTGAGCGACGGCAGGAACGCCGGATGGGCGGAGGGAGTACTCAATCTGACCGACTACATAGCATCTTCTAAACAGTGGAAAGACAAGGTGGAGAAAATCAGCGTCGGGGCAGGCGGAGAAGTCGAGCTGAAGATGAAAGAAGGGAAAGAGCGGTTCATCATAGGATATCCTGACCAGATAGAGGCCAAGTTCGGGAAAATCGGCAAGTACTATTCCCACATCCTGCCTTCACTGGACAATGTGCAATACAAAAGCGTAAACCTGAAATACAACAAACAAATAATATGCAGGAAAGATATATAGCGACAGTCGATCTGGGCACTTCGAAACTCGCACTCTGCGTAGCAAAGATCATAGGCGAGGACGTCCAGATCATCTACTACAAGGAGCGTCCTTCGGACGGTATCCGTTACGGTTGCGTCTTCAACCCCAAGCGCGCAGCCGCCCCGCTCCGCGCAGCGATTGCCGAGGCGGAAGACGAACTGCAGATTAAAATCCTGCAGGTGGTGGTCGGACTCCCCCGCTACCACGTGCGCCAGGAGACGGCAAGCGCGACCATCGAGAGGAGCGACCCCTCCGCCCTCATAGAGGACGAAGAAATCGCCACCCTCAAGAACATAGCCCTTGACACCTATCCCCTCAACGACAGCAGCAAGGAACTCATTTATGGAGCCGTGTCCCAGTCTTTCGCGACCGACGATTTCATCGGCACGGAAGAAGACGTGGTGGGTACCTGCAGCGACTCCCTTGAAGGGAACTTCAAGATTTTCGTGGGCGGCAAGAAGGCCGTCCGCAACATCGACATAATGCTCAACTACGCATCGGTGGCCCTTGCCCAGGCCATCTTCACGCCGTCGGCAGTCGGTGAAGCTGTGCTCAAGAGCGACGAAATGGCCAACGGAGTCGCCCTCATCGAAATGGGGGCCGGAGTGACCTCACTTTCCATATACCAGGGCGGGATTATGCGCTACTATGCCTCGATTCCCTTCGGCGGCAAGAGCGTGACCACCGACATCCGCCTGGAGTGCGCATTTGACGACGTGCTTGCCGAAAACGTGAAACTGGCCTTCGGAGCCTGCCTCCCCGACAAGCTCCAGACTATGAGCGACAAGGTCATCCAGATCAACGACGAGGAAAACGGCACCTACGAGCACCTCGGAGTCAAGTACCTTTCGGAAATAATCAACAGCCGCTGCAAGGAAATCGTGCGCGCCATTCTCTACCTCATCCAGGAGAGCGGCTTTGCAGACCGCCTGCGCTGCGGCGTAGTGCTGACCGGAGGCAGCGCCAATCTCGCCGGGCTTGCCGGGCTCATCAAGGAAGAGTCGGGCTACAACGTGCGGATAGGATTCCCCATCGGCCGGAAATTCAGCTCCGACGGCTGCCCCGGAATCGGCGAAGCGGAGGCATCGGTATCTGTGGGTATGGTGCTCGAGGCGGCGCTCGACCCTTATCTCAACTGCATTGAAGAGGCCGTCCGGCCCCAGGTTGCTGAGCCCGTCCCCGCCGCCGACACTGCCCAGGAGCAGCCCGCTGTAGAAGGCGGAGCGAAACCAGCCAGCGAGCAGCAGCCGCAGGGAGCCCTCTTCTCCGACGACGAGTTTGACAAGGTGGTGAGCCGGAAGATAGTGAAAGAGCCCCGCCGCGGACGCGGGAAGCCCGCTAAGTCCGAGAAATCCGGCAGGGATGCGTTCAGCGGCCTGCAGGTGCTCTGGAAGAAAGTCGGAGCAGTGTTCGAGAAAGGCTTCGACGACACCCTCGGGGATTTTTATGATGATATGGGAAACAACGAAACGAGATAAATTATGTTCGACGACTTCAACATAGACCTGGAGGCCACCGTGCCCAACGACTGGAAACGCTCAGACCAGATTATCAAGGTAATCGGAGTTGGCGGAGGCGGTTGCAACGCTGTCTCGTATATGTACCGTACAGGCATCGAAGGGTGCAGCTTCGTGGTGTGCAACACCGATTCGCAGGCCCTCGAATGCAGCCCCGTGCCCGTGAAGATTCAGATGGGCGCAGGCCTGGGCGCAGGCACCAACCCCATCAAGGGGCGCAATGCCGCGATTGACAGCCAGGCGGAAATCGAAAAGAAGATTATCGACACCGGCACCAAGATGCTCTTCATCACCGCCGGTATGGGCGGCGGCACCGGTACCGGAGCCACTCCTATCATCGCCAAGATGGCAAAGGAGAAAGGCATCCTGACCGTAGCGGTCGTGACCCTGCCCTTCAAGAATGAGGGAGACAGAGCGATGTCCCGGGCCATCGACGGCATCCAGGAGCTGGAAAAGAATGTGGACTCGCTGCTTATCATCAACAACGAGAAGCTCTATGACCACTTCGGCGACAAGCTGACGCACGAGGCCTTTCCCAAGGCCGATGAGGTGCTGACGACGGCCGTGAAGGGCATCATCGAAATCATCCAGAAGCCCGGCTACATCAACGTGGACTTCGAAGACGTGATGACGATGATGAAGGACAGCGGGATGGCCCTGATGGGCTACGGCGAAGGTTCCGGCCCCGACCGCATAGAAAACGCCGTGCGCCAGGCCTTCGAATCCCCCCTGCTCAACGACTTCGACCTCAAGACCGCCAAGAACGTGCTGGTCAACATCACCTGCGGCAAGAATGACCAGGGCCTGACTATGGACGATATGCTTGAAATCAACCACCGCATCAACGAGTACACCGGCGGGGCGAACAATTTCAAGCGCGGCCTAATCTGGGACGAGAGCCCGGAAGTCGGAGACCATATCCACATCACTTCCATTGTGACCGGGCTGAAATTCATCGACATAGTAGGCTCGCGCAGGGATATGGGCAACTACATAATGATCAACCGCAGCTTCACCTACGACAAGAACGAAGCGGCCAGCACCCGCGGAATCAATCTGATAGAAGACAGTGTCGGATCCCGCATCGGTTACAGTTCGACCGACAACCTCAGGACCTTCCGGTTTGAGCCTGACGAAAAGCCCGCGCTGCTCGTCAGCGCCGGAGAGCCTCTGGCCGACCTTGAGAACATACCCGCAATACGCAGAATATGAAAAGGACAAGAGTAAGATTCGCGCCATCCCCTACCGGACCGCTCCATATGGGCGGAGTGCGCACTGCGCTGTACAATTATCTGATAGCCAAGAAGAACGGAGGAGACTTCATCCTCCGCATCGAAGACACCGACTCGCACCGTTTCGTGCCGGGAGCAGAAGAATACATAATCGAATCCCTGCGCTGGTGCGGCATCGTGCCTGACGAAGGTCTGGACAGCAACGGCAAGCTTGCGGAAGTGCCCGACGAGCGCAATCCGCACGCTCCCTACAGACAATCGCAACGCAAAGGCATCTATCGCAAGTATGCCGAGCAACTGGTAGAAGGCGGCTTTGCATACTATGCCTTCGACACCGCCGAAGAACTCGAGGCGTGCCGCGCCGCCGCTGAATCAGCAGGGCAGACATTCATCTACAACGCCACCACCCGCGGGAAACTGCGTAACTCGCTGACCCTCGGGAAGGAGGAAGTTGAGCGCCTGCTCTCGGAGCGCAGCGACTGGACCGTACGCTTCCGTATGCCTGAAGACGAAACGGTGGAGATGGACGACCTCATCCGCGGCCACATCAGCGTGAACACCTCAACGCTCGACGACAAGGTGCTGTGGAAGAGGGCCGACGAGCTGCCGACATACCATCTTGCCAACATCGTGGACGACCACCTGATGGAAATCAGCCACGTGATCCGCGGTGAAGAGTGGCTTCCGTCCCTGCCGCTGCACTACCTGCTGTACGCGGCATTCGGCTGGGAGAGGCCCCTGTTCGCCCACCTTCCCCTGCTGCTGAAGCCGGTCGGCAACGGCAAGCTGAGCAAGCGTGACGGCGACAAGATGGGCTTCCCCGTGTTCCCCCTGCGCTGGGTGGCGCCTACGGGAGAAGTCTCCCGCGGCTACCGCGAAGACGGCTACTTCCCCGACGCTTTCGTGAATCTCCTCGCGATGGTGGGATGGAATCCTGGCACGGAGCAGGAAATCTTCTCAATGCAGGAGCTCATAGAGGCTTTCTCGCTCGACAAAGTGGGAAAATCCGGGGCGAAGTTCAACCCCGAGAAGGCCAAGTGGTTCAACAAGGAGTACTTGCGTATGCGCTCCGAGGAGGAACTGACTGAACTCTTTATGCCTATACTCCGGGAGCACGGAGTCAGCGCAGACAAGGAAAAGGTCTGCAGAATTGTGGCGCTCATCAAGGAAAGGGCGACTTTCGTGGCAGATTTCTGGGATATTTCCTGGTACCTGTTCAAGGCCCCGGAGGAATATGTGCAGAAGGATGCCGCTAAATTCTGGAAGGCGGAAAACGTGGAGATGGCCCGCGAGGCCCTGACTTCCACCGGCTCCGCGGAAGAAATGGAAGGCTATATCCGAGACAAGGAATGGCCGATGGGCAAGGTGATGAACTGCATCCGCCTTGCGCTGACAGGCTCGTCAAGCGGGCTTGGTATTGCTGATATAATGCGTTTCGTAGGCCGGGAGGAGACGCTGTCGCGTTTCCGCAGGGCCGAAGAGCGGTTATTTATATAATGATGGGGCGCGGGCTAAGGACAAGTCCGGGTCCCGCCAGCCGACTACTTTCCCTCCCGGCTGCCAAGTAAGGTGGCTTTTCTGAATAGTCCGGGACCGGGTGATGACTGAACTGCGTTTGTTCTAGGGTTTGCAGGGATGTCTGAAGCCGGTCCCGGGACTGTTTCTATGCCGGAACGGCATAGAAACAATCCTGACCGCTGACGCGGTCAGCGACCATCCCCCTGCGGCCTCCGAAAGCTGTCAGCGACCATCCCCCTGCGCCCCCAGGGGAGAAGGGTTGGCCGAAACTACTGGATAAAGCTGGAGAAGTAGCCGGAGAAGAATACGTTGGTGATGAGGTAACCGACGATAGTGGATACGATGACGCAAATCAGGCCCGGCATCATAAAGCTGTGGTTCAGCAGGTACTTGCCGATGACCGTGGTGCCAGAACGGTCGAAGTTGACCGTCGCGATATCCGAAGGATAATTCGGAATGAAAAAGTAGCCGTACACGCTGGGCAGGACTCCGAGCAGCACGGGGCCGGCGATGCCGAGCTCATACGCAAGAGGCAGCATAGCCACCACCACGGCTCCCTGCGAGTTGATGAGCACCGACACCAGGAAGAACACGAACGCGATGCTCCACGGGTAGTTGGTAACAAGTCCGGTCAGCATCTGCTTCATTTCGTCCATATAGTTGCCGAAATACGTATCCGCAAGCCACGCAATGCCGTAGATTGCCACCACGGCCACCATTCCCGACTGCCATACCGCCCCGGCCACGGCCTTCTTCGGTGAAGCCTTGCAGAACATTATATTCGCGGCGGCGGCCATCAGCATAATAATCTGGATGCAGATATTCATCTTCGGCAGGTTCACGGCCTTGGCAAGAGTCTCGCCGGAAGCGGTATGAATCATCTGGAAGAACGCAAAGCAGACTATGATAAGCAGCGAGCCCAGAAAAATGAACACCGAAGCCTTGGCCTGAGGAGTAATCACCTTGTCCAGGGTAGTGGCGGAACTGCCGTACATATAAGCATACATCTCAGGGTCCGACTTGCGCTTGAGGAACTCCGGATCCTTGTCCAGGTCCTTGCCGCGCTTGTATGACGCGACAGCGGCACACATAAGTCCGAGCACGCAGGCAGGGATGGTGACCATAAGCACCTGCGGAATGGATACCATATAGCCGTTGGCATTGGAAATCGTCACGAACGCCACGACGGCGGCCGCAATCGGCGAGCAGGTGATACCCACCTGTGATGCGATGGAAGCCACGCCGCAAGGACGCTCGGGACGGATATTCTTCTTGAGCGCGATATCACAGATAATCGGCATAATGGTGTACACCACGTGGCCGGTACCCACGAGCACAGTCAGGAAGAAGGTCACGAGAGGGCCGAGGAAGGTGATGTGCTCAGGGTGCTTGCGAAGCATCTTCTCGGCAATCTGAATCATCCAGTCCATACCGCCGGAAGCCTGCAGCGTACCGGCGCAGGTTACGGCAGCTATGATAATATAAATAACGTCAGTAGGAGGAGTACCCGGAGTGAGGCCGAAACCGAACACGAGAATGGCAAGTCCGATGCCGGAAATAGCGCCGAGTGCAAGGCTGCCGTAGCGCGAACCCACATACAATGCGGCGAGCACTATCAGAAGCTCGATTATCATCACGAAACTCATACTTGTCAGAATTTATATAGATTAAGTCCTGTCTCTTCATCTTTGCGGCGGCCGAGCCACGCATCCTCGAAATCCTCCACTACAAGCTCGCAGGCTCCGTTGATGCGCGCGCTCAGAAGATGCCCGCCGACACAGGTATAGTCCCTGCGGCTGGCAGTAATATGTATATGGAGGTAAGGCAAGGTCGGATCGTCGGGCCGGCCGGAGATGTTGCCGGCAAGGTTGGTTATCTCCATCTGTTCCGTGAAAGTCTTATCGACATATTGCTTTGTCGCGGGATCCAGGAAACGGAATGTCGCCTCGGAAATAGCGCCGATTCCGCGTATTTCGCCGGCGAGGATATTCACTTCTTTGCAGAATGCCGTGAGGGCCTCCACTATCTCCACGTGGTTGTCCAGACTGAGGACATAAAAGTGGGGAGAAACTTCTTTGTATTGGTACATTGTTTTAGCTATTTTCCGTAAATATAGCAATTTTGCTCTCTTTATACCACAACACGGCAGGAAAAAACAGTATTTTTTCATACGCCTCTCTCCCCTACCCCTGTCTGAACGCCGTCTGGGGCCGATTTTGAAAATAAGTGTTGTAAACGCTTATTAAACGGATAAATACTTCCACCTTTGCACCGTAACAAAACGAAAGACTATGAAAAAGATTATGCTTACACTCACGGCGGTCCCATTCATACTGCTGTCCTGCAATCAGGGATGGCTGGGCGGGCCGGACGCCGAAAGGCAGGAAGAAGAGGGACTCTCACACGAAATGATAGTCCTCGGAGAGCAACTCGAGGACCCCTATTCGGTCTCATATATGACAAAGGCGCTGCAAAACATACAGCCCAACGGAAGAACGGCACTGGAGCCAACCGATTTCTACGTGCGCTTCCTGCCGAAAGACGACGCCCAGTTGCAGAAACTGCTGGACGCCGGCCTGGAGCTTATCGACCATCCGATGGACTATAGAATCATTCGCGACGGGGACTGGTATCACGACCCGGATGTGCCCGAAGGCAGCATCACCTGGCAGTACGCGGTTGTGCCGGTCGACTTCCCCTTCCCTTCCGACGTGCGCTACGAGCGGCTTGACGACTGCTATATTGCAGAGCACGCCCCCGCCACAAAGAGTTCGGGCATCGACTGGGACGCAGTGGAGCGGGAAGCATTCCGCCTGAGCGGAAACGAGAATCTGCTTGCGCCGCTGACGAAAGCCGGCGAAAGCGGCAGCCCGAAAGGACGAATAGCGATAGTGGACCCGGCGCTTGACGACGAGCCTGAAGGAGTTAAAGGAGTGAAGGTTTTCGTGAACTCGTTCGTCAAGTTTGCCGTGACCTACACCGACGATGAAGGCTACTACAAAATAGCCCGCCGGTTCAATTCGGAGCCGCGTTACAGGCTGGTGTTCCAGAACGTGAACGGCTTCAAGCAGGGCATCAACCTGGTGCTCATCCCGGCATCCGTATCCACGCTGGGCAGGCACCCGGCAGAAGGCTTCGACTGCGAAATCGACTTCAACTCCGACCGTAAACTCTTCACCCGCTGCGTCGTCAACAACGCCGGCTTCGACTACTGCGCGGAATGTGAAGCATCCGGGAAGACCTTACCGCTGCCTCCCAAGGACCTCAGAATCTGGGACATACCGGTACTGGACTGCAGTTTCGAGCTTATGATGCACCACGGCACGATAGTGGACACTTTTGAGCCGATCTCCTCATTGCTCGGAGAGTACACCCCGCTTATCAAGCTGCTGCATCCCGATATTTACCTCGGCCTGCACGAGACGAGCAGCTATTCGGAAATCTACGCAAGGGCGCTCCACGTATTCGCGAAGGCGGGCCACTTCGCCCAGGTCGGCAAGAGCTGGTGGAGCAAGCTGGTGGAATACACTGCCCTGTCGCTGCTGGGCTCCGGACTCGTCAGCCCTTACGGGGCGCCTGACGATGATGACAGCGGCTACTGCGAGACGGCCAATATGTATGCATACTACTGCCAGAGCATACTCTTCAAAAGGCGCTACAAGGACAGCACCACCGTGTTCGGCACCTCGGAGTGGTTTTCACCGCAAATCCTGATGTATCTGGATGAAAGGGGGCTGGGGCTGGAAAAGATTGCGCCGGTG
>ODAI013198270.1_pt1 | contig 10065 bp, 7 predicted proteins | sample 1539321 | NCBI WGS metagenome assembly ODAI01 (sample SAMN02144231, study PRJEB22623) | gut metagenome | biome: sheep rumen | host: Ovis aries | place: New Zealand | reverse complement strand
GGCAGATCAACACCTACCAGCACGCCGACATCAATCTCTACTTTTCCTCCCCGACAGGGGACAGGCTGGTGAGAGAATCAAGGGCCATCTATTACAGCAGTAACCGGTCCATCGAGTGGGCCATTGTGGCGCGGGTCATCGACGGGCCCAAGGGCACAGGCGGCAGCGCTTCCATCCCTGCGGGCACCCAGATCATTTCCATTTCGACTGTCGACGGCACCTGTTTCGTGAACCTCTCCGAGGCCTTCAACACGGAGATCATGGGGGTGACGCCGGAGGTGACCATTTACTCTATCGTGAATTCGCTCGTCATGAGCAGTAACGTGACCAAGGTCCAGTTCTCCATTGCGGGAGAGACGGAAGTCACTTACCGGGATACCATTGATCTCAGCAAACCCTTCGGGGAGAATATGGCGTTGGTGCAGGAGTGATCCTTTTCTGCGCCGGGCGTCTGAAAAAGGAGACCTATGAGAAGAAGACCTCTCTGTCTCCTGTGTCTCCTGGTGATCGGTGTATTATATGGCATACAGCTGTTGGGGCTCCCGCTGAGGCGGGAGCCTTCGGACATCAGAGCGGTGGACAATCTCATCGAGACGCCTTTTACGCTTGACGTGAAGGGGGAGGTCGTCCGCTGTGAGGCGCGGGAGGACTACACGGTCCTTCTTCTTGATCATTCCTACCTATTCCACAATTCCAGACAACTTGAACTCGGCAAGGTGCGGGTGTCGCTTCGCGGTACTGCCGGCTATCCGGCGGGTACCCTTCTTTGCGTGCAGGGAATTCTGGAAAAGCCGGAGGGGCCATCGAATCCCGGTCAGTTCGACCAGGCTGCCTGGTATGCCCTGCAGGATATCCGCTATATCATGAAGAATCCGCAGGTCCGGGTCCTTAAGAAGGGTCGGAATCCCTTCGGGACTTTCTGCGACGGGTGCAGGCGGATCTTGACGGACCGGGTGCAGACCGTGTATCCGGAGGATGTGTCGGGGGTCCTTGGCGCGATGCTCTCCGGCGATAAGACGCTGGTGGATCCGGATGAAAAGAGCCTCTACCGCATGGGCGGCGCATCCCACGTGCTGGCCATTTCCGGGCTCCACGTGACTTTGCTCGGAATGGGACTTTTCCGGATTCTGAGGCTGGTGCGCGTTCCGCTCCCGCCGGCGGCAGGTATCTCCGCGGCAAGTCTGGTCCTCTATGCCTTTGTGACGGGGCTTGGCGTGTCGACGGTCCGTGCGACCATCATGTTCACGCTCATCATGCTGGCCAAAGTGACAGGAAGGACCTATGACATGCCCACCGGTCTGGCCCTTGCCTGCCTCCTTATTGTGATTGAAAATCCGCTCTGGCTGACCAACGCCGGCTTTCTGCTTTCATTTACGGCCGTGACAGCGCTCTGCATATTTCACGACAGGAGTCCCTTCGCAGGCGGCGTAATCATGTACGTTTGCATGCTTCCGGTCATCTTGAGCTTTTTCTATGAGATACCGCTTTACGGCGTGCTGGTGAATCTGGTGGTGGTGCCCCTCATGCCCTTTGTGATGGGGTTCGGTATTTTGGGGACCGCCTTGGGCAGGCCTTTTCATTGGCCGGCTGTCTGGCTTCTGCGATTTCTTCATTTTCTGCTGGAGGAGACGGCCCATCTGCCGGCGGCGTCGCTGATCGCAGGGCGGCCGAGTCTGTGGCAGATCGGGGGCTATGCGGTGCTGGCTTTCATTTTCCTCGGCGGCATCACGGCGTTTCGGACGAGCCGGAAGCGGTTCCTCTTTTATGCCATGCTGCCCTTCATGGTGTCTGTGTTCCTCATCCGGCCGCGGGAGGGGCTCAAGGTGACTTTTCTGGATGTGGGGCAGGGCGACGGCTGTGTGCTTGAGCTGCCCGGGGGAGCCACCGTTCTGGTGGACAGCGGGTCCTCCACGGCCCGGGAGGTCGGGAGTTGGCGGACCCTTCCCTTCCTGAAATATGAGGGGATCAGAAGGCTGGATTATATTGTGGTGACCCACATGGACAGCGATCATTCCGGCGGTATTCGGGAGATCCTTCTGGCCATTCGGGACCGGCGGACGTCGCTGCGGGGAGGAACGGTGGTGCTGCCGTATCTGGAACACCCTTCGGAGGCGTGGACAAGTATGGCGGCGCTGGCGGAGGAGGCCGGGGCGAGGGTGCTGGCGGTGCAGGCGGGGGATGTGTTCATTTTCGGAAAAGGGGAAAATGAAACCACCCTGACTGTTCTGGGGCCTGACCCCGCTGTCGAGGGGGATCCGCCGGATGAGAATGCCCAGAGCGTGGTCCTGGGGCTTCATTACGGGTACTTCGACTGCCTGCTCACCGGCGATGTGCAGGGGGCGGGGGAGGAACAGCTGATGGAGCGCCTCAAGAAGGCCGGGGAGACCTACGATGTGCTCAAGGTTGCCCACCATGGGTCTCGGAATTCGACGCCGGCGGCTTTCCTGAGGCAGTGCAGGCCGACTGTCAGTGTCATTTCCTCGGGGAAAAACAATCTTTACGGGCATCCCTCGGAGGAGCTTCTTGAGAGGCTCCGGGATGCCGGCGCGGTGATCTGCCGCACGGACCGTCAGGGATCCGTGACGATCGAGACGGACGGCGATGTCTATACGGTGCAGACTTTTTTGGGTGACGGAGCCCCTGGGGCCCCGTAGTAGGAGAGTATCAGTATGAAATATCTTTGTGTCGGCATAGCCGTGATGGATATCCTGGCCAGACCTGTTTCCAACAAGGACAGCTGGGAGGAGAAGCAGCGGATCAGCGACATCAGCATCCAACCGGGCGGTGACGCCCTGAACCAGGCCATGCGCCTGGCGGATCTGGGTGAGGATGTCGGGATCGCCTGCGTGGTCGGCAATGACGAGAACGGCGCCATGCTGCTGAGTGCCATGAGGAACCGCGGCGTGGATACGTCGCTGGCCTCTCTGGATGAGCGGGAGGCGACCAGCACATCGGTGATCCTGATTAGCGAGGAGGGGGAACGGCATATTTTTTCAGCCGGCCACGCCCACGCGCTGATCGCCCGGGAACATCTGCCGCAGCACCTGCCGGCAGGCTGTCGTGCCGTATCCTTAGGGAGCCTTTTTTCCATGCCGTTACTGGAGGCGGACGGCCTGCTGGAAATCCTCAGGACTTACCGGCGCGAGGGCGCGCTGGTCTTTGCCGACCTGGCCAACGACAAACGCCATGCCGGCCTGGCCGGGATCCGGGACTTCCTGCCGGAAATCGATTATTTCCTGCCCAGTCTTTACGACGCCGCCGAACAGACCGGCTTTGAGACCGCCGAGGAGGCGGCCAGGGTCTACCGGGAGCTGGGCGCAGGCTGCGTGGTCATCAAGTGCGGCGCCAGGGGAGCCTATTATCTGGCCGACGGGGAATCCGGCTGGGCGGAGAGCCTGCCTGTCACTCCTTTGGACACTACCGGGGCGGGCGATGCCATGGTTTCATTTTTCATGAACAGGATCGTGGAGGGGGACACGCCGGGCGAAGCCGCCCGAAAGGCCTGCCGCACTGCCTCGCAGACAACCCTTTATCTGGGCGCTTCGGGCGGCAGGATCGAAAGGCTCTGAGGGGACAGGTCCTGCGTGTAAGTGAATATTTCTGGTGACAAACGGAGAAATTGTGGATATAATGAAATGTACACCATACTCTGTATCCGGGGGAGAAACGGAAAAGGAGTAAGCGTATCATATAGAGCAGATCTGTCTGGGGGTAGGACGGACTGCTTTGGGGAGAGGTCAGATATTAATAAGGAGGCGAACGATGGCAATTTGGAGAAGGGAAATAAAGGCGGAGCCTGCGGCACCGGCGGAGGAACCGGTCAAGAAGGAGGCGGAGGCCGTCAAAGAGGAGAAGGCGGACAGTAAGTCCGAGGAGCTTCTCACGATAGAGATGCCCGAGGAGGCGCCGGCACCGGCCCGCAGGCGGGACGATATTCAGGAAGCCATCTCACCGGAGGAGTACGCCAGGTTTGCCGAGCTGGCCTCCGAGAGGAAAAAACACCGCAAGAAGGAGGTCGTCGCGATTCGGATCTCACCGGAGACACTGGCTCTTGCCAAGGCGACCGGCAAGGGTTATACCGGCTTTCTGAGCCGCCTTCTGGACGAAGCGATCCGCGATCCGGAGATGGTCAAGCGCTGCCTGTGAGTATATGCCCCTGAAAAGGGGCATAAATCACCAATGATTCACTTATTTTATTAAATAATTTGTTGAAAATAGCATAAAAACTTTTATAATAAAGGTATAGGCGCTCATTTTCAGCAGGTTGTGAATCGGAGGTAATTCCATGGGCAAATTTGTTATGAAGCAGGCAAAGTCGGGCGGTTATAAATTTGATCTGAAGGCCACCAATGGACGGATTGTGGCTACGTCACAGATCTATAAGGCGGAGAAGTACTGCAGGAACGGCATCGCCAGCGTGGCGAAGAACGCGCCGGCTGCTGAGGTGGAGGACCAGACGGTGGAGGGCTTCGCAAAGCAGAAGCATCCCAAGTTCGAGATCTATCAGGACAAGGCCGGTGAGTTCCGATTCCGCCTGAAAGCCACCAATGGACAGATCATCGCGGTCAGCGAGGGCTACAAGACCATGAAGGCCTGCACGGACGGCGTCGCGTCGGTGAAGAAGAACGCGGTGGATGCTCAGGTGGTCGTGGAATAACAAAGCTGGGAATCAGCTCGAACTGGGAATCAGGGACGGTTCCTTTTCCCGCTTTTCGTAGAACGAAAAGTGGGAAAAGGAACCGTCCCTGATTCCCAGTTTTTCCCGGAATTTCGCAATTATTCAACATTTTCTCCTTGACACTGGTCGGTATTTATCATAGAATATCCTAGTGTTCCGCCCATGCCGCCGAAATCGTGTCTCCAAGGCTAAAGACGGAGCTTACGAGATAATGATCAGGTATATATAATAAGACGTTTATGGAGGTAGAGATTTGGCTAACATCAAATCTGCAAAGAAAAGAGTTCTGGTAAATGCCAAGAAGGCGGCGCGCAACAAGTCCATCAAGTCCGGTGTCAAGACTTCCGTCAAGAAGGTCGATGCCGCTATCGCAGCCGGCGATAAGGCCGCTGCTGTCGAGGCCCTGAAGAACCTTCAGAGCACCATGGGCAAGGCCACATCCAAGGGTGTTTACAAGAAGAACACCAACGCCAGAAAGATCTCCCGTATGGCTCAGGCCATCAACAAGATCGGCGAATAATCGGATGAGCGGGCATGGCCCCGCTGTTTAAGAGCAAAGAGTAAGAACCTTCCGACAGACCCAATCGGAAGGTTCTTTTGTTATCGTCACTTTTGGGAGAGAAGCCGTTTGGGAGGGAAGCCGATGCCTCGGCGAAGCACCCGCACTCCGATAAGGCTTTGGCATCTGTCATCGTCACTTTTGGGTGGTGAGCCGGCACCTTGGCGGAGAATCCGCACACCGATGAGGCTTTGCCGTCCGCCCTTCGCTCCGGAAATGTTACAGGGAGAAGCGCGCGATCATCATCTCCAGCGCTGTCTGGTCCTTCATGGCGCCGGTCTTCACGGCTTCATCCATGGAGACCGCGAAGGCCACGTGCTCCCGCAACTCCTTGATGCTGTAGCGCCGGGCGTTGCCCAGGGTCTTGCGGACGATGAAAGGCTTTAAGCCCAGCTTGTCCGCGATGATTGCCTCCGACATGCCCTGCTGGGAGAGCTCGAGAATCTTGAGCATCCTGTCGTACTCCCGGGAGATCAGGACAATCGCTCCCATGGGCTGCCGTTGGAGCGCCAGAAGATCGGCGTAGAGGGCGTAGGCCTTCTTTCTGTCCCGCCGCACAAGGGCGGAAATCATATCGAAGATCCGGTCCTCGACCTTGATGCAGATGACCGCGTCTATGTCTGACCGGGTCACCACGTCCATGTCCGGATGGGCTCCCAGGGCGTAGTTCACGATCTTGTCAAGCTCTGAGGCAATGGTGGTCATGTCCGTGCCGGTGCAGGCTATGATGTATCCCATGTTGTCTGCCGTGATCTTGAGTCCGTTCCGCTTTAATATGGAGGCCCCCCAGATCTTCAGGGTGTCCTCCTTCTGCTCCGTGAATTCGCAGACATAGGCCGCCTTGCTGACGGCCTTGTAGAGCCGGCCGCGTTTATCCACCTCCGCTTCCGAAAAAATGAGAACCGTGCTCTCGGGAAGGCTGCCCACATAGTCCGCCAGGCGGTCTGAGGCCCGCTTGAAAAGGCCGGTATCCTTGACCAGGATGAGGCGCCTTTCCGCAAAGAAGGGAAGGGTCTCGGCCAGGTCGATGATCTCGCCTTCGGTCACCTTGTCCCCCTCGAAGCGGGTAAAATTCATGGTATCGGTCTCCGGCACGATGGCGGCGGAGAGCTTCGCGGTAAAGCTGAGGCGGTTGTAGCTCTCCTGGCCGAAGAGAAGATAGATGTGTTCGAATGTATTGGTTTTGATGTCTTCATTTATCTTTTTCATGAGTCTATTTTACGATGGAACGATTTATGTTACAATATAAAATTGTAACTGCAAAGCCCGGGGGCGGGAGTGAACAGTTACACAGCACTCAGCTATCTAAATCTGAACAAGGAGCGTGCAAATTATGAAAATGAACCCCTTGATCGGCTCTGCGGCGGCCATCGCCATCAGCCTTTCCCTGGTTTGTTCACCTGTCATGGCAGCCGGTTCGGACTACTATCCCGAGAAGTCCCACGCGGACATGTCCTACGACGAGATGGTTTATGAAGGCATCGACACGACACAGCTCGACGCCTATATCAAGGATCTCAGCGCCCTGGCCGCCGGCGGGCAGCAGGACGATGCGAGGCTGGCCGAGCTCTACACAGCCATTGTGGGAGAGTTCGACCACTTTTTTACCCAGGAGGCCCTCTGCTACATTGCCCACGCCAAAGACGGGAACGACAAGGCAGTCTCCGATGAGTACGAGAAGATCCAGGAGACCCTGATCGACGCCAATGACAGGGCCAATGTGGTCCTCGCCGAAGTCTCCAGGACGACCCTCGCGCCGGCCCTGGAGGCCCTGATCGCGGAGGACGTCCGGGATGAGGAGCTGGCCGCGGAAATCATTCAGGACCTGAAGGAATACGAGCCGCTGACGGACCGGGAGAAGGAGATCGCATCCCGCCTGGCCTCCCTTCGGACCGAGTACAACGAGGCCTCTCTGGCCTCCTACACGGTGGAGGTGAACGGCAAGGTATGGACGACCGAGGCCTTCGAGGAGGATCCTCCCAGGGATGACGACGAGTACACCGCTGTGCAGAACGCGCTGAGCAGCGCCTTTAATGAGGCTGCCGCCGAGATCTATCTGGAGATGATCCCTCTTCTGGATGAGGAGGCAAGCCTCAGGGACTATGACAATTACGCCGACTATGTCAATGCGGAGGCCTACGACCGCGACTATTCGGCGGAGGAGCAGGAGAAGCTGGCGGAGGACGTCCGCACTTACCTGATGCCGCTGCTCGACGAAATCAGCCTCGCCCTCGACTTCGGCAGCTACCGCCGGCTGGACAGCAGGATTGCCGGCATGACAGGCGACGAGATGCTGGACATCATGGCTCCTTATGTCGGGAAAATACATCCGGCCCTCGAGGAGTCCTTCGAAGGCCTGCGGGCCCACAGTCTCTACGACCTGGAATCCAGCGACAAGAAGCTGGATACCGGCTTCACCATCGGGCTGGACGAATACGGGATGGCTTTCATTTTCAATTCGCCTTACGGGAGCTTCTCGGATATGAGCGGCGCTACCGTCCACGAATTTGGCCATTTCAACGAGGCCTGGCACTCGACGGTGCCCAGCTTCTGGCAGGCATCCCACCTGGATGTCTCTGAGATATCTTCCCAGGGACTTGAAACTCTCTTCCTGGAGTACGCGGAGGATATGTTCGGCGACAAGGAGGGGGCGGCCTACCGGGACGGCGTGATCTACAACCTTTGTTCCGCCGTCGTGACCTCCTGCCTGGTCAATGATTTTGAGACAAGGGTGCTGACCTCGGATGAGACCTGGACGAGGGACAGCCTGAACCAGCTCTTCTACGACCTGTGCGTCGAATACAACTACGGGCCGGAGTCGGTGGAGGAGTGCTACTGGTGGGCGGAGATACCGCACCTTTTTGAGAGTCCTCTCTACTACATGGCCTACGGCACATCTGCGCTCGGAGCCATGGACATCGCCTACGAGGCGTTGGAGGACAGAGACAAGGGCGTGGACAAGTATATGCGTCTTACGGCCCTCGCCTCCATGTATCCGCTGCGGGAGTCCCTTGAGAAGGCGGATGTGGAAGATATTTTTTCTGAAGGCGCGGTGGAACGCATCGCTGATGCCATGAGAGAAATGTTGGATTTACAGGCCCGACAGGGGAGGTACGCCCAACGAATTTATCTATATCTCGGAGTGATCCTGACAGCCATCGTCCTCATTGTGGTGGTCGCCATTGTCCTGATTCGGCGGGCGATACGCAAAAGCCGTGAGCGGCGGGAGAGAGCCCGCCGGGCAGCCATGCGGCAGGCGGAGAACCTCTACAACACTCCGGAAGCTGAACAGTTTTCTTACGGCTGGGGACAGGAACCGGGCGGCGACACCTTCTCGGATGAAGGTACTTATTTAAATGACGACACAGCCGCTTTCGCGGCCGGGCCGGAGGAACCGGCAGAAATACAGGATGTCCCTACGGGGCAGGATGGAGAATAAATGGACCAGAGCAAGATCCGCAACTTTTGTATTATCGCCCACATTGACCACGGCAAGTCCACCCTGGCGGACCGGATCATCGAGATGACCGGCCTTCTGACCCAGCGGGAGATGCAGGAGCAGGTCCTGGACAATATGGACCTGGAGCGGGAGAGGGGCATCACCATCAAGGCCCAGACCGTCCGCACCATCTACCGGGCCGACGACGGGGAGGAGTATATTTTCAACCTGATTGATACCCCCGGCCACGTCGACTTTAATTATGAAGTTTCCCGTTCCCTGGCCGCCTGCGACGGCGCTGTCCTGGTGGTGGACGCCACCCAGGGCGTGGAGGCCCAGACCCTGGGCAATGTCTACCTGGCCATGGACCATGACCTGGAGATCGTCTCGGTCATCAACAAGATCAACCTTCCCAGCGCCGATCCCGACGAGGTGGCCCAGGAGATCGAGGACATCGTCGGCGTCGAGGCCCTGGACGCGCCCAGGATCTCCGCCAAGACCGGTCTCAACGTCCACGACGTGCTGGAGGAGATCGTGCAGAAGCTGCCGTCTCCCGAGGGGGATCCGGAGGCGCCGCTCAAGGCCCTCATTTTCGACTCCCTCTATGACGCCTACCGCGGTGTCATCGTATTCTGCCGCGTGATGGACGGCACCATGAAGAAGGGGACCCGGGTCAAGATGATGGCCACGGGCGCCGTGTTCGAGGTCGTGGAGGTCGGCTACTTCGGCCCCGGCCGCTTCATCCCCTGCGAAGAACTGACCGCCGGCGAGGTCGGTTATATGACGGCTTCCATCAAGGAGATCCGCGATACCCGGGTCGGCGATACCATCACCACCGCCGACAGGCCCTGCGACGAGGCCCTGCCCGGCTACAAGGAGCCTCAGCCCATGGTCTACTGCGGCATCTACCCGGCGGACTCCGCCAGGTACCCGGACCTCCGGGATGCCCTGGAGAAGCTCCAGCTCAACGACGCCGCCCTCCAGTTCGAGCCCGAGACCAGCGTGGCGCTGGGCTTCGGCTTTCGCTGCGGCTTCCTGGGTCTTCTGCACCTGGATGTGATCACCCAGCGCCTCGAGCGTGAGTATGACCTGGACCTGGTCACCACTGCGCCCTCCGTTATCTACAAGATCTACAAGACGGACGGCACCATGATGGACCTGACCAACCCCTCCAACCTGCCCGATCCCTCCGAGATCGAATACATGGAGGAGCCCTACGTTCGGGCCGAGATCATGGTCACCACCGAGTATATCGGCTCCATCATGACCCTCTGCCAAGAGCGCCGGGGCATCTATGAGAGCACGGAGTATATCGAGACCACCCGCGCCATCCTCAAGTACCGTCTGCCGTTAAATGAAATCATTTACGATTTCTTCGACGCCCTGAAG
>ODAI012770344.1_pt1 | contig 10066 bp, 7 predicted proteins | sample 1539321 | NCBI WGS metagenome assembly ODAI01 (sample SAMN02144231, study PRJEB22623) | gut metagenome | biome: sheep rumen | host: Ovis aries | place: New Zealand | reverse complement strand
TGGCCAACTCATCCTCCTGATACAGGAAATACGGGCTGAGCAGGTCCTTGGCGGCCGAGGCCGACAACACATAACGAAGATCAGAGGCCTTTTCCAGTGCGCCCTAGCGCATGCTCAGCGGGACCAGGCGCAGCAGAACGGCAGCGTTGGCGCCGATTCCTTCCACTTCGCAAAGCTCCTGCTCTGAGGCGTTGAACACAGCCTGGAGCGAACCGAATCGGTCAAGAAGTGCGTGGGCGACGGGGTTGGTATCCTTTCGCGGCAGCGCATACTGCAGCAGCAGTTCCAGCGAACGGATACTGTCAAAGCCTGAAAGCCCGTCCTTCCGGAAGCTGTCGCGCAATCGCTGTCGATGGCCATCGTGAATCCCCACCGGAACCATCCCCCCTTACAGGTCCATAGTAGCGTAAGCGTTCAAATCGCTGCCGGCACGGACGCCGGCCAGATACTCATAGTAGCCCTGGGCGCCGATCATCGCTCCGTTGTCCCCGCAGAGCTTCAGCGGCGGAATGTAGAGCGAAAATCCGTTTTCCTGCGCCGCACGCTGAAAGTCGGCACGGATACGGGAATTGGCCGCAACACCGCCTGCCACAACCACCTTGCCATAGCCCAGGTCTTTTGCGGCGGCTACGGTACGGGGCACCAGACTGTCGCTGACAGCTTTGGTGAAAGAGGCGGCAAGGGCGGAGCGATCGATCTCCTCCCCTTTTTGCTCTGCGTTATGCACAAGATTGATCACAGCAGTCTTCAAGCCGGAGAAGCTCATGTCGTACGGATGACCAACCACATGGGCGGTGGGGAAAACGTACTTGCTGTCGTCCCCGCCGCGGGAGAGCTCATCAATGGGTTTCCCCCCGGGGTAGGGCAGGCCGAGCACCCGGGCGGTTTTGTCGAAGCACTCCCCTGCTGCATCGTCCCGGGTCGCCCCCAGGATTTTCATGTCTGTGTAGTCCCGGACGTCCACCAGAATGGTATTGCCGCCTGAGATTGCAAGGCAAAGAAAGGGCGGCTCCAGCTCCGGGTAGGCCAGGTAGTTGGCTGCAATGTGCCCGCGGATGTGGTGCACGGGGATCAGCGGCACCCCCAGCGCCAAGGCCGCAGATTTGGCAAAGTTCACCCCCACCAGCACCGCGCCGATGAGACCCGGCGCATAGGAAACAGCAACGGCATCGATCTCCCCGCGGGTGATGCCGGCGGCTTCGATGGCGCGCTGGGCCAGAAGCGAAATCGACTCCACATGGCAGCGGGAGGCGATTTCCGGCACCACGCCGCCGTAAACAGCGTGCAGCTGAGCCTGGGAAAAGATCTGATCGGTCAGAATCCGTCGACCGTCCTCTACGACGGCTACCGCCGTTTCGTCACAGGTCGACTCAAAGGCAAGAATTTTCATTGCCTCACCTCATTTCAAATACTTTGTCATTAAAATTGCGTTTTCAGTCGGGGCCTCATAGTAGTTCTTCCGCAGCCCCACAGGGACGAATCCGTGTTTGCGATAGAGCGCGATGGCGGGTTTGTTGTGCTCCCGTACCTCCAGAGTCACAAAGCTGAGCTCCCGCATTTCCGCTCGATCCAGAAGCGTCCGGATCAGGGCGTCGGCAATGCCGCGGCGGCGCTGCTCCGGCGCAACTGCGACATTGGAGATATAGCCCTCGTCCAGCACTGTCATCATCCCCACGTAACCCAGGAGCTCTCCGCTCTCATCCTCGGCAGCCAGAAACTCATGACTGTCGTCCGGCATCTGACCGAGCAGCATTTCCCGTGTCCAGGGCATGGAAAAGCAGCTCATTTCCAGTTGCTCCAGAGCCTCCAGGTGTCGGGGAGCGGCATTTACGATCCGTATCTCCATCAATGCGCCTCCGCCCAGCTTTGCCCGCTGTGAACCTCTACCGTAAGCGGCACGGAGAGATGCACCGCGTTTTCCATCTCCTCCCGAAGAATACGGCTGACAGCCTCCGTCTCCTGTTCCGGACACTCCACGATCAGCTCATCGTGCACCTGCAGCAAAAGCCGGGCCTCCAGCCCCTCCCGGCGCAGCCGCTCATCCACATGGACCATGGCAAGCTTGATGATATCGGCCGCCGTGCCCTGAATCGGCATGTTCAGCGCCACTCGCTCGCCGAAAGAGCGGAGGTTGAAGTTGCTGCTCTTCAGTTCCGGCAGTTCCCGCCGCCGCCCGTAAAGGGTGGAGACATAGCCGTTTTCCTTCGCCTCGGCAACTACCCGCTTCATATAATCCCGGACGCCGTGATATTTTTCCAGATACGCGTCCATATAGGCCTTGGCCTCGTTGGGAAACACCCCGATATCCTGGCTGAGTGAGAAGGCAGAGATTCCGTACACGATGCCGAAATTGACCGCCTTGGCCCGGCTGCGCAGCGTTGCCGTGACTTCCTCAAGCGGAACGTTAAAGACCTTGGACGCGGTAACCGCGTGGAAATCCTCCCCGCTGAGGAAGGCATCCCGCATGGCCTCGTCACCGGAAATGTGCGCCAGCAGACGCAGCTCGATCTGGCTGTAGTCCGCATCCACCAGCACCTTGCCCGGGGCGGCAACAAACATCCGGCGGATCTGCGCTCCCGTCTTTTTCCGAATGGGAATATTTTGAAGATTTGGCTCCCGGGAAGACAGGCGTCCCGTATCGGTAACCGTCATCTGGAAGCTGGTGTGGATACGACCATCCGGGCCGATGACCTTCAAAAGGCCGTCGGCATAGGTAGATTTCAGCTTGGTCAGCTCCCGATATTCCAGCACCTCATCCACGATGGGGTGCTTGCCGCGAAGCTTATCCAGTACATCGGCATTGGTGCTCCAGCCGGTTTTGGTTTTTTTCCCAGCCGGGAGCATCAGCTCGTCAAACAGAACCGTTCCCAGCTGCTTGGGAGAATTGATATTGAAATCGTGACCGGCGCGCTGCCAGACGCTTTCCTGCAGCGCGGCGATCCCGGCGTTCAGGCTCTCCCCGAAATCATAGAGCGCTTTGCGGTCGACCAGAAAGCCGCTCTGCTCCATGCGCGCCAGAACCGCGCAGAGGGGCAGCTCCGCGCTGCGATAAAGCTGTGTCATACCACGTTCCCGCAGCCTCTCCTCCAGGATCGGATACAGGTTCCAAAGTGCCTCTGCCCCAACCTGCTCTGTTCCCAGGTAACGCATCGCCAGCTTTTCCGGGGCGTAGTCGCCGGCGGTTGCTTCCAGCAAGTATGCGGCCAGTGCGGTATCAAAGGAGAAGCCTTCCAGAGACAGCCCTTCATCCAGCAAAAGGCGCATCAGGTCCTTGCAGTCATGGCCGATTTTTTCAACTTCCGGGGAAAATAGGGTTCGCAGAAGAAGCTGATAAGACTCGCCGCAGGCGGCCCAGGCTGCCGAATAGACCGTCTCTCCATCGCAGAGTTCCAGACGGTCAAGTCCGTCCGCAGACAGAATCGCAACGCGCTTCCCGGGAAGTGTCGCTGTCAAGGTCCCGGCGCTCTGCTCATCCAGCTCCAGGTGGGGCATGGCCGCTGCATCCGCTGTCAGAACAACTTCCCGCGTCGGTTCAAGCCCCCACTTTTCAATGAATTTCAAGAAGCCCAGCCGTTTCATCAGCTCATACAGGCCGGGTCCGTAATGGTGATCCCAGCGGTTATCTTCCGGTGAAAAGGCAAGCGGCACTTCCCGCAGAATGGTGGCCAGCCAATAGGAAAGCCGTGCGCTCTCCTCGCCCTCCCGCAGCTTTTTTCGCACGCCCTCCTTTACGTCCAGAGAATCCAGATCAGCATATATCTTCTCCAAACTGCCGTACCGGTGCAGAAGGTCCAGGGCAGTCTTCTCGCCGATGCCCGGAACACCGGGGATATTGTCTGAGCTATCCCCCATCAGCGCTTTCAGATCCACCATCTTCGCCGGCTCAAAGCCGTATTCCGCCTGAAACACCGCGGGCGTATAGTTGATGGTCTCCGTCTGCCCCATCCGGGTTTTCACATTGCAGACCGTTGTACTGTCGCTGATGAGCTGGAGACTGTCCTTGTCGCCGGTGACGACGACGCAGTCCCAGCCCTCCCGTTCGCAGATCGCGGCTGCAGTCCCCAGGATATCGTCCGCCTCATAGCCCTCCAGCTCGTAGCGCCGGATGCCCATGGCGTCCAGCAGTTCCTTCAGGATCGGCATCTGGACGGCTAAGTCCTCCGGCATAGCGGCTCGCTTGGCCTTGTACCCGTCGTAGGCCTTGTGCCGGAAGGTCGGCGCTTTCAAATCAAAGCTGACACAGACCGCCTCCGGCTTCTGCTCGTCCAGCAGGCGCTGCAGGATCGCAAGGAAACCATACAGGGCGTTGGTGGGCGTCCCGTCCGGGGCGTTCAGCGGGCGAACACCGAAGAAGGCCCGGTTCACGATACTGTTGCCGTCTATGATCATGAGTTTCATCGCAAAACCTCACTTTTCTCCGCGCAGGCGAATGATTTCGTCCCGCAGCTGAGCGGCGATCTCGTATTCCAGCATCTGCGCAGCCTTGCGCATCTTGCTCTCCAATTGCTCGATCAAATCCTTGCGTTCCCGCTCGGTCATCTTTACGCCCTTGCTCTTTGCCGCGTCGGGAGCGGCGGAAATCTCGATCAGATCTCGCACACTCTTCACGATCGTCTTGGGCACGATCCCGTGAGCCTTATTATATGCCATCTGCTTGGCACGGCGCCGTTCTGTCTCGTCAATGCAGGCTTTCATCGCCGGTGTAATGCAGTCGGCATACATGATCACATAGCTCTCCGCGTTGCGTGCGGCCCGGCCTACCGTCTGGATGAGACTGGTCTCGCTGCGCAGGAAGCCCTCTTTGTCGGCGTCCAAAATCGCCACCATGCCCACCTCGGGAATATCCAGGCCCTCGCGCAGGAGGTTGATGCCAACCAGCACGTCAAATTCTCCCATGCGCAAATCCCGGATAATCTCCATCCGTTCAATGGTGCCGATGTCATGGTGCATATAGCGGCAGCGGATCCCGGCGTTGAGCAGGAAGCCGGACAGATCCTCCGCCATTTTTTTGGTGAGCGTCGTCACCAGCACGCGCTGTCCGCGCTCGATCTTGCCGTTGATTTCGCCGATCAGGTCGTCGATTTGGCCCTCGATGGGCCGGACAAAGATTTCCGGGTCCAGCAGGCCGGTGGGCCGAATGATCTGCTCCACCACCTGTCCGGCGCGCTCCTTCTCATAATCCCCGGGGGTGGCAGAGACATAGATCCGCTGATGGATGCGCTGGGTAAACTCATCAAATTTCAGCGGTCGGTTGTCAAAAGCGGAAGGCAGACGAAACCCGAATTCCACCAGAGACTCCTTTCGCGCCCGGTCCCCCCGGTACATGGCTCGCACCTGGGGAAGCGTCACATGGCTCTCATCCACAAACAGCAAAAAGTCCTTGGGAAAATAGTCCAGCAGCGTCATGGGAGGGCTGCCGGGAGCTCTGTTGGAAATGACGCGGGAGTAGTTCTCGATGCCGGAGCAGTAGCCCAACTCCTGCATCATCTCAATGTCGTAATCCGTTCGCTGCCGGATACGCTGGGCTTCCAGGAGCTTGTTATTCTCCTCGAACCAGCGGACCCGCTCGTCACATTCCTCCCGGATTCGGTCGATGGCTGCCGCCATTTTCTCTTTCGTCGTCACATAATGGCTGGCGGGATAGATCGCCACATGATTCAGTACGCGGATCGGCGCGCCGGTCACCACATTGATCTCGCTGATGCGGTCAACTTCGTCGCCGAAAAACTCCACGCGTATGGCTCTGTCGTTGGAATACGCCGGGAAGATTTCCACCGTGTCCCCCCGGACGCGGAACATGTTGCGTTCAAAAGCAATGTCGTTGCGTTCATAGCGGATTTCGATCAGCTTTCGCAGCAGCTCATCGAAACTGCGGGTCTGACCCGGGCGGAGCGAGATGACCATATTGGCGTAATCGATGGGATCGCCCAGACCGTAAATGCAGGAAACAGAGGCAACCACAATCACGTCCCGCCGTTCAAAGAGGCTGGACGTGGCGCTATGGCGAAGGCGCTCGATCTCATCGTTGATGGAAGCGTCCTTTTCGATATAGGTGTCCGTATGCGGGATATAGGCTTCCGGCTGGTAATAGTCGTAATAGCTGACAAAATACTCCACCGCATTCTCCGGGAAAAATTCCCGAAACTCGCTGCAGAGCTGCGCCGCCAGTGTTTTGTTGTGAGCGAGCACCAGAGTCGGCCGGTTGAGCCTGGCAATGACATTCGCCATGGTAAAGGTTTTGCCTGAACCGGTCACGCCGAGCAGGACCTGCTCCTCCAGGCCGTTTTCCAGGCCCAGGACCAGATCGTCGATCGCTTCCGGCTGATCCCCGGTAGGCTGAAAACCTGAGACTAATTTAAAATGATCCATCGATTCCTCCGCCGATTTTCTTTCATTATATTGTATCATTCCAAGTTGGAAAACACAAGATGAACACTTCCCTTTTCTGCTGGGTTCAGAAGAGTTTTTGTTATCATCCAGCTTCCCTCAATTCCTTCTGGAAACGCAGCCGACAATCTGTTATAATACCACAAAGGCGGTGACGATCATGCAGACGAAAGAGATTCTCGGCTCCGTTACGCTGCAATGCGGCTGCGGCAAACTCACCGGAAACGAACGAGATACCTGTTATGAATTCCTGGGCGTCCCCTACGCCCGTGCCGGGCGATTTGCCTATGCCCGGCCTGTGGAAAGCTGGAACGGCTGCCTGGACGCGACGAAACCCGGCTTTGCCTGTCCCCAGAATCGAGGGTGGCACGAACACTTGGAAAACCCGACCAAGCTGTTTTACTACCGTGAGTATCGGGAAGGCAGTATATTCTCTTATGATGAAGACTGCTTGAATCTGAATATTTTCACGCCCAAGAACGCTGAAAACTGCCCGGTGCTGCTCTTTTTCCACGGAGGCGGTTTTGAATCCGGCGTAAACTCCGAGGATCCCTTTGACGGTGCCGGGATGGCCTCTCGGGGCGTGATCACCGTATTTGCCAACTACCGCCTTGGTCCTCTCGGTTACTTGACCCATGAGGAGATCCAAAAGCAGTTCGGGCGGGACGGAAACTTCGGGCTGGACGATCAGCTGACAGCCATTCGCTGGGTCAAGACGCACATCGCCGATTTCGGCGGCAACGGGGAGAATCTGACGCTGCTTGGCCAGAGTGCCGGTGCGATCTCTATCCAGTATCTCTGTCTGAACCCCGCGCATAAGGGGCTATTTCAGCGTGCTGCCATGATGTCCGGCGGCGGAATGTTTCCCCGCTTCGCTCTCCCCCGTCCGGCGGAAAGCACCCGCGGCTATTGGCTCGAATACATGGAAGCGGCGGGCTGCTCCACGCTGGATGAGCTTCGGCTGGCTCCGCTGGATCGGATCTTCGATGCCATGGAACGCATGGGAGAAAAGCGCCGGGACGGGATCTACCACACCATGCCCGTTGTTGACGGTTATTTGCTTCCCGCTCCCGTGGATGAACTGATCGAACATCCACTCCCTGTGGACTATCTGATCGGATATACCAACAATGATATGTACGCCCCGGCGATGGCCTGGATCGGGAACCGCTTTGCCAAAACGAACGGCGCCTATGTCTACTATTTTGATTTGGACGCCCCCGGAGATCGCAATGCAGCATTTCATTCCAGCGATCTGCGCTATGTATTTGAAACGCTTGCGGGAAGCTGGCGTCCCTATCGTGCGCGGGACTACGAGGTCTCAGAGCAGCTGGCGGATTACTTGGCGAGCTTTGCCCGCTGCGGCGACCCGAACACGCCAGGTCAACCGCTCTGGACCCGCGCCGGGAAGGGCTGGTCCCGGGTGCTGCGCATTGCGCCGGAAGGAACAGCCATGAAAAGAAGCCATTACGGGAAGCTTCTCGTCAATATGATTTTCAAAGGAGATCCCAAGGCATGAAATTTGACCATCGATTCACATTACGGGAGGCCGGGCCCTCCATGCGCTGCTATGCTGCCGACGGCGTCACCATGCGCCTGGATTTCATGGAAGGAATGCTCCGGGTTTCTCTGCTGCGGGATGAAGTCCCCTTGGTTCCGACCTGGAGCGTCTGGCCGCTTGAGGGGGATTGCCCTCTCCAGGGGCGGGACAAGCTCTCCGTGGAAGGGCTGCCTCTGGCAGTGCCGGAGCTGCGAGAGGACGAGGACGCTGTTTCCTTTTCGCTGTCCGGCGTTTCCTTCACCGTGGAGAAGAAGAACTTTCGCATCCGCGCCATGCAGGACGGCCGCCTCCTCTATGCCGATCGCAGCGGGCTTGCCTACAACTTCGCGGGAGAGCTTGGAGAAGGCTCCGCCCACTATACCGTGAGACAGAGAGGCGAGCGCATCTTCGGTCTGGGGGACAAATGCGGCTCTGTCAACAAATCCGGGCGAAGCTTCACCCTGGAGGCCACGGATTCCATGGGCTTTTCCGCACGCAGCAGCGACCCGCTCTATAAGCAGATCCCATTTTATATCTGCGAAAACAGCGCCGGGTCTTACGGGCTGTATTATGACAGCTATTCCAACGGCCGGGTCAACTTTGGCGAAGAGCACGACAACTATTTTGAACCCTTCAATTCCATCCGTCTGGAGGAAGAAAACCTGGTGTTTTATCTCTTTCTCGGCACAACCGGAGAGATCCTGCGGCGCTTTACCGCCTTATGCGGCGGAGCCGCTCCGGTTCCGGATTGGGCGTTTCGTTACTGCGGAAGCACCATGGAATACACCGACGCGCCCGACAGTGACCGGCAGATTCGAGGCTTCGCGGAAAGCTGCAGGGCAAACGGACTGCAGGCCGGCGGCTTCTACCTCTCCAGCGGGTACACACAGATTGAAGATCGACGCTGCGTATTTCATTGGAACACAGACAAGATCCCCTCGCCGGAGGCTCTCTCTTCCTTCTATCACGCTCAAAGCATGGAGCTGATTCCCAATGTCAAGCCCGCCTTTTTAACCGAGCATCCGCTCTATGCCCAGATGGCGGAGAAGGGCTATTTCCTCCATGAATCCGACGGCAGTCCGGCGCTGTTCCCCTTCTGGGGAGGCATGGCCAGTTATCTGGATTTCACCAACCCCGATGCCTACAAGTTCTGGAAAACCTGTGTGCGCAGACAGCTCATCGACAAGGGCTATCGGAACATCTGGAACGACAACAACGAATACGACGTGCTGGACGGCTCCATCCTGGCCTGCGGCTTTGGGCATGAGCTTCCCGCCCGCCGCATCCGGCCTCTGTTTTCCTATCTCATGGCTCGGGCCAGCCGGGAAGCCTGTCTGGAAGCCGCCGAGGAAGGCAGCGTTCCTTTCAACATCTCCCGCTGCGCCATTGCCGGAACGCAGCGCGTCGCCACCACCTGGACCGGAGACAATCTGACGGACTTTGAAGACTTGCGCTATAACCATTTCCAGGCCATGACCATGGCGCTGACCGGCTTTTCCTTCTTTGGCGCCGATATCGGCGGCTTTGCGGGCCCTCAGCCGGATCGGGAGCTGTTCCTCCGCTGGCTGCAGTACGGCGTATTCACTCCCCGCTTTGTGCTCCACTCCTGGAAGCCGGGTGAGCCCAGCACCATGCCATGGCTCTACCCCGATCTGATGGACACGGTGCGCCGCCTCTTTGCGCTGCGGGAACGGCTGCTGCCTTACTTGACCCGGGAGTACGAGCGCAAGCGCCTGCTCCATGAACCGCTGATCTATCCCGTTTTTCTGGCCCAGCCGGGCTATGATTGTGAAAGCGACTGCTTTTTCTGCGGCGACAGCGTTCTTGTTTGCCCGGTCTTTGACCGCGGCGCGGAAAGCGCCCGGGTCCTTCTGCCGGAGGCTCCGCAAGGCTGGCTTCTTCGAGGGGCGGGAGAACCGATCCCCGGCGGAAAGCGAATCTCAGTCTCTTGTTCCGTTTCGGACGAGCCGGTGTGGTTCCTGCGCCCCGGTGACACACTGTAAACATCAGATAAGCCCCTTTCGAGTTTGGCTCGAAAGGGGCTTATCTGATGGTACGGAATCAAATCTCGATGATATTCTTTTCGTAAGAGTCTTTCAGATGCCGCTCCTTTTCCTCCTGCAGCTCTTCCACCCGTCT
>ODAI012512354.1_pt1 | contig 10066 bp, 6 predicted proteins | sample 1539321 | NCBI WGS metagenome assembly ODAI01 (sample SAMN02144231, study PRJEB22623) | gut metagenome | biome: sheep rumen | host: Ovis aries | place: New Zealand | reverse complement strand
TGCGTCACCGCAAACATCGCAAACAGCAGTCTTTGTACCATCTTTTGTACATGTAGCATCATTATTAGAAACGTAAGTTGTAAATGTGTGTGGAAGTTTTTCTATTTTTACTATTGTTTCTTCCATTATTTCGCCACAAACTTCACAATGAACTGATTTTTGTCCTTCTTTGGAACATGTAGGAAGACTATCTATTACATAGTTTGCTACGTTGTATACGTGACCTGGTGCAGAAAGAGCAATGTCTTTTATTTCATCGCATCTTGAACACTTGTAATGCTCAACGCCATCTTTAACACAAGTATTTTCAATTGTTTCAATAAGTACAAAATCATGTCCAAGTGGTGGAACGGTTACATTTTTTCTTGAAAGTTCAGCATTGCAAGCGCTGCAATAAACTACCTCTTCATAAGAACCGCCTTCTGTGCAAGTCGGCGCAGTTTCATTTTCTTTTACCGCTTCATTTGGCGTATGGTCTAAAACTTTTAAAATTTCTGTTTTAGTTTCTTTGCAATCTGGGCAAAAATATTGTGCACTTCCTTCTTTTTCGCAAGTTGGCTGGACAGACGAAATTAATTTCCAACTATGTATATGGTCTGTATCGACTGCGTCGCCTGATAATTTATCCATATTAATATTAAAAAAGAAAGTTCCAAGCCATTTACCAGCGGTAATAGTAGGCGCTTCTATTTGTCCATTTGCATCTGTACTTAGTGTACTGTATGTCCAAGACGTTTTATCTTGACTTATGGTTGCAATTTGGTCTTCTTTTTTAACGGAATGCAACTTAAAAGATTCTTCTGGAACTACAAAAACAGTTTCATATCCTGCAATGTCGCCTTCTACTTTAACTATATAAGAAGCGTTTTTAGTTTCACCAGAAAGAACCAAAAATTTTGGCATAGTTACATTAAATATGGAACCGATTTTAGCAAAGACGTTGCTTTTATTTGTAAAATCTTCATCTTCGCTATTTTGATATTCTATTTTTTCAATAGAATTATCATTTGAATCTGTTTCATAAGCGAAAGAAGGAAAGACATTTCCTAAGACCATGGAAAGCGATAGGATAATGCTAAGAAATTTTGTTTTTTTCATTTTTTCCTCCTATGTTACAATAAAAACAATACTCATAAAATGTACAATATAAGTATGTTTTTTACAACATAGGCAAGGCGTAAAACAAAAAAAATATAACTTGTAAAACAAGTTATATTTTTAAGCCTCTATTTAAATTTTTTGATTGTGTATTCAATTTTAAATTATTATTATAAGTAAGACCAAAATAAATATCTTCTGTATTTTGCATTACAGGTTTTAAATTGTCTGGTGAAATAGATTCATATGTTGTTTTAAAAATAGAAAGAATGTAAATTGCATTTTTAATCTTTTCTTTATCTTTTTTAACAAGTGCTATTTGCAATTCTTTTTTTAAAAAGTAGTATACACTTAAAATATCTTTTCCTGTTTTATTTTCTATATTTACAGAATTTATAAGTTCGTCAAGACAATTCCCTGCTTTTTGAAGATTATTTTCAAAGTTTTCTTTTAATGCATCTTCAAGATAGGTAATAGTTATTTCATAAAGAATTTCTATCATTTGAATCTTGTTTGCATTTGCTATTCTTTTCGTAAAGGCTTGCTTTTTTAAATCATCCATAAAGTCTCCTTTTAATTTTCTTCGTCATCATCATCTTCCATAATTTCACGTCCAAGAACTCTATTTTCTTTTCTTTGTATTTCTACATTATCAGAAAGAAGTTCTTTTATTTTATTGGCATCTTTTACGTTTTTAAGAACAAGTCTGCCTGATGTTTTATCTGTTGTATTTAAGATTATATCACCAATATTAAATATTCTTTGGAAAATATTTGCTGTATATGTGATATCTAAAATTCTGTATAGTCTTATTTCTTCTGTTTTGATTGTTAAAAGCCCAGTTGTAATTAACAGTCTTTTTGCTGTAAGCTCGTAAATAGTGAAAGATAGTGGAAGACCAAAAAGTGTTCTTTTTCTGTCTATCCAAATTGATTCTTTGTCCTTATTATTATATTTTAAAGAAATTGAAAAATAAATTATAATAGCAATTATTATAAGCGCAATTGCAACGCCAAGTGCAACAATTATATTTTTTAGAGCTAAACTAAGATTAAGCATTTTTAAAATTCTCCTTTAATTTTCTATATTTTTATTAAAAATATGTTTTTTAAACAATAATTTATACATGATTTTTGAAATTGTTAAACTTTTGTAATTATTGCAAAAGTTGCAAAATTTGTGATGGTCTTTCATTTGCTTGTGCAAGCATGCTATTTGCTGCTTGTGTTAATATTTGCTGCGTTGAATACTCTGTCATTTCTATTGCCATGTCAGTATCCATTATTCTAGAATAGGCTGCTGTCATATTTTCTGTTGTAATATCAAGACTTGAAACTGTGTGTTCTAATCTATTTTGATAAGCGCCAATACTACTTCTTATAGTACTAAGTTTTGTAATTGCGTTTTTAATAGATTCTATTCCTTCTTTTGCACCTACACCATTTCCAAGGTCAAGGTTTTGAAGACCAAGTGATTTAAGCGAAATTTCTGGAAGATTAATATCTATTGTTTGTCCTTCGTTTGCGCCTATTTGCATGGTAAGTGCGCCTATTTTTGGAAGGGAAATATTAAGTGTGCTATCTAATTTGTCATTTATTTCAAGCCTAATTTCTTTTCCAGTATTATCAGAAAGTGTTAGAATGTTTTCATTTATAACAGCATTTTGTACGTTCATGTATTTATTTCCGTCTTTAAAAATTTCAATATTTTTACTGCTGTCATTTTCAAAGAATATTCCTTTTTTGTCTATTCCTTGGTCTGATGTAAGATTTAAGAATGATACGTCTATTCCTTTAATTTCGTAATTGCCTTCGTCCATGTTTTCAGAATAATCTAAAACTTTTACATTTGAATTATTATCTACATATCCTTTGTATGCAAAACTTCCATCAAGTATATTCTGTCCGTTAAATTGCGTGGTCTGTGCCATTCTTTCAATTTCACTTTTAAGCTGCATAGATTCTTCATTTATAATTTCACGGTCTTCTTTTGTAAGCGTGTCTGTGCTTGCTTTTATAGAAAGTTCTGAAAGACGTTGCAGGATGCTGTGAATTTCAGAAAGGCTTCCATCTGCTATTTGCATTATAGAAATAGCGTCATTTGATGTGTTAGTTGCCACTTCAACGCCTGATAATTGTGCATTCATTCGTTTTCCCATAGCAAAAGCACTAGGGTCATCTTTACTTTTTGTAATTTTCTTTCCACTTGAAAGTTTACCTAGTGATACATTTAAATTATTTTCATTTTTTCTTAGTGAATTATTGGCAATAGCAGCCTGTTTGTTAAAGTTTACTCTCATAACATTAATCCTTTCTTTTATTAAACTAATAGTTATGGAATAAGAAAGAAAAAAATAAAAGAAAATAAATTACTTAGAATTTATATATTAGAAATAAACATCCTGAAAAGGTCCTGCATATTAATAATACTTTTAAAATTTTCTTATTCCTGGTTATTTATAGTATGAAAGAAATTTTAAAAAAGAAAAAAATATTTTTAAAAATAAAAAACACTTGCAAAAGCAAGTGTTTAAAATGCTATTTTTTGAAAAGAAATGATAATATACCTTCTTTAAAAGATACTTCTTCTAAAAATTCCTTAGAAGGACCAAAAAAGCCTGGCATAGGGTCTGCTGTTGGCGATATTGCATATAAAAAAGCAAGCGGTTTTATAAAAATCATAATAAATGTTCCTATTGGTATTATAGGACTAAGTAAGTGCCAAGCTTGAACGAATGTATAGCTGCGACTAATTGCGGAGAAGAAAACAGTTAAAACAAAAACGCCTATTGTTGGCAAAATAGCGGATTTTAATACATGAAAAGTGAGCTTAACTAGTATATAGAAAAAATTATAAATTATCAGTATAATAAGACTAAGAAGACCACTAATAATCGTTTTTGGAAGGTTACGGACTGTATTTTTAAAGCGGTCGCGGCGTTCTATTTCTTTTTGTATTTTCTTTTCTTCGTATGCTTTTACATCTTTTACTGATTTTATATAGTTTTCGTAATTATCTTCCCATGTTTTAATTGCTTTTTGACAAGAATAGTCGTAAAGGGTGTTATCATTTTCTGCTTTTTCTTTGCAAATATCAAGCCATTTGCTAAGTGGCGACTTAGTATTGCCGTCTAAAATATACTGCTTAATAGTTTCACTTTTACTAAACATAAAGATAATATCAAGACAAATACAAGTATTACCATTAGAAAGTTCATAATTAAATTCAGGGGCTGTATAATAATAGCGTTTAAAATTTGTTTTATCGAAGAATTCAGATAAATACCTTAATGAAGGATTCATTTTATAAATTTCTTCTACATCAATTTCTTCTTTAAATTCTCCAGAATTTACTCTTTCATAAATATTTTTTATTACTTTATATATATTTTTAAAACTATAAGCGTTTTCAAGTTCTTTAATGTCTTCTAGTGTTAAAACCATTTTTGTAAATCCTTTCTGATTAATATATGAAAATTATATCATATTTTTATATTTATTTAAAGTAAAAAGCTGCCCTAAAGGCAGCAAGATTATAAAAATTATTTATTGTTAGCCGTGAATGTAACTGAATCAATTATTTCTGCAAGATAATCAGAAATTTCTGTATCAATCTTTTCGTCACCACTTAACTGTCCTATAACTTCAAACATTAAGTAGCCATCCATATATTCACGAAGAATTGCTGTTCTATGAAGTCCAGGATTATCAGTATAAACAGGTGATGAAACCCAGTAACCAGTAACGTCTTCTGTTCCAGGGAAAATACCTTCTGAATAAGTACTTCCTTCACCATAAACCTCTTTTAATTCTTCTATTTTTTCTTGTACAGTCATATTTGCGTTGTAAGAAGCAGTAACCATATTTGCACCGCCACCTTCACCAACGTACGTGAATACTGTTATTGCATTTTGTGTCATAATATCAAACTTTGTTGGATTGTATTTAACATTCCAACCATTAGCATCTTCATAAACGGTACCTTCAGCATTATTTTCGGTATTTAAATAATTATAAACATCAAAATCTTCTGGAATGGCATCTTTTAAAAATGTAAAAGTCATTTCTGCTTCGTTTACGAAAGAACCTGTGATATTTTCATCTGTAATTCCTTTAATTTTAAAAGTTTTTTCGCTTGGATTTTCACCGCCAAAGGAAAATACTATTTCACCATTTTCTTGCAGGCAGTCAAAAGGGACACCTGTTTTATCTGTTAGTGATTTTATATAACCATAAGTTGTATCACTAAAAACATAGTATACAATTCCTGTTGCCGTCTGCGCTTTATAAACGCCTTTTTGCATATATGGTGCTTTAAATTTATTTGCAATGGAATTTTCTGCAATAGCACTATCTTCTAATTCTTCTTCTGTTTTAACTTGTGTATCGTCAAGATTTAGTGCGTTTTGTGTGGTGTCTATATTTTCAGAAGTTTCTACTGAAGCAGCAGATGTGCTTTCATTTGTTGTTTTTATTTCTTTTTTTGCACTGTAACTAACTGCTAAAATTGATAAAAGTGCTACAAGCGCTACAAGTCCTATGCCGATTAAAATCTTTTTCTTCATTTAAAATTTCCTTTCTTTTTAAAATTTACTTTAATAATATGCTATTAATGCTAAAAATAAACGGAATATTTTTTAAAATACAAAGGCTTAGTTAAAATGAAAATTATAAAAAATAACAGTATATCTTATAAATCATATTATTTTTATAGATTTTATTATCAAGAAAAGGAGAAAACAAATGAATATAAATAATAACGAAGAACTTCTAAGTGCCATTAGTAATATCAGAGCTAGAACAGAAGGCAAAACTTATGACGAAGTTTACAAAATAAGAAGTGAAGTAGATAGGGAATTTATTGATTTCTTTGGAAAGAAATATTTTTACACAAAGAATTTTCCAAGACCTGTCTATTATGAAACTAAGGCTTTAAAAGAAGGTAGTAGAAAAGTGCCTGAATATGCAAATTTTAATGGAATTGGTTCATATTCTTATTTTGACATTCCAGGCGTTGGAAGAACTGCACTCTATAAAGATGTAGTGAAAATGATAGGCACCAAATTTGCAGTTTATAATGGGAACTATAATAACTTCACTTTTTCAATTTATGCAAAAGAATTAGATGTCGTTCTTACCTTTACTGCGCAACCAGAAGGCAGCAAATATATAATTGTTGGACTTAAAGTCTATTTTAGAAAAGGAAGTCCGATTAAAAGCTATACTTTTGGCGAGTGTAGCGGTGCATCTTTTAGAAAAGGACCTATTTTTCATGGACCTTTTGGCGAAGCTGAAAGCATTTCACACGCTTTTAAGAAAATGTACGGTGTAGATATTGTCAATATTAGGACTAATGAATACGTTAGAATTTGGAAATCTTTTAACGAATTCATGGAATTTAAAGGTCCTAAGAAAACAAACGGAAAAAGGCAAAAGCTAGTTGACGAACTTTGTAGTTATAAGTTGCCTGAAATTAAATTTTCTATTGATAATAAGAGAAGATGGAACGATCTTTTTACTGTTACGGTTGTTAACAAGGTAAAGGAAAATACATCTGTTCTTAGATGGGCTGTGTATGATAAAATTAACAAAGAATATGTAGATACACTTCGTATATACTCTGTTAATAATGAATATGTTTCTTGTAAAAGAAATGAATGTGGTGAATTCATTAATTATCCAGTCAGTAAGCTTTGTCTAGAAAATTTCCGTTCTGATTATATGCTTCCGATAGAAAAATGCGATGTTGAAGGGACTTCATTTTTATATTATTACAATATAATAAATGGAATGCCTGAACAGTCAAAAAGTATTGCACTTCTTGCTTTTATAAGGAATCCAAGACTTGAACAGATGTCTAAAATTGGTCTTTCAACACTTGTTTCACGTATTGTGAATAAAAGAAATGACTCTAAGATAAAAGAAGCACTTCATCAGACATTGTTAACAAAAGAAGACAAGAAGAATGTTTTACAATATCTTGGACTTAATAGTTATCAGGTAAGTAAGTTTGGAAAGCTTTTAGATGATACAAAGGATGATTATTATAATAAGAACGATAATGCAATTTTTATCCTTAAAACAATTATTTTTCTAACTGATGATTTATCGTCAATTGACAATGATACTTTTGATATTGCACTTAATTTCGTGGCACACTGGGAAAAAGGTAACACTTACATACTTAGAAGTATTACAACATTTTTACAGAAAAAAGATGAAAAAATGTATAGAAATTTTATAGTAAATTCGCTTCCGAAATTCATTGACGAAAAAGATTCATATAAAACTTCTGGCAATCTTCGTCTTTTTGACGACTATCTTGATATGGTAAAAAGACTTGACGCTTTTGGCGAGTTAAAACTTACTTTTGATAACATGGCACATCTTCAACAGATGCATGATATTGCTGTTGACGTTTATAACACTAAACAGTATCAAGAATATGCTGAAGGTTTTTCAGAAAGCGTTAAGAAAATTGCTAAGTATGAATATAAGCCAAAAGATAGTAAATTTGTTGTTGTTGCACCAAAAACACCAATGGAAGTTGCAAAAGAAGGTATCGAACTTCATCACTGCGTTAAAAGTTATATTCCAAGAATTGTAGAAGGAACAACAAACATCATGTTTATTAGAAAAAATGATGATTTGGATAAACCCTTCTTTACTGTTGAAGTATCAAATGACAAGACTATCGAACAAGTTCATGGTCTTTCAAATAGAAATGCTGATACAGAACCTGGTCTTACTGAATTTGTTGAAAGTTGGGCTAAAAAGAAAAAGTTGGAACTTAAAACAATCGATAAGGTTAGGTAAAAAACTAAAACAGAAAAGCGAAAGCTTTTCTGTTTTTTTTTGTTTAAAAAGACTATATACAAAAAAATAAAGTGCCTAGCAAAAGCTAGACACTTTTAAAATTATTTTTTAATTTTCTTAACAGCAAGAACTACACCAGACATAAGGACAAGCATTATAGCAACGTAAAGCATTACATTGTTATTATCGCCAGTCTGAACTCTTGTTACAGTTGTATCAGCAGCTGTGGTCTTTACCTGTTTAGGTTCGTCCTTCTTAACAACTACTGTATCTTCTTTTTCATCTGTCATAGAAACTTTTACAGTTTCGTTCTTATCTGTTACTTCAAAAGTAACATCTGCTGCTACCTTATAGCCTTTTGGAGCTTCTACTTCTTTAAGTGTGTATTTACCATGCTTTAAGTTAGTGAAGTCTTTATGTGTACTTCCTGATGTCCAATTAGCAACCTTTTCACCAGATTCATCGTAAAGTTCAAGTTTAGCACCACTTATGTAGTTTCCAGAAGCATCTACTTTTGAAATTTCTACTTTTGTATGTGCGTCTTTCATTGTAACTTTATCTTTTACTGTGCTTGCCTGATGAACTGTGAAGGAAATTGTTTCAGCCTTTACATATCCGCTTGGTGCAGAAAGTTCTGTAAGTGTATATTTGCCAGGAGCAAGTTTAATTTTTTTAGATTCTTTTGTTGATGTCCATTTTTCAATTTCTTTTCCAGATTCGTCCTTAACAACAAGAACTGCACCTTCAATTTCTTTTCCATTTGTAATATCAACTTTTGAAATTTCAACTTCTTTTAAATCTTCTTTTTCATCTACCATTTCAACTTCAATGGTTTCTGCTTTTTCTGTTACTTCAAATTCAACAGGAGAAGCAAGTTTATATCCTGCTGGTGCTTTTGTTTCTACAAGTTTATATTTACCAACTGGAAGTTTTTCAATAAGCTGTGCTTCTTTGTTAGAAATAAAGGAAGTAATTACTTTTCCGCTTGAATTTCTAATTTCAAGTGAAGCACCTGAAATAAGTTTTTTATCTTTATCAACTTTTTTAATTGAAACGCTTGTACGAACATTTTCTACTACAATTTCATCGCCTTCAAGTTTTTTAAGGTCATTTGGTTTTGTAGAAGGTGTTGTTACGTAAAGTTCAAAGCGAAGTGTTTTATCTGAACTTTCTTCTAGATTTTTTGCTTTAACAGAAAAATCAATATCATTTGCTTTGATATATCCAGCAGGTGCTTCTACTTCTTTAAGTGTGTAAACAACGCCAGATTTAACTGCTACGAAGTGTGACTGTTTTGTTGAAGTCCATTCATCAAGTGTTTTTTCAACGCCATTTTCTTTATAAGTAACTTTGAATTTAGCGCCTTCAAGCATACTACTATCTTTTGCATCTTTTTTAGTAATTTTTACATTGTAGTATTCTTCTGGAAGTTTAAAGTTAAGTACGTTAATTGTATTATTTGTTATATAATCAAGCCCATTATCACCAAGACTCTTTTTACCAGCGTAAAGTTTAATCTTACCAGGATAGTAATAAGAAACTTCTCCTGTAAGATCAGCACCGTCTATGGTACGTGCTGCACCATTAACCTGCCTAACGGCTTGAGAAGTATTTGGCATAGCAAGTGTATAGAAGAAAACGATATCTTCTTCTTTTTCATATCCTTCTGGTGCTTTAACTTCTTTAAGTGTGTAACGAACATCAGGTTTAACATTTTGAAGTTTGTATCCTTCTGTTGTAGAAGTCCATGATTCAACAGTATTGCCTTCTGGGTCTACAACAATAAATTCAGCACCTGCAATATTCTTATTGGTTTCACCGTCTACTTTATTTATAGTAATATCGTCACGTTTAACATTTGGAACTACTACAATACCTTCGCCCTTTTTCTCAAAATATTTTTGAATAACACCGTCAGATGTAAATCTAAACATTTGTGTGCGACCTGTTCCAAAATAACCATTAGGAATTTGTGTTTCTACGATAGCATAAATGTAATCTGGGTCAAGATTTTTTACTTCATGACCTTTATCATCAGTTGTCCAGCTTTCTACAAGTGTATAATCGTCTGCATTAAAGTCGTCGTTTTCTTCTTGTACTTGAGTTTCTTCTGTACTTCCTGTAGTAGCGGCGTCTATTTCTGCTTCTTTTTC
>ODAI010384605.1_pt1 | contig 10066 bp, 5 predicted proteins | sample 1539321 | NCBI WGS metagenome assembly ODAI01 (sample SAMN02144231, study PRJEB22623) | gut metagenome | biome: sheep rumen | host: Ovis aries | place: New Zealand | reverse complement strand
ATTAAGGAATTTAATGTTCTTGAGGGAAACTCTTACTTCAAGGTGACTACAGGAGATATAACAGACAATTCATCTGCTTATTCTGCTTATCAAAGTGTGTTCTATTTTGTTTATGACGCTGACATTCCAACTGCTCCAGATTCTTCAGAGGATTTTGAAGCATGGCTTACATGGGATAAAACATATAGCTATAGAGTTAGAAATCAATATAGAAACGGTTATGTTCCAATTCCAGTTCTTACTTCTTATGATGGAAAAACTCTGGTTGCCGTTCCACCGGCTCTTGAATTGCTTACAGTAGCTGATGTAAAAGAAAAATCTGGTGGCTACGAGAAGGATCAGGGTGGTACTGATATAAATTATACTGCCTCTTCCGGCATAAGTCTCGATTTTGATACAGTACGTCCTTATGCTCTTTGTGGCATAAAGAATGTTCAGGAAATTACCCTCGGAGTTACTGCAACTTCACTTCCGGCTTACACATTCAAGGACTGCTCAGCTCTTAAGTATGTCTATCTTTCTATTGCAGGCAGCACAATTAAACCGTACACATTCAGCGATTGTACGGCACTTCAAGGTGTGAACTTCCAGTCAGAGACTATCACCACAGTTCAATCCAATGCATTCGATGGCTGTACGGGTCTGCAGAGACTTTACTTCCAGGCAGGCGAAAACACCGGTAGGTCAGGTACGGCATCAGACGCATACCCAGCCAGCTGTACTGTTACAATTTCTGGTTATGTTGCCTAAGCGGTAGGGATTGTGGGAACAAAAAATCCGTCCATGGATTTTTTGTTCCTACGAGAATTTTCTAACGAAAATTCTCTCCTTGCTTTCACCCTGCGCGACGAAGCGTGCAGGGTAACGCCATTTATTCTTGAATTACTGGAAAGTTCAGTTATACTTATAAAATAAGGGGCTGATATGGAAAGTAAAATTCGGTTCAAATCTTTGTGCAAAAAACTTTTTCCAGTGTTTCAAGCGGCTTTTCTGTTGTTTTGCTTTTCAGCCTGTAATTATGAAGGTGAAACGACAATTATAAATTCTGCGAGCACTGCTTCAAAAGAAGAGAATCTGAATTTTGAAAGCCGTAGCGTTCCATACATCGAAGATTCATATTCCAAAGTTTCTTCTATTTTTATGCGGTTTTATGAAGAAAACGACTATCTTCCCTATGTGGGTGTAAAATACTGGCTTTCCTGGTGTGGAATTACAGTTAATAGTTTGACTTATTCCAATGGCGAATATATTCTCCTTGCAGAAACTCAAGGGAAAACCATTTCACTCGTCATAAATCATAAAAACAACACGATTTATTGTCCCAGCTGGGAAGTTTTTAACGATAGCGATAAGGATTTGAGTTTTGCAGAAGGAACAAAATTCATAGAAATAACCAAAATGTTTAGCGGGCAGAGAGCAATTACCTTTGATCTTGGGAAATACGGATTTAAGATTTATGCCGGCATTGAAGATGTCTATGTTCCCTTTTGTGTTATGAATCAGCTTTTTACCTGTAATGTTTTGAGACGGCAACTGCTTTATAATGGTAAAAAAGTTTATCATTATACTGATGGGGAGTTGTATTTTGATTTTGTAGACAGTCCTTGGTATTCTGATGTGTACAATCGGCCTCAGAAGTTGGTTGACATTTCCTACAATATGCTTTGCATGACTCACGATTATCTTTATGGGCAGCCGGGATATTATGGCTTTGCTGATGACGGCAATGGATACGCAAAAGAAGATGTCGTCGCACTTGCAGATAAGCTTCCATTTGATGAAATGCTTATGCAATATGATCCAGAAACAAGAACTCTTCTTAAGTCAAAATCTTATGTTGATTATATTAAAGGGCTAAAACGCCTTGTTGCCTATACCTATGGTGACATTCATGCAAGCGCAAATTGGACAAAAGTTTCTTCTAATGGATACGTTTATCTAACTCTGGGAAATTCAGAAATTCGGAGTGCTATTAGAAGTGTCGAAAATAGCGGAAAAAAACAATTTCGTGATAGAAAAGATGCCGAGCTTCATAAAGCGCGTGAGGACGCTGGCCTTGAAGATTATGGTTATTTAAAAGATGAAAAGGAACTGGAACTTATAGATAATGGAAAGACACTTGTCATTCGTTTTGATTCTTTTAGCATGTATAAAGCAGGCTGGGATGAGTATTATAAGAATCCTTCAGGGGAGCCTGATCCTGAGAAGCTTCCTTCGGATACTATCGGTTTACTTTACAAAGCATTCTATAATATTAAGAAAGACAGTAATGAAGAAAGCGGAGATTTTAAAGATGTGTCAACTGTCCTTTTTGATGTTTCTTGCAATGGTGGAGGATTAATAGACTGTCTACGATGGATTCTTGGCTATCTTTCTAAAACTGCAAATATAACTTATGATGATGTTCATACGGGCGCAAAATATAATGAATATTCTTATTTAGATTTTGATCTAGACGGTGAGGTTGATACAGCTTACTATGTAAATTTCATAGGGTTGAATTTTGCGGTTCTTTGTTCACATTGTTCTTTTTCCGCTGCAAATTCTTTTGCTTGTTTTGCAAAAGAGCGTGGGGCCAAAATTCTTGGTGAGCGGAGTGGTGGCGGAAGTTGTGTTGTAAGCCAGGCTGTTACCGCAGACGGTTTTCCATTCAATTTTTCTGGTAATATGCGTTTTTGCAATGAAACTTTTGAAAAAACTGTTGAAAATGGCGCTGTGCCGGACAAAGAGCTTTCTTATTCAGATTTTTATGACAATGATTCTTTGATTGCGTCTCTTAAAAAGGTTTTTGGTGAAGATTATCCGCAATAAGTGAGTGTTTGCATTTTGTCTTGCGTGAAAGCTTAAAACAACTAAAAATCTTTGACAAATTTCTCTGAAACGAAATAAAATTATACATGGGGGGAGCAGGGATTGGGAGCTGTTATGCTTTCATAACTTTCATTTCCAGAAAACCTGCCGTTTCTTCTGCCCAGCTGAACTGGCTCATAAATTCACCAGCGAAGCTATTTAATGCATTTTTGTCACCGGCAAGGAAATCATAATAATCACATTTGACTTCATCGGGATTGATTCGAAAATTATTGTATTCTGTAATAAAGAAATTCTGAATCCCAAGTTCAGCCAAAGTATGCTTTATATCTACGATAAGATTTCTGAGACTGCTACCATGTTGGCTTGAATTCGCTTTGTCGCCCCAAAGCACGGAAATCAGTTCTTTTGTGTTTACGGAGCTTCCGTTTTTGTAAACGAGATAGCCAAGTAATTCGTTGGATTTTTTTCGAGAGAATTTGACGACCTTGTTTTCGTATAAAAGCGTGAAGTTTCCGAAAGTTTTTGCTTCAAGGCTCTGTTTTTGTTTTTTTAGGAACATTATGTGCTTTTTTTCGATTCTCCTTTTGTAAAGCGACATGCAGAAAATCAGAACTGCTGCCAAAATGGAATCCGCAAGCCCAGTCAGTCCGAAATTTGAATAAATTCCCGGAGCCATCAAGCTTAGTGCCGTTATGAGTCCTACCAAAAAGAGAATTGGTGAAAATGAAAAGACACAGAGAGCAATAAAACAAGTGAGGCAGTAGGCGACAAATCCGTTGAAAGGCTGTCCGAGAATGTAAAAATTGTAGACGGCGGCAAGAAGTGTTGCATAAATGATTATGTAGACGGGAATCGTCTTTACTTTGTAGGCTTTTTCTTTTGAAACATTTTTTGTGCATTTTGAAAACAGAAAAGTGAAAATGCCGAGAATCATGAAAATACTGAAATAAATCATCGAGACTTGATGTTCGTGAAGATTCGCATGATGCATTACTATTTTGGCGATTAAATTTCCGATTCCGAATAAGAATAAGAATGGGCTGACAAAAAGCAGGATGATTCTGTTTGATTCGCCCGAATCTGCCAAATCTTGATGAGAAATCCAGTAACGATTCTGATAAATTCTTAGAATCCCGATTTGCATGTTTCCTATTATAACCGTTTTTTCTAAGAATGTGCTTATTCCGTGCTGAATTTTCAAACCTTTTGTGCTGATTTTGTGCTTTTTGTCATCTAAAATTTGGTAAAAAAAAAGGAGACTAATATGAAAAAATTTATTTTTATTAAAATCGCTCTGCTATTTGCACTCATTTGTTCGTTTGTTTTTTTGTCATGTTCAAATGATGAAGAGACAGGCACAAATCAGCCGGAAAAAGGAAGTCCTACTGCACCGAACTTCTCATATGGCGAGTATATGTACAGCCAGTTATCCAATGTTGTCTTTTATCTAGATTCACAAAGATGTCTTGCACTTAAATTTAAGGATATTGGAAATTACAAGGCATTTGATGTTACATCATCGGAGTGTGTAAATAATGTGAGAAATTATGTTGATTATGGATTATCTGGTGAGCTTGTGTGGCATCCGACTATTAGCGATCTTTCGGCATACAAACTAACTATAGAAGGAACAAAATATTATGTTTATTCAGGATTTTTAGGTGCGGAGATAGGAACACTTGGAACGGATGGTAGTCTTTCGGGAACAAGACTTAAATCCATAACGGACAAAAGTAAATTTACACTTCCCGTAGATGGAAGTTATATTTCTATTTCAGCTTCCAGTGAAACAGCGACTAAACTCACGATAAACAATGAATCAAAATACCTCTACGCAGTTATTTCTGGAGATGGACAAAGCATTACATTCTATTTAGACGATTCTGATTCAATTACCGATTTTACTTCGCTCACGCCTTATGATTCTCTTACAGGTCTTAGTTACGGATTTGGATTAACTTCATCAACTCCATACACAGAAGTCACTAAAGATGGCTGGGAAATAAAATACGCCAATTCGAGACTCATAGTAACAAAAGAAAATGTGATTACTTCTTCGGTCGTTTTGAAGAAAAAAGAATAAATCAAAACATAGAAAAAGGAAGATTAATATGAAAAAAGTAAAATACATCACAATTTTGTTGATTTCTGCTATTTTGTCTGCTGTTATTGCAGGCTGTGCAATGGGCGAAGATGGTAAAGATGGTCGAGATGGAAAGGACGGTAAAGATGGAAAGGATGCTCCGAGCATTGCGGAACAGACTTTTGATGTGAAGATTGAGGAACCTACCCTGAATAATGTAGTTATCCGCGGGCGAAAAGATGGAGAAGTCAGCGATTTAGGGCATATCACTCTCGGATTTTTGACCGGCAAGGAAGAAATTCCTTATGTTCCGCTTTTTGATAATATTCTTAAGGCTCTAAAAGGCAATGCTTATTCGATTTCGGAAGTAAATGCTGAAACTACGGAAGTGACGATTACAAATTCCCAAACGAAGACAAAAGCCGTCGTTGATTTAAAAAGTCATGCAATTTACTTTGATAACTATGATGCGTTCTTCCAGAATTCACAGACCTATTTGGATCCTACGGCCTGTGCCAATATTGGTGACTACATGGAAATAACAGATGCTTCCAATATTCCGGGACAGCCGATTAAGCTGGATTGGGTTAAACAGGATATTGGTGTTGTTATCTTTAAAGTGGAAGAGGACTATTGTCTGGGAATTCCGCTTCAGACTTTTGATGATGTTTTCGGTGGCACTCTGATTTACAATGGAAAGAACTTATATTATTCAACTAATGTAAAAGATATTCCTGTCGTTGCGGCTGATTATTATGGAACAGAAACTGCATCGGGCGTAAGAAGTGAGGCTCTTGCTGAATTCTGCTACAACGAGTTGTGTCTCAATCTTGACCTCAATTACGGCTTAAAGGCGATTCACGGAATTGAGGCGTTCCCAGATTTTGACTCGTATTTCAAAGCCGCAGGAATCCGTGATGACCTTAAGAGCACCAATGCACTCACTTTTGCGAATGCTTTGAATGATGTTTGCTCTTTCTACTTTGGTGACGGTCATTCTTCTTATAACGGACATTCTTATTATCTAGGAAAGGATGCGACACTTACGTAAAAACATACTTCTGCCATGGTCAAAAGCTATTTAAGTCATTTTGAGGATTATGTTAATGCAAGGAATAAAAAAATCGGCAGTCAGTCCGTATATTCAGACGAGAATAAAGTCCGGGATCCAGTTAAATGTTATGAGGTTTCAAGTGATGGAAAGACAGCGATTGTCAGGTTTGATCATTTTACGGTCAACCAGTTGAAAGGTGATGCCATAAAAACATTGGTTGCAGGATTTACTGATGAAAAAATGGATGCATATGTTCATGCCCTTGAAAATGAATATGACACAATCGCCTTGATTCACGCAATCAACGAAAAAATTCAGGCAGATTCTAACATTGAAAACATCGTTCTCGACATGAGCTTGAACGGTGGTGGGGCAAATCATTCGGCGGCGTTTGTTCTTGCATGGCTTCTCGGAGAATGTACTTTTGATTTTAACAATCCGATAACGGGCGCAAAGTGGTCTGCGACTTACAAGGCCGATGTTAATTTGGACGGCTACTATAATTCCGCAGATACTGTGAGCGACAAGAATCTCTTCTGCCTTATCTCGCCAATCAGTTTCTCATGTGGAAACATGGTTCCGGCAATGCTCAAAGCCTCTGGTCGTGCAACGATTCTGGGAGTAATGTCCGGTGGTGGAACAAGTTGCGTTTATAACACAAGTGCGGCAGACGGAACGATTTTTCAGGTTTCAAGTAAAAATGTAATGAGTGTTGTAAAAAACGGCTCAAGCTACGATATCGACACAGGAATCGAACCGCACTACTACATCAATAAGCCAGAAAATTTCTACGATAAGGCAAAGATTTCTGCATTGGTGAACGACATAAACGAAGCGAAGTTGGCAAATTAGAAAAAGAATTTAATTTATCAGGAGCAGGATTATGAAGAAAAAGAATATGTTTGTTATTTTCATGTTTGCAAGTTTGTCGGCTCTCGGTTTCCTCGGGTGTAGCTCAGACGATCCGTCAGTTGATAATTCAGATCCTTCTCCGCTCAGTTATGAATATTTGACAGCTAATCGTAGCTTTATGGGTGGTTCTCTTATCTATGCTCCTGATGATACGACAGGTGAGAAAAGTCAGATTAGAGCAGGCACAAAAATTGGCGTTCGGCTAGGAAAATTAAAAATTAATACGGAATCTGTTCAGGTTTTCCCAGCGGGTACAGCTTCTATAACGAGTACTGGAAACCATGATACAGTTGAGGACTCGAACGGCACTGGCGGGGCTTCTCTTGATTCACTTTCCCCAGTTTCTTTGACAACGAATTTGTCAAGTCTTGGCGGGGAGGCCGCGGGTGAAGATTTTTACGAAGATATTCCAGAACAAGCAGATGACGGATATTTGACTGTGGATAGCGTAAGTTCGGATTCTATTTCTCTTACATACACGAATGTAAAATTTGATAACAGCTCATCGTCTAAGTCATTTTCAATTAAAAAGGGGGAGGCACATGATTTAAACGGAAGCGGTCTCCACAATCTCAGGTATGATGAGCCAGAAATCCGGAGAGCTGGTTTTGGGGATAATACCCGCTGGCTTACTTTTATGAATGAAGATGATGCTCTCGATACGACTCTTTTTTACAGGTTCTCTGAAAGTGAGGTTCGCTCAGGCTATCGTGCGGTTGTGCAGTCAGAAGCGGTTGATGAGGGTTTGTACGGTGTAAACAGCGAAGGTGATTTTTTGTACATTTTCCATGGCGATAACAAAAATATACACGATACGATGGCCTATGGTGATTATATTATCTGTATTCCTGAAAATACGGGCCTTACAGAAGATAATATTTCTTCTGGCGAAAGTTTTTCAAATCCTGCTATAAACGATGCTTCTACTAATTTAAATGAATTTTACGATAGCCTTGAGGCACTAAGCTCTACTGACCCAACATTGAATTTTGGCGGAATTTCGTATGTCGTAACGGCAAGTAGTTCAGGGCGTTCTCTGATGAGCAGTGATGAGTTCGAAAATTTTGAAATCACTTATACCTACGAAATTTGGCAATTTCCTGATGGAGAGCGTGGAGTTGAGAATTTATTTGAGGATTTAGGCTCGGACGAAACTATTCTGGCACAGTTGAATTTTTCTCAGAATATGACGATTACTGAAAAGCTTGACCGGCTGAACACGATGCTTGGAAGTGAAGCGTTTTTTACTCATATTGTTGATGCAAACATTCTCAATGATGCAAGTCTGAATCATGATATGAAATATACATGGAGTACCGTATCGCAAGATGATAAAATAAGGCTTTGTCGAAATCTGCTTGATGAGTTTTATGATGCTTCTCCGCATGCAGTTATTGACGCACCAGAAATTGAGAATATTTATCCAGATTTGTTTGTTAATACCGGAAGTCCCGAAAGTTTGAATTCTGACTCGTATTCAGGAGCCAGCAATATTGTCGTTGATTTGCAGGACAGTTCTCGTAAAGTTTATTCAAGCTATGGTAACTATAAGGATAGACATGATGAACTTCAGAAAGAGTGGAAGAAGTTCTATAGCATTGATTTGAGTCAGGTCATTTTATATCCAGTTCAAAAGGACAAGACAAGCAGAATTGATCCAAAGACAGCGGGATTGAATTTAAGTGCAGGTGTAAAGGCTAGCGTATCCATAAAAAACAAGCATGCGAGAGTAAGGTTAGGGGTAGGTGTATGGCTTGATGTAGATTTGACATTGCAAAGTGTAGAAAGAATTCTTGATGATATATTTGGAGCGAATGCAATCATTGCTAGTGGAATGGAAGAAAAACTCAATAAACTATTCGGTAACAATCAAAACTGCGAGGTCAAATTAAGCGATGTGCATTTAAATGTCGGTGGTGTTCCACTTGTATTCGGTGCATCAGTTAAAGCAGGTTTTAACTTTAGCTTTGGAAGTTTAAATCCGCACATTTGCTTTTCAGGAATGTATGGTGGTGAAACTGAGATAAATGCAGATTATGGTTTTAGGAAGAAGATAAAACCTTATTTAAAAGTTAAAGCAAAAGCAGATCATTTCAATTATACAGATTTATATTTTGGGATTGAAGATTGGAATGCTCCTTATACAGATATAACTTTTGAACCGTGGTTAAAGTTTAATCCCTCGTTTGGATTAGGAGTTTCTGCCGTCAGTGTACGAGCTTCTGCTCCCATAACGGTGGGGGGACATTCTGTGTTCTTTTTATATGGCGCTGGTGAATATCAAAACGGAGGAGAAAGATTTGGAATTAGGGATTTAGGAGTTTTTCTTAGTGTATATTTTATTCCATATTTTGAGGCGAACCTTAAGATTGTTAAAATCAAAAAGAATTTTGCCACGCTGAAACCAGTTGACCATAATCTGATACTTTACCCCGAACCGGTAAGATTTGAGCGGAGAAAGGATAATTAAATGGACTTGTAAAGCACTCCGAATTCTTAAAAAAACTAAAAATTTCTTTGACAAGTTTTCCTATGATGGCGATAGCGTTACCACCGAAGAAAGCGAGAACAAATACGACAGGCTCAGCTTGAAAGTCGGTGGCTCAATCATAAACATCGGAAAGGCAAGCATGAGAATTAAGGCAGGCTTGTTTTATCAGTGGGATTGGGAGTACAACCGCAACGAAGAGAGCTGGTTTCATTCTGGCAAATTTATTTTTGGCGTAGGAATGAGGAATTTGTACTGATGGGGATTGGAAAGCACTTGAAACTTGTCGCACCCTCTAGCATAAAATCCCTTTTTCTGATATTATTTGCTTTCAGTATGAAAACGGTAATTTGTTTTGACATGCTGAGTCTCAAAGTAAATAAATCTATTCATACTATTATTATTTGAATTTAACGGCGAATTCTTTTTTAGAGTTCGCCTTTTTTTTAGGAAAAAATCTTTTGTAAGGAGGTGATATAATGGCAAAGATAAATGTTCAGCAGACAGAAATTACAGTTATTGAATTAAATGAAAAAGATTATATCTCTCTTACAGATATGGTTAAAAATATTGAAAACGGTCTTGCTCTCATAGAAAAATGGCTTAGAAATAAAAATACGATTGAATTTCTAGGGATTTGGGAAGAAATGTATAATCCTAATTTTAATTCCCCCGAATTCGAGGGAATTAAAAACGAAGCCGGATTAAATAGATT
>ODAI014752519.1_pt1 | contig 10067 bp, 8 predicted proteins | sample 1539321 | NCBI WGS metagenome assembly ODAI01 (sample SAMN02144231, study PRJEB22623) | gut metagenome | biome: sheep rumen | host: Ovis aries | place: New Zealand | reverse complement strand
TTGAGCTTTAAAAGGCTCTTTCCGAGTTCGTTTATCTGATTTACTTTCTGTTTTACCTGGTAGTTGAGATTATCCTGGAAACTGGAAAGTCCGTCGTATACTCCCTGCGCTCTGAAGAGAAATTCATTGGCCTCGGATACGAAAGCTCCCATGGTAACGCTGTTGCAGGGATCCTTGGTAAGCTCCTGGACTGAGGTCCAAAGGTCGCTTAAGGATTTCTGGAACTGTGTTCCCTGAAGCTCGCCGAGGAGATCCTCTACCTCGTTTAAAGTGCCGGAAGAAACGGAATAGAAATCTTCGCGACCTACTTCCTGACGATAGGTCTTGTCGAGGAAATAGTCACGAACCTGTTTAACATTAGAATAATAAACTCCAAGTCCGACCTGCTGATATGATATCTTGGAGGCCGTCTTGGAGAGCGTTGTATATATTCTGTCCGCCTGCTCGACCTGCTGGCGTGTATAGCCGTCAGTGTCGACGTTGGTCAGGTTGTGTGCTACGGTATTAAGTGCGTTTGACCCGGTCTGAAGTCCGGTGACTCCAACGGATAAGCTGCTCCACAGGGACATAATTCTCTCCTATTGTTTGGCGTCAAACCCTCCCCTGGAGATTCCCATTGTTTCGCCGGTATAGGTGCCTTTGGAGTAGTTTGCCGTCTCGGGAGCCGCTTTCATTGCCTGAAGCAGTGTTATCTCATATTGAACCATTTCCAGGCTGCTTGAGAGCAGTTCCGCATTTTGCTCATTTACCCTTTTGAGTTCATGTACCGATACATGAAGTCTGTCATGTATCTCGATGAGTGCTCTTTGTTCTGAAGGTCTCGCCTCCAGCATTTCTATCAGATCTTTGAGTTTGAGCTTGTTAACGTCCCTGTTAACTACATTAGCAATGTCAGCGGTTACCTCGACTCTCTTTTTCTCAAGATTCTGGATACGGCCGGCATACTCCTGTTCCTCTTCCGTGATTTTAGTCAGCTCATTCAGGTCACCGGTGATGATCACCGGAGTCTTCTTCCGTGACAGACTCAATAACCCGTCATATGCATCACATTCATCCCTCAGCGTTGCTATAAGGGTTTCCATTAAACTCGCCACGGTTTACCTCGTTCTTAATTACAGTCCCTGATACTTGGCAAGAAGTTTCTCCGCAAAGCTCTCTGCACTTACATTGTAAGTGCCGTTCTGGATCTGAGCCTTGATGGGAGCGGTAACTTCCTCGCGGATATCGGGCGTATTGCCAAGAGCTGCTCTTGCGGTTGCAAGATCCTGGCCGAAGCTGCTTATCTGTACCTTATCGGTAGCACGAGCTGCTGCGACAGGCTTTGCTGCCTGCTTGGTCTTCTGTGTCTGATACAGGTTCTGTATCTGTGTATAACTTTCAATACGCATCCGGGATACCTCCCTCCTCTAAATATTTGCAGGAGCCGCCTCTTTTCATTTTGTGGGCCTTACTACTCCTACATCACATTTATCGGAGCATTTGTTATCAAACTTTAGTATATTTACGAAAAATTTGAGCTGTTTTCTCTATAATATCACAAAATCCTTCTGACACTGGTCGGCTGGCGGTAATACATGCCGTTCGTCTTGATCCCGCTGGCCGGTGTGGAAGCGTGTACCACGTATCCCCCTCCTATATATAGTGCCACATGTCCGGGATACACCAATATATCGCCCGGTTCTATCTCTGAAACGCTGATCTCCCTGCCCTGAGTCGCCTGCATGGACGATGAGGGCGAGAGGTTGTATCCGAACTGCTGGTATATGAGCATGGTAAATCCGGAGCAGTCGGTGCCGTTGGTGAGGGATCTCCCTCCGTGGACATAGGGACAGCCTATGAACTGGCATCCGTACTTGGCGATCTGTTTGCCAAGGTCGGATCCCGGTGAAGCGTCAATGACCGCATCCCAGCTTGTCGCATTTATGGTCGGAGCAGATCCGCCTCCGCCCGCAGAAGCCGTCCCGCCTGCTGCCGCCTGTGCCGCAAGCTGAGCCTGTCTGGCTGCCGCCGCTTCCGCCTCAAGAGCTTTCTGTTTCTGATCCTGAAGAGCCTGGAGCTGAGCCTGTTCCTGCGAAAGGAGCGTTGCTGCTACGGAAGCTTCCTGCTTTGCGCTCTTTACGAGAGCATCGAACTCCGCTGATTTCTCCCGAAGGGGCTCCATCGATTCCTCGAGCTCGCTCTTCTCGTTCTCGAGGTCAGCTATCTCAGCATTTAATGAGGCTTCCTCCTCTTTAAGAGAGGCTTCCTCCTCCTCAAGGCCTATCCTTATCTCTTCGAGCACTTCCCTGGTCTGTTTGTACTCGTCGAGCTTCTCTCTGTCGTAATCATACACTTTCTGTGCCAGGCCGAGACGGTTTAATATGTCATAGATACCTTTGCCGGAAAAGATAAGTGCGAGCGTATTGTCATCACCGCGCTCATACATCGCACGCATTCTCTTCTGCATATCATCACGGCGCTGTTTCTCGGTCTCAAGAGCCTCCTCATACTCGGCTCTGATTCCTTCCACTTCCTCTTCCTTTTCGGCTATGAGTGCCCGCGTCTCCTCTATTTGGATCTCACGGCTCTCTATATCCTCCATGATGCTGTATACGGCATCTTTAAGGTCATCAAGTTCCGCCTTTATGACAGCCGCGTCACTTTCTATCCCTTTTAATTTGGAATTGATCGCGCTGAGTTTGGCCTGGGCTTCTTTGATCTCTTTGTTCTTTGCATTGATATCTGTCTGGACCTGTGCCGAAGTGCGTCCCGTAGCCTGTGCAGTTATGGGAAAACATGACACAGTTGTCACAGTTATTATCGCTGCCGCAGCAACGATGCGTAACTGTCCTTTGCCCATTCTCGCAAGTTTATTTATTTTTTTCCTGCGATATGCCTGCATATTTTCTCTCTGCTATCCGGGCATTCGTCCCGGAATGAACGGCTTACTCTTCTCCAAATACCTTGGGCTCATAGATGCCCATAAGATAAGCCTGTACATCTTCGGTTATAAAGTAAACTCTGAGCTGCTCTTCGGAAAGTCCCGAGTACTTAAGGAGAGTATCCAGATCAGGGAATGAGCTCTCTGCCAGGAAGTTCTCAACCTTTGCATTGAATCCGGCGTCATCGAGTATCAGACCTTCCTTCTTGGCGATGCTGATAACCGCGGAATCCATAAGGAGATCCTGCTTGGCAACTTCCTCCACATAAGCATCTCTGGTGGTTCCGTACATCTGAAGGAAAGTGTCTCCGTCTATACCGTAGGTATTCTGTGCTCTGTAATCGAGCTCATTGCCGGCTGTCTGCTGATATCCGGTTACGAGGCTTACGGGGAATTCCGTCTTAAGGGTGACGGAACCAAGAAGCTTGTCGGCAAGTTCGTTGCTGAGCTCATTCTGTGCGGCAACCTTATTGACCTCGCGGGATACGGACTCAGTCTTTATGATCTTGCGAACGATCACCTCAAATACAACAGCCTTTCCCGCAAGTTCCTCAGCCTGATAATTCTCAGGGAAAGTGAGGTTAAGATCTACCTGCTCATCGATCGTTGCGCCTACAAGACCTTCTTCAAATCCATCGATATAGGTGTGCGATCCGATCCAAAGTATGGCTCCCTCAGCAGTTCCTCCGTCAAAAGCAACTCCGTCCTTCTTTCCTACGTAATCAAGGATCGTAATGTCTCCGTCCTCAACCGTGCGGTCGGTGATATAGTCATCATCCGTGAGGTAATCGGAAAGAATAGCATATGAATAGTAAGGGAGCTCAGCTTTCAAAACCGACTCATCTGTCGGGTCGTACGTAGTTTCGATGTCCCAGTTCTTGTAATCACCGAGAGTGATGTAATCATCCACATCGATGCCGAGTACCGTCTCATAATAGGGAAGATCGGCTATTCCCGTATTGCCCTCGTCTCCGGTATTAAGCGGGGCGGCAGGAGCATCGGTTGAAGGTGTTGCATCTGCTGCAGACGCAGACTCCTTTGCCCCGCATCCTGCGCACGTCATCATCAATACTGCAGCAAGTACTCCCGATGCGAGTCTGGCTGCTGTGCTTTTGTTATTTCTTATCATTTCTTCATAACTCCTTTTGATCTGTCGGTCACAAAATCCCGGTTTTCTTTATTTTTCGGCAAATTAAACCAAATATATTGTAGCACAAACGGCATTTTTTTGCTACAATAGGTAAGGTCTGTGCGGGTTCGCACGGATGAAAGGAGAAGTTTATATGTTACTTGCAGGTGTTCCTAAGGGCTTGATAGTAGCCATTATCGTATTTGTAGTACTTATCGGCATCGCCGTGGCTCTTTATTTCCTCGGAAAGAAAGCTCAGAAAAAGCAGGCAGAACAGCAGGAGATGCTTCAGGCTAACAAGCAGACGGTATCCATGCTGATCATAGATAAGAAGAAAATGAGACTGAAGGATGCGGGACTTCCGCAGGCGGTCCTCGATCAGACTCCCAAGATGCTCCGCAATTCAAGGCTTCCCATTATCAAAGCAAAGGTCGGACCTCAGGTCCTTAGCCTGATCTGTGACGATAAGATCTTTGACGACGTACCGGTCAAGAAAGAGGTCAAAGCTTCCGTCAGCGGTATATATGTCATCGATGTAAAGGGACTTCACGGAAAGCGTGACGATGCTCCCGCCAAAAAGAAAAAAGGCCTCAAGGCCTGGGTCGATAAGCTTCAGGAAAAAGCCGGAGCAAAGCCGATCAGGTAAATCGGTCACATCAAATAAGCTCTCCTACAGAGTCGCGCGGATCTCAAGCGCGGCTCTTTCATATTCCGCACCTTCCGCAGGACCTGCGATCATCCTGTATTCCACTTTTATAAGTCTGGTATTACCCTCGCCCTCACGGATCATCATGTCAGCAACGGTAGTGATATCTATATTGCCGAAAGGCGTCCTGTACGGGCAGACATTTTCCCTGCCTATCTCATACTTTAGCTCGCTGTATACCGCTCCCGTTCTTCTCACACAGACTACATTGCCGCTGACCGTGATCCTGGTCTCACTCTTTGCGGCATCGTCGCCCTCTTTATAGAAAAAGTATTCGGTATCATCCTTTTCTATATATGTACCGTCGGCTTCGGTCACAGTCTCTTCCCAGACGCCGTCACGAAAATGCTTTCCTGTTACTTTTATCCTGCAGGGTGTTTTCAATCTATTTCTCCATCCGGAGCTGTTTGATAATGGCAGCCTTCTGATTCTCTATATGTATCCTGGCGGCTTCCGTTGCCGCTTTTTTGTTTCGATCCTCGATGGCCTCGAGGATGGCGGCGTGCTCATTTATCAGATTATCGTGTGCGCCCGATCCCTTTATATATTCGTAACGATATCTGTACATGGGCTGCGAGAGAGTATTCTCAAGTGCTATGAGCCTGTCATTTCCCGTTGCCCTGATTATCACATTGTGAAAGTCCACATCGGCCTGCGCTATAGTGCGGTTGCCGGCGCGCTCAGTGACAGCTTCCTCAAATCTCTCGGCAGCGCGTCTGAGCTTCACCGTATCCTCTTCGGTGATCCTCTCGCAGGCAAGCTCTACGCACAGCACATCAAATGCACTCCTTACCTCGAGCACGTCATTCATGCTCTTCTCAGTGATCTGAGCTACTCTCGCACCCTTCCTCGGCTCCATAGTGACAAGACCTTCAAGCACAAGGTCACGCACCGCCTCACGGATCGGAGTACGACTGACTCCGAGTTTCTCGGCCAGCGGGACCTCCATCAGTCTCGATCCCGGAGCGAGCTCTCCGTTCAGTATATCATTCCTCAGTCTGTTGAATACCGCATCGCGGAGCGGCATAAATTCATCCACATGATCACTTTTAGCTGCCATATGACCTCCTTTCGGGAGTGAGGATACAGGTAACTGCGCTCCGGCTCTCCGTGGATAATCCCGCTTCGAGCACTTTTCTGACGCATCTGTCAGCTGTATCTCTGTCATCACATATCGCAAAGACGGTCGGTCCGCTTCCGCTCATAAGCGCAGCGCGCGCACCTTCTTCCATAAAGATATCCTTTATCTTCCGTACATCGGGACACTCAGGTATGGTCACATACTCAAGTATATTGCCAAGTTTTCTGACGATAGTGTCAGTATCTCCTGCTATTACCGCCTCTCTCATTCCGTCTACATCGGGATGCACAAGAGCTGCTTCATCCATCGCATCGAGAGCCTTATATACATGCGGAGTGGATACAGAGCTTTCGGGCTTGGCAAGTGCTATGATAAGATCCGCTCCGCACTCTATGGGTGTCAGTACCTCCCCTATACCTTCGGCAAGTGCAACTCCGCCCATCATACAGTATGGGATATCCGCACCGAGCTTAGCTCCTATCTCGGACAGCCTCTTCATATCTACAGGATTTCCAAAGAGCTCGTTTACTCCGATGAGAGCTGCAGCTGCATCGGTGCTTCCTCCGGCAAGGCCTGCTGCCATGGGGATCCTTTTATCGAGAGTGATCTTTATCGTACCTTTCGCATCATCGGGTATTAACTCTGCCATGTCCCCCGAAGCTTCTCCGATCAGGACTATCTCTGACAGGACAGCCTTGGCTGCGCGCACTATGAGATTATCATCGCCGGTGGGGAATTCGCCGATCTCACCGCCGGCCCTGCCGTAGAGACTTGCGATCTCAAGCGTGACATGTATGTCATTTATGTCTTTTACTCTTTCCGATCCGGTAAACTCCATCTTAAGAGTATCATGGAGTCCCACCGATGCCATGATCATGCGGACTTCGTGATATCCGTCGGGGCGTCTTCCGGTCACATCGAGACTTAAGTTTATCTTTGCGTAGCATTCCCTTGTAATCATAAAACTATAATACCTTTTTTTTGGCGAAAATGCTACCTGGCTTTCGCGGTTTATGATATGATTCAAAGGAGATCATTGATGATCATGACGTATGAGGATAAGGAAAGGCTTAAGAAGAGCGGGGTAAGAGTAGGAGAAAGATAATGATAAACAGTTATATCCATAATGCGGATAACGGGGACGGGACCTATTCCAATCCCATTTTGTATTCTGATCTTTCCGATCCGGATGCTATACGTGTCGGCAGCGATTATTATATGACGGCGTCGAGCTTTTGCAATGCGCCCGGACTGCCCATCCTTCATTCCAAAGACCTTGTAAACTGGGAACTTATAAACTATGCTCTGCCAAGGCTTCCGGATAAGAGATATGACCGTCCGGTTCATGGCTGCGGTGTATGGGCTCCGTCGATACGTTTTCATGACGGGCTCTTTTTTATATGTTTTCCCATGCCTGATGAGGGTATATATATGATCACTGCACCGGATCCGTACGGTGAGTGGTCGGAGCCGGTGAACATATATCCCGGAGCAGGAAGGATCGATCCCTGCCCCTTCTGGGATGATGACGGTAAAGCATATCTTGTATATGGTGTGGCTAAAAGCCGTATAGGATATAAAAGCGTTATATATATACGTGAGATGAGACCCGACGGTATGGGGCTCACAGGTGAGCCGGTGAAGGTGTTTGACGGCAATGAGAATGATCAGCATACTATCGAAGGGCCGAAACTGTATAAGAGGAACGGTAAGTATTATATCTTTGCCCCTGCGGGAGGGGTCAAGTCGGGCTGGCAGACAGTGCTTCGTTCAGATCATATCTATGGCCCGTACGAATACAAGGTGGTAATGCGGCAGGGAGACACTGCCGTAAACGGACCTCATCAGGGGGCATGGGTAGATACAGTTACCGGTGAGGACTGGTTCATACATTTCCAGGATGTATATGCTGCGGGGAGGATAACACATCTGCAGCCGATGAGATGGGAGAATGACTGGCCCATTATAGGTAAAGCAGTTCCGGAGGCTGACTACGGTGTACCGGTGACGCGTTATAAAAAACCTGATGCCGGTAACGATCCGGCCGGAATGGCGGAGATACAGACATCCGATGATTTTTCCAAAGACCGCATCGGCCTTCAATGGCAATGGAATGCGAACCCGGGCAGGGATGCGTATCTGCTTAAAGGAGGTAAGCTGATACTTAATGCAGTCAAAAAGGAAGGCGCGTATGGGGATATGCCGGACATTCTTCTTCAGAAATGGCCTGCGCCGGAATTCTGCTGTGTTACAAAGATTAGGCTCTCGGGATTGACGCAGGGTGATGAAGCGGGCGTGATCTCAATGGGTATGGAATACGGGCTGGTCACCTTCTCAAAAGGGGACGGGGCCGTAGATGTTAAGGCCGTGAAAGGAAGGCAGATATTCGGCAGGATACTGGCAGAGGATACGGAGGAAGAGGTGGTCTTTGATGCAAAACTTCCTGCGGATACGGACACAGTGTATGTTAAATATCTGGTGGAAGATAAGGGGAAGAGAAAGCTGCCTTCGGAAGATATCCTGTTTCCTGATGAAGAGATCAGCATCCTGTTCAGTACCGATGGGATCGATTATACGCCTGCGCTTAAGATGAACGCCGTTCCCGGGCGCTGGGTTGGCGTTAAGAACGGTGTCTTCTGTGCTTCGGACAGGGATGGATCCTCAGGCTATGCGGAGGTTTTATCCGTTATATACGACAGGATATATCATAATCCCGTAAAACGTGGGTTTTTTCCCGATCCGTCTGTGGTGAGAGTTGGCAGGGATTTCTATATGGTGAATTCCAGTTTTCAGTATTTTCCGGCTATACCCATAAGTCATTCAACGGATATGGTACACTGGGAGATAATAGGGCATGCGTTAACGGATGCGGATGAGCTGGATATAAGCGACATCCGTGATTCGCACGGCATATGGGCTCCGGATATAGAATATGATAACGGACGCTTTGTTATAATGGCGACGCTGCGCCTTAACGGTGACGGAAAGCGCGGGAATAACGTGCTGAGAAGGCAGCTGATGGTCTCGTCCGATAAGCCCGAAGGACCTTACAGTAAGCCTGCATGGCTGGAAGTCGACAGTATAGATCCGTCGCTCTTTGTTGATGATGATGGTAAGCACTATATGGTCATAAGCCCCGGCATATGCCTGGTTCCGTTAAGTGATGACTGCAGCAGGGTAACGGGGGAAGTCACCGAAGTATGGCCGGGAACGGGAGAACGTTGTCCCGAGGGGCCGCATCTTATCAGGAAGGGAGAATACTATTATGCCATTCTTGCGGAAGGCGGGACCGGCTATGGCCACGGTATCAATGTGGCCAGATCTAAGGATCTGTTCGGACCCTATGAACCTTCTCCTTATAATCCGCTGCTGAGGCAGACGGATCCCGATGCGCCTCTGCAGCGCTGCGGTCACGGTAAGCTCATTGAAGATCCCAACGGTGAGTGGTGGGTTTATTATCTGTGCGGAAGACCTAATAACGGAAAACATACTACCATAGGCCGTGAGACGGCTCTTGAACCCGTCAGGTGGCTTGATGACGGCTGGTTTGTCATAAACGATCGTAAAGGACCGAGCGTGGTAAATATCGCGCCCCGCCTTCAGGAGATGAGGACAGCCGGATGGGAAAGAGATGATTTCGATAAAGAGGAACTGAACCTTAATTGGGAATTTGTCAGAACACCGGCCGGGGGGAGTTATTCACTTACCGAGAGACCCGGCTGGCTGAGGATATGGACCCGGGACGGGCAGCTTTCCGAGATACGTGCAAAGAATACATTATTAAGAAGGGAACAGGCGCTTTGTTATACCGCTAAAACCAGGCTGGAGTTTTATCCGGAGAAGAACGGGGAACAGGCGGGGCTGACCTGTTACTACAGCACCGCCACATATGCTCGTTTTTCACTCTGTTACGAGGAGGGACGCAGACTGCAGCTCGTGATAAACAGAAATCACGGAGAGGAACTTATAGCAGAAACGGATATTATAGAGAAGAGAGCGGTATATCTGAAAGTGGAGGTCGATCATCTGACGAGAAGATTTTTCTACAGTTATAATGATAGGGAATGGATGGCAGCCGGGACATTGGAAAACTGTATCTATCTGTGTGACGAAGGGGTGCCTGATGATCCGAAGCGGCATACGGGAACACTGATAGGTATATATGCAAACAACGGCGGCTGCGGAAGCCGTATACCGGCCGATTTCGATTATTTTGAATATAAAGACGGGA
>ODAI012521731.1_pt1 | contig 10067 bp, 7 predicted proteins | sample 1539321 | NCBI WGS metagenome assembly ODAI01 (sample SAMN02144231, study PRJEB22623) | gut metagenome | biome: sheep rumen | host: Ovis aries | place: New Zealand | reverse complement strand
GCGACCGACCTGACGCCCATTGACATAGGTAATGTCGGCATCGAAGAGGGTGCCGAGGTAGAGACGGGCGGGTTGGGATGCCTGCTCCTTGGTGAGCTGCACGTGCTGACGGAGCCAAATGCTGCCAATAACAGGGCGACCACCTGTTTTTGCCCATTCCAACGAATACTGATCAACGGGCGTCCACTGGGAATCGTCGTAGTCAAGGGCGGCAAAATGGCCCTGCACACCCGGGTCTAACTCGTCGAGCATGGCATTCCAACGCTGGTCAGCCAACTGGTTGGCTTTGGCCTGCGCAGCCACATAGGCATCGTCGGCATAGAACCGGGTGCGCTCGACATACATAGGATAGTCGCGACGGAGGGAGTCGGCTGATACCCACGCCTCAATGGGGGTGCCACCCCAACTATTGACAATAATACCCTGGGCTACTCCCGTGCGCTCGTACATGCGCTTACCAAAGAAGGTGCCGAGGGCGGAGAATCGCCAAGCGTTCTCGCGGTTGAGGGGCAACCAGTTGATAGCGGTCTTGCGGATATCATGCTGCACACCATGGGCATTGGTCTCGTTCTGCACACGGAACAGGCGCACCTGCGGAACATCAAAAGCATTGATTTCATCGACATACTGAGGATAGACACGCTCGATGGGGACATCGACATTCGACTGACCCGAGAACAGCCATACATCGCCCACCATGATATTGGTGAGGACGACATCACCGACCATCAGGGTATAGGGTCCGCCTGCCTTCATCGCAGGCAAATCGGCACGAAAATGACCCTGGGCATCAGCCACGGCTATGGTTTGGAACTTGTGAAAACGGATGGTGATGCGCTGACCGGCATCGGCAGTTCCCCATACAGGCACTTTCTTACCACGCTGCACGACCATGCCCGACTGGAACAACTGGGGCAACTGTACCTTGGCTTCCGCAGAAAGACCAAGAAGGAGCAAAAGGAATAAAACGGTCTTCTTCATCTTGAATCTTGAATCTTGAAACTTGAATCTTGAAACTTGAAACTTGAATCTTTATGATTAGTAATAAAATTTATAGTGCAAAAATACAAAAAAAATGACTACTTAGGGCAAAAAAGTGGATATTTCAGCATATTTGAAACAAAAACAGTAGGTTTATGTTACATAAGAAAATGTCAAATTAAAAATAAAGTACTAAATTTGCAACAGAAATTAATTCATAATAGTAATTGTTTTATACATGGACATATTTAGGTTAGTAGTTGTATTGTTTTCAGCGATTCTTGCTGAAGTAGTACTGACCCGCATCGCACTGAGAAGCGTGGCGCGGGTTAACCTACTTCGGCAAAGCAGCGAAACAATCAACAAAAACCGTATGTCAGTTGACAGTTAAAAAAGTAATCATAAAGTTCAAAGTTTAAAGATAAATTTAACAACTACTGACTATGGCAAAATTACCACGTTACTTATTTCCGAGTGACTACATGGCTGACCCTTCAGCCAACGTGTTTAACGGCAAACTGTATATCTACCCCTCGCACGACCGCGAGGCTGGACATGCCTTCGACGATGATGGCGGACACTTCCAGATGAAAGACTACCACGTGCTGTCATTTAATGATGTGGAGAACGACGAGGCTACCGACCACGGTGTGATACTGGATGTGGAACAGGTGGCTTGGGCTGAAAAACAGATGTGGGACAATGACGTCGTGGAAAAGGACGGCAAATACTACCTCATTTTCTCAGCAAAAGACTATAACGGCGTGTTCCATCTGGGCGTGGCTGTGGCTGACAAGCCCGAGGGTCCTTTCGTTCCACAGGAACATCCTATCCGCGGCTCTTTCTCTATCGACCCCAGCGTGTTCAAAGACGACGACGGACAGATCTATACGTACTTCGGTGGACTGTGGGGCGGACAGCTGCAGTGGTATCAGGCTCCTGAGAAACTGGTGAAGGAGGGTGGCGTTGACTTAGGTCCTGCCGCTGATAAGAAAACACAGTTGTTTGCACCTGCCGACGTACCTGCCCTGCCCAGCTTCGTAGCACGCATGAGCGACGATGTGATGCAGTTTGCAGAAGCTCCACGCAGCGTACTGGTGGTGGATAAGAACGGTGAACCGCTGAAAGCCGGTGACCCACACCGCTTCTTCGAGGCTTCGTGGATGCATAAATACAACGGAAAATACTACTTCTCATATTCTACAGGCGACAGCCACATGTTGTGCTACGGCATCGGTGACAACCCCTACGGACCATTCACCTATCAGGGTGTGATACTGGATCCCGTGGTGGGATGGACCACTCACCACAGCATCGTAGAGTACAAAGGACAGTGGTATCTGTTCTATCACGATTGTGTGCCTTCAAATGACGTGACACACCTGCGCAGTCTGAAAGTACAGCGTCTGTTCTACCGTGAGGACGGAACCATCGAGAAGGTAAAGAACGAATAAAAAAGTCTTTCTAGACTAGTACTAACTATTATCACAGGCATCGCGGTGAAATCGGGGATTTCGTCGCGATGCATTCATTTTCAGAGTATCAACGTAGAGAGCCGGTCGGGTGCAAAACACTGTTGGGCGACATCCTGCAACGCAGGGGCAGTGATAGCATCTATCTGCTGGAAGAGATAGTCGATATCGCGTTCGCGGTCGTAATGCAGAAAACTCTTGGCGAAATCGAGGGCAAACTGCTCGCGGTTGTCGCAGGCAATGGCTATCTGTCCCTTTATCTGGCGTTTGGCACTGGCAAGCTGGCGTTCGGAGAGAGGATGCTGCATCAGTCGGTCGAGTTCACGGGCTACCAACCGCTTGCAACGATTGACATCATGATGGTCGCAACCGAAATACACCGACCAGCAACCGGTGTCGCTATAACTGGACATGGCACTCTCGATGGTATAGACCAATCCATGACGCTCGCGCAATGAAAGATTGAGACGGGCATTCATACTGGGACCACCCAGCATGTTATTCAACAGGTAGAGGGGCATACGCCGATTGTCGTTGAAACCGAACGTTTTACAACCTATCATAACGTGAGACTGGTGGTGAACTGTAGTTTCAGGTTTCAGGTTCTCAGGTTTCAGGTTCTCAGGTTTCAGGTTCTCAGGTTTCAGGTTTGCATCTTGAAACTTGACACTTGAATCTTGAAACTTGAAACCTGCATCCTGAATCTTGAAACTTGAATCTTGAATCTTGAAACTTGCATCCTGAATCTTGAAACCCTCTTTTGGCGTTTGAGCCTCCAAAGCAGTGACTAAACGGTGGAAGTTGACATCGCCATAGGCAAAGAAGATGGTGTTGTCAGGACGATAATACTGGTGGGTGAAGCGCTGGGCATCGGCAGCAGTGAACGACTGCACACGCTCGCGAGTACCTAATATGTTATGACCGAGGGGGTGCCCCTGGAAGAGCTGATTCTCAAACTCGTCGTAAATGAGTTCGGCAGGCGAATCGTTATAACTCTCGATTTCATCACAGATAACATCCACTTCATGCACCAGTTCTTGGGCAGGATAGGTGCTGTTGAAAACAATATCCGTCAACAAATCGACAGCACGCGAAACATGTTCCTTGAGAACGGCAGCATAGAAAATGGTGTCTTCCTTATTGGTGAAAGCATTGAGATCGCCACCGACCCGCTCAAGACCATTGAGAATCTGAAGGGCGGAACGGCGACGGGTGCCCTTGAAGGTGACATGCTCGCAGAAATGAGCCAGTCCCTCATCGCCAACTTGCTCGTAACGGGAACCGACCTTCACGCCGATGCCGCAATAAACAACGGGCGAATCGGCAGGCAAATGGATGATTCGCAGTCCGTTGGGGAGTGTATGAATATTATATTTTGTCATTTCAGCTGCAAAGATACGAATAATTAATAATTATTTTGTAACTTTGTCGGCAAAATCAAAAAAATATGAGAAAGGTAATAGGTATTGGAGAAACGGTGTTGGACATCATTTTCCGCGACGAACAGCCTATCAAGGCGGTTCCAGGCGGCAGTGCATTCAACGCCATCGTATCACTGGGGCGCAGTGGCGTGCCGGCAAGTATGATCAGTGAAACGGGTAACGACCGCGTGGGAAGAAACATCATTGAGTTTCTGAAGGAAAACAATGTGGACACCACCCACCTGAATGTGTATAGGGAATCAAAGACACCGCTGTCGCTGGCTTTCCTGAACGAACGGAACGATGCGGAATACATCTTCTATAAAGACCACCCAAACGACCGGATAGAGTATGCTTACCCCGATATTCAGCCCGATGATATCGTGGTTTTTGGCAGTTTCTTCGCACTGAACCCCGTGATTCGACCAGAGGTGGTTACCTTCTTGAACTATGCGCGCGAGAAGGGGGCCATACTCTACTACGACGTGAATTTCCGTTCGTCGCATCTGAACGAACTGGTGAAGATTACCCCCAACCTGCTGGAGAATCTGGAATTGGCTGATATCGTGCGCGGTTCGGCAGAGGATTTTGAAACACTCTATAAAACGAGTGACGCGGAACGGGTGTATCGTACGCAGATATCGTTCTATAGCAAGAAATTCATTTATACCAGGGCATCAGAACCCGTGGAACTGTGGGACAACGGTGGATTCCATAAGACTTACCCCGTGAAAACGGTCAATACGGTGAGTACCATCGGTGCAGGTGATAATTTCAATGCGGGCATCGTGTATGGACTGATCAAGAACAACATTACCCGACAGCAAATAGACACGCAACTGACGGAAGAACAATGGGATGCAGTGATAGCCTGTGCCATGGAGTTCTCAGAAGATTGCTGTAAATCGATTTCGAACAACGTTTCGCCTGAATTCGGACAACAGAAAAAAGCAGAACTGGAAAAGGCGCTGGAAGAGACTGTTGAGAGTTGAAAATTTAAAGATATAAAATTATGCAGGAAATTACTAACAAAATCTATTACGTAGGCGTGAACGACCGGAATAAGTCGCTCTTCGAGGGCTTGTGGCCCCTGCCTAACGGGGTAAGCTATAACTCTTACCTCATCGACGACGAGAAAGTATGTCTGATTGACACGGTGGAAGTTGACTTTTTCACCCAATTCATCGAGCATATTCACGAAGTGATTGGTGAACGTGCCATCGACTATCTGGTGATTAACCACATGGAACCCGATCATAGCGGTTCGATAGCACTGATTAAGAAGTATTACCCCAATATTCAGATTGTGGGCAATAAGAAGACTTTCCAGATGATGGAGGGTTTCTATGGTATTGCCGACGGTACGGTAGAAGTGAAAAACGGCGATTCCATCGAACTGGGCAGCCATACGCTGAACTTCGTACTGACACCCATGGTGCACTGGCCTGAGACGATGGTAACGCTGTGTTCTGCGACTGAATCGCAGAAAACTATCTTGTTCAGCGGTGATGCCTTCGGCTGCTTCGGAGCCTTGAACGGTGGTGTGATTGACGAACAGATCAACTGCGACACCTTCTGGTTGGAGATGGTGCGCTACTACTCGAATATCGTAGGTAAATATGGTACACCGGTGCAGAACGCCCTGAAGAAACTGGCTGGCGTGAAACTGGACTACATCTGTGCTACCCACGGACCCGTATGGCACCAGTATATAGATAAGGTGGTGGCAGAATACGACCGCATGTCGAAATACGAGACAGAGCCAGGACTGGTGATTTGCTACGGTACGATGTACGGCAATACAGAACGTGCGGCTGAGGTGATAGCCCGTGCTGCCTCGGAGGCTGGTGTGAAGAATATCGTGATGTATAATGTTTCGAAGACCCACCACAGCTACATCATCCGCGACGTGTTCCGCTACAAAGGACTGATTGTTGGTGCACCAACCTACAATACTGCCCTGTATCACGAAATGGATGTGCTGCTGTCAGAACTGTCAGGTAAGGATATCAAGAACCACCTGTTGGGATGGTTCGGCTCCTATGGTTGGGCATCGAAGGCTGTGAGCGAAATTGCCCGATGGAATGAAGAAAAACTGCACTTTGAGCCCGTGGGCGAACCTGTAGAAATCAAACAGGCACTGAGCCCAGAGACCAAAGCGCAATGTGAAGCCTTAGGAAAGGCGATGGCAGAACGTTTACTTCTTCCAGAAGCGTGAGGTGATATCCTCAAAGGTGCCATCGTCGGTCAGACGGTAGAGCCGCTGATTGGTGGTAGGTGATTTGAGGGGCCCCAAGTGTTTGATATACGGACCGATTTTGATATAGTCAAAGTCGGTCTTTTTAATGGCACCCGATATACGGATGCGACCGCTATACCACGCTACCTTGAATTCGGGGTGAGCCTCGTGGATATACTGCGCCAATTGGTTGACAGCCTTCGGATCGGCATCACCACCCATAAAGGCGATGCACGTAATGTCATCGCCATATTCCTGTACAAAAGCATCGATTGCATCGGCATCCAAGGGAAGCCCGATGTCTTCCCAGAGGTAATGGCTATGGCAGCCTGGGCAGCGACAGGGGCAATTCGAGATATTGATTGCCAACGTCACCTCATCGGGTATCTCTTGGAATACGATGCCTGTGTTTACATACTTCAGCATTTGGCTATCAGCATTTAGCTCTTAGCCTCCGCATGGGCATAATAGCGACGTGCTGCCTCTTCCTGACGGGGTTGTGAGAAGTTGCTGACGCGCTTGAGGTAACCAATGATACGGGTCATGTAATCGACATTCTTAGAGTGGCAGTGCGGACACTCCTTCAGGTAACGCTTGTCAATATGACCGCAATCATTACATATGGTATTGGGGATATTGAATGTGAAGTAGTTGCAACCTTCCTGTGCAGCGACTTTCAGCAGATGTGCATACTGCTGCTTGCTGAGGTGCTCCTCAAGGTTCATGTGGAGGGCAGAACCACCCGTGAGATGCTCGATATAAGGGGCACCGTGCAACTTAAACTTATCGATGACGCTGAGAGAATCGTCTTCCACCACATAGAAATAGCTGTTGTAGCAGTCGCGTGGCACGAAGTAACCATCCTCGCGATCCCACTTGGCATGCTTGACACCAACGTTCTCAGCAGGAATCATTTCGCAGTTGAACATCACATCCTTAGTACGGTACTGCTTGTTGTATTTCTCGATGAGACCGAGGATTCCCTGTACGAAGTGCTTGTAATCGTCGTTAGGAGTAATCTTCAATCCCATGAATTCAGCAGCCTCCACAAGACCATTGATACCGATGGTGAGATACTGACGCGAAATGTTGATGTAACCGGCATCGAACAGAGGCAACATACCATGCTGTTGCAGTTCCTTCAGATTCTCGTTATACGCCAACTGCACCTTGTGACAGAGGTCGATGATAGAACCGAGATACTCCAGATAGTCGAGCTTGTGGTTGACAGCATACTGGATGCAACGGTTCAGATTGATGGTGAGCACACTCTTCGAACCTGTTGATACGCCACCTGCACCGAGGGTATAGCTGAAACCATTGTCGGTAATCTCGTTGCGCAGACGGCAGCAAGAGCTCAGCGAATCGGCATTGTCGCTCATATAGGTGAAGAAGGAGTGACCTTCGGCATACATTTCTGCGGTGAAATCGCCCCATTCCTTATCTTTGCACTCGCCATTCTCGTCCACCAACAGTGCCATGGTCTCAACAGGGAAAGTAAGCAGGGTCTTGGTGCGCTCGTGGTTGAACCACTTCATGAAGCGCTTCTGCAACCATGACAGACCGTTCCAATCGGGCTTAGAACCATCGGGGAAGTAGAACTCACCGAAAATGCTCTCGAAATAGTACTTATCGTAATAAGCAACATTCCAGAACACAGCCTGGTAATTGCGGGCACCGGTAGGCTGGTTGAGCGTATAGACAATCTGCTCGAAATAGTCGGTAATCACCTTATCGAGGGTACGCTTCTTCAGACTCAGGTCAGCCTGTTCGTCAGTATGCTGCCAATAGTCCTGTCCATACTCCTTACCGAGGAAATAGTTCATATACATCAGGAACTCCGGTGTGGCGCAGGCTCCACTCAACATACTGGACACCATGAACACCATGTTGACAAAACCGCCGCAGAAACTCTTCAGGTTGGTTGGTGCTGTAGAGTTACCACCAATGGAAATGGTACCACCAATCAACCAAGGATACATCGTGATGGAAGCGCAATAGTTGGCAAGACTCGTCTCGTCGTTCTTATATATAAAGTGGTGGGTCAGCTTGTCGATATATTCGTCAGCCAACTCCTTACCATACATCTTCTTGATACGATCAGTAAGCAAACGACGGTTCAGACGGATGAAGTTAGATTTTGGCAACTCACCGATGAGTGTCGCAATATTTTTGTGCTCCACGTTGGCATTTGCGTCATACTTTGAACCAGTTGCCGCATTCACTGAGTCGCAATATTCTGACAAGAACTGTAACTTAGCCAGTGTCTCACGATCCTCGGAATGAGCTTGGCGATAGAGCATAAACGACTTAGCCACCTTATAGTAGCCTTCCCTCATGAGCGCTTCCTCCACCTGGTTCTGGATATCCTCAACGGTGATGTCGTTGTGAATGTCTAAACGACTGAGAATCTTAGAGATAGCTCCAAGGTCGGTGGGTTGTTCAACACTGTCGAATGCCTTCAAGATGGCATTCATAATCTTGTCCAGCGAAAACTGGTCTTTCGATCCGTCACGCTTTGTGATCGTAAAGTTTTTAATTTCCATTGCTCCTATATATTTTCAAGTTTTTAATTTCTCAAAGTTTACGGAATGTTTTCCGTTTTGGACAACTTTTTTATTTTCTCGCTCGAAAAAGTTTCCCATTTTGGAAAACTGAACTCGGGTGCAAAGATAATAATTTTCCGTAAAACCATCAACATATAAAACCTAAAAAAATATAAAAACGCAGCAAATTAATATTATTCCATCTTTTATTCGTACCTTTGTCCCCGTATTAATAAAGGTATAAGATTTGAAGTCATTTGAAGAATTGGGCGTTTGCGAAGAGATTCGTCGCGCCATTGAAGAGTTGGGGTTCGTACAACCCATGCCCGTACAGGAGGAAGTTATCCCTTATTTACTTGGTAATCAGAACGATGTGATAGCGCTTGCCCAGACAGGAACGGGTAAGACGGCAGCCTTTGGCATTCCCGTTTTGCAACGTATTGACACAACGCGGAAGGAGACGCAGGCGCTGGTGTTGGCTCCTACACGTGAGTTGTGTTTGCAGATAGCCGACGACCTGCGCGATTTCTCCAAGTATATGGAGGGTGTTCACGTAGAGGCAGTCTATGGCGGTGCCAGTATCGAACAGCAGATTCGTGCACTGCGCAAGGGTGTGCAGGTGATTGTGGCAACACCAGGACGATTGATTGATTTGATGAATCGCGGAGTGGCTCAGCTGGACGATGTATATAATGTAGTACTCGACGAGGCAGACGAGATGTTGAATATGGGATTCTCGGAGAGCATCGATGCCATTCTGGAGGGTGTACCTGCTGAGCGCAATACCCTACTCTTCTCGGCTACCATGAGTCGTGAGATTGAACGCATTGCCAAAGGCTATCTGCACGATTACAAGGAGATAGTGGTAGGTTCACGCAACGAGGGTGCAGAACACGTGAACCATATTTATTATATGGTGAATGCAAAAGATAAATATCTGGCTCTGAAACGACTGGTGGACTATTACCCTCGCATCTTCGCCATTATTTTCTGTCGTACGAAGTTGGAGACGCAGGAGGTAGCCGACAAACTGATCAAGGACGGATATAATGCCGAAGCCTTGCATGGTGACCTTTCGCAACAGCAGCGTGACCTCACGATGCAGAAATTCCGTCAGCATACGGTGCAGTTGCTGGTGGCAACGGATGTAGCGGCACGAGGATTGGATGTGGACGACCTGACACACGTCATCAACTATGGCCTGCCCGATGACATCGAGAACTATACCCACCGTTCCGGGCGTACTGGCAGAGCCGGCAAGAAGGGTACATCATTAAGTATTGTACACACGCGCGAGAAACATAAGATTCGCAATATCGAGAAGGAAATAGGCAAGGCTTTCGAAGAAGGAACGATTCCATCGCCCGAGGAGATTTGCAAGAAACAACTCTACAAGGTGATGGACCAG
>ODAI012032549.1_pt1 | contig 10067 bp, 5 predicted proteins | sample 1539321 | NCBI WGS metagenome assembly ODAI01 (sample SAMN02144231, study PRJEB22623) | gut metagenome | biome: sheep rumen | host: Ovis aries | place: New Zealand | reverse complement strand
TGGGCGGCGATCCAAATCACAAGCTCCGGATTCTCTATGAGTCGGATGAACTGGAACTGAATCTCGGCGAGCTGGATCTGGACTTCGGCGACTTCTGATCCTGCCCCGCTTGGCAGCTCCGGGAGAGCCGCCTCCTGGCAATCCGGCCTCCGGAAATCTTAGGAAAAAATTTATCAAATACCCTGTCGGCAGAGCCATCTTTCCCTTGCAGGATTGGCTCTGCCGTGGTATTATAAATTGATAAAATATACATGTACTGTAAATGATATAGTAACTGCACTCTGATTACACTCTTAGGGCTGAGCTGTGTCGCGCCGGGCTGTCAGAGTCCTGCCGCTGCAGCGGGGAGTTGAGGATGGGCCGTCGAATCGCCGCAAAACTGAATCAGCGTCTCGGTATTGCCCGCCTCGTGGTGATTCTCGCCGTTCTGGCGGCGGTGCTGTTCACGGCGGCAATGGTCCCCGTTATTCAGCGATACCGCTTCCGTGCTGACGCACTGGGCTGTCTCGCCGGCCTGGATACCGCGCGCCGCCAACTGGCCGCTCAGTACCTCTTCACAGGGGAGAACTCCACCGCAAAGGACGCCCGGGACTATGTGGGCTTTGTCATGGCAGGATGGGATGACCTCTGTCCCGGCGGAGGCACCACCTATATTGTTCCGCTGGAGGGCAGCGAGCTGGACTGGGATGTGGTCTGCGGCCTTCACGGGGCAGACAGGGCCCAGTGCACAAGGCTCAACGCCGATTATGTCCTGCAGCAGCTGCGGGAGAATCTCCGTCTCGCCCGCCTCACGGGGACGCCCTTCCCCGAGACGCTGACGGCCACGCTGCACCACAGGACTGTGGAAGCTGCCCTCACGGATCATGACACCGGCATCCGGCGAGGCACCTCCGCCACCATGGGTGTCCGAGGCACGGTGATCTCCTACGCCATTGCCGGCTACAGCGACTTCGGCACGGGACGCGGCGTAACCGATGGCGAGATCTGCTGGTTTTCCTACGCGGACGAGGAGCACTGCGCCAACTGGAGTGTCTGGGACGGCTGGACCGGCGACAGTTACTTCAGTTCCCCCTGATTTCTGTTATTCCCTGTGCAGCAGGCGCTTTCAGCAGTCTGCCCGGCAGGAGATTTGAGTCTGACACAAGAGAGGAGGACGGAACCTTGTCTGTCTGGGACAGTCCTGCGCTGCTGATCTACTGCGGCGCTGTGGCACTCGTGCTCGGAGCTGTGTTCGGCTCCTTCCTCAACTGCGCCGCCTGGCGTATGACCCACGGGGAATCGGTTCTCCGGGGCAGAAGCCACTGCCCGGACTGCAGTCATGTTCTGGGCGCCGGCGACCTGGTCCCGGTATTCAGCTGGCTCGCGTTGCGCGGACGCTGCCGCTATTGCGGGGAGAAGATCCCTGTCCGCTACCCCCTGTCTGAATGTGTGTTCGCCCTTGTATCTCTGCTCTGTCTCCTGCGCTTTGACCTGAGCTGGATCTGCCTTCGCAACTGGATCTTCCTCTGCTGTCTTTTCTGCCTGACCCTGACGGACCTGGACAGCATGGTCATCCCCGACAGCTGCCTTCTGATTGCCGTCGGGGCCTGGCTTGTCTTTCTCCCGTTCACATGGCAGGGCTGGCCTGCAGTTCGAAGCGGGTTGCTGGCGGCGGCAGTCTTCGGCGGAGGGCTCCTGGGTCTCTCTCTCGTGATGGACCGTCTCCTCGGCCGTGACAGTCTCGGCGGCGGGGATATCAAGCTTTTCGCCGTGACAGGCCTCTATCTTGGCCTTGTCGGTACGCTCTTTGCGACACTGCTGGCCTGTATTCTCGGTCTCTCCCTCTCCCGTGTTCTGCGCAGACGGGGCGGAGAGGACCGGCAGTTTCCTTTCGGCCCCGCGATTGCGGCAGCCGCCGCCTTTATGCTTCTCTACGGCGAGCCCCTGGTGGGCTGGTACCTCGGTCTGTTTTGATCCTTCAGTTTTGAATTGTGAGGAATGACTATGGCTAAGACTATTCTGGGAATCGATATCGGTTATGACAACCTGAAGCTTGCTCTCGTCAAGGACGGGCATGTGAAGAAACATGCCATCGTCCCCATGCCGAAGAATCTGCTGCGCGCAGGGCGCGTCGTCTCTCCGGAGAGCATGGGAGAGCTCATCCGCTCCTCCATGAAGGAGCACGGCATCCGCTGCGGCCGGGCAGCCCTGGTGCTGCCCAACGAGTCAGTCTTCATCCGCAACGCGTCCATGCCCCTGATGAGCGTCGATCAGCTGCAGTACAACCTGCCCTTTGAGTTCCGCGACTACATCACGGACGAGCTGAAGAACTACGTCTTTGACTATGCCATGATCTCCACCCCGGAAGAACTCCGCAATGCGGCCCGTTCCTCCTCGGAGCGGAATGTAGGCAGTTCCATGGAACTGATGGCGGTAGCCGCCCCGGTCTCCCTGATGGAGGAGTCGGAGTCCTTCCTGCGGAAGGCCGGACTCAAGCTGGTCAAGGCCGCCCCCACGGTTTCCTGCTACCAGACTCTCCTCCGCAGGCGTCTGGCAAGTCCGAATGCACCGGAAGAATACTGCATCCTGGATCTCGGCTATCAGGCTATCCGCATGTACATGTTCCGGGGCGACCGGCACATCGCCACCAGGGAACTGGAGCTTGGGATGAGTTCCCTGATTGCGGCCATTGCGGATGCCGCCGGTGTGGACGAGCATCTCGCTCACACCTATCTGCTGGAGAACTTTGAGGACTGGCAGAACCGGGATGTCTGTCGGAGCTCCTACGAGACCATCGCCATTGAACTCATGCGGGCACTGAACTTCTTCCGCTTCAGCAACCCGGACAGTCATCTTGAGAATATCTATCTCGCCGGAGGCGGCGCCATGATCCGCCCGCTCCGCGAGAGCATCGCCAACACCGTCGGGATGAAGATCCACTCCTCCCGGGAGCTGGTTCCCCACGGGGCGGAAGTCGCCGCCTGCCACACGCTTGTGCAGGCAATCGGCGTGACCTTGGACTGAGTGGGGAGGGATGAACACTATGGCAGCAAAGACAGCAGCCGGCTCTTTTTCCGTCAGCAGACGGAAACGGGGCCAGATACCGACCAAGCGTGGGATCAATCTGGCGGGGATCGGGAAGAAGCCCATCAAGCTCGGCGTCGCCCTTCCGGCGATCCTGCTGATTCTGGCAGCGGCCTTCGCCTTCGGCAAGTTTGCCGTAGCGGACCGTCTCATGGAAGTAAGCCGGGCCCAGGGAGAGGCCGCCGCCGTCCGCAGCAGGGTGGATGAGAGCTACCGGCGTCTGGACAGCTTCGGAGAACTGAGCGATCTCTACGCCCACTACACCTATTCCGGCATGACGGATGAGGAAGTCCACCGCGCCGACCGCGCAGATGTGCTGAATCTCCTGAGAGACGTGGTGCTCCCGCGGGTCTCGGTGGAATCCTGGACGCTGAAAGGCAACACACTTACCATCAATATGACAGCAGCAAATCTGCAGATCATCAACAGCACAGTCCAGAAGATCGAGGCCGAGGACACAGTGAGCTTCTGCAGCGTGAATACCGCGAAGACCAACGAGATCCCGCGCTCCAATGTACGTGCTCAGGTTGAGAGCGCAACCGATATTTCCAGTGTTACCGCTCAGGTGGTGGCCTATCTCAATCCGGTCGAGGGGGTGGACAGAGGATGAAGCTGCTGAGCAGAGACTTTACCCGCGGAGAGAAGATTCTTCTCCTGCTGCTTGCCCTGGTCCTGCTGGCTCTGGTGTACTACTTTGTGGTGGACAAGCCCGTCCGCGCGGGCATCGCCGAAGCCCAGTCCGAGAAGCAGGCACTGGAGACCGAGCTGACCGCGCTGCAGGCCCGCATTGTCCGGATGGAGAAGATGGAGCAGGAGCTGCAGTCCATCCGGGAGAATCCCCAGGTCAGCCGGATGGGCAGCTACAACAACAGCAAGGAAGAGCTCGCCTTCCTCAACGACATTCTGGAGAGCACCGAGGACTATACTGTCACCTTCTCCAGCGTCACCCGCGACGGAGACCAGATCCGCCGCAACTTCAGCCTCAAGTTCACAGTGGCCAACTACCAGGTCATGGAGCGGATCATGAAGCGCATCTACGCAAGCGAGCTTCGCTGTCTCATCAACGACGTAAATTACACCCGCGTCAGGACGTATTACAACACCGCGGACCAGCTGCTCTACGGCAGAGAATACCGCGAGCATGTGACGGTCAGCGCCACAGCCACCTTCTATGAGACCATGGTGGGCGGCACAGCGGACGAGGGGCTGCCCCAGAGCGGGCGGGCCGCCTCCTGACCGCGGTCCATCCCTCATTTTCCCCAGCCTGAAGCAGCAGGCACCACCTTGAGTGATCGTATTTTCATATCGTCTGACATAGCTCCGCGCTCTGCGGAGACACAAAGAGGAGAACGCAAATGCGGCTGAAACATATACTATACAAACTGACGAGCACGATCCTGGTTCTGTCCATGGTCCTGTCGTTATCCATACCCGCGGTCGGTGAGGGATCTCCGACTGCGGGCAGGGGTGTTTCAGCCCTGTCGGCAGCAGGTGGCTATACACAGAGCGGCTCCGTCCGCCCGTCTCCCTCGCCTTCCCCCAGTCCGACGCCGACGCCGACTGCTTCGCCCGCGGTCTCTCCCGTGCCCGGCATCTCTCCGAGGCCGTCCGCATCTCCTTCACCCTCGATGTATTCTTCACCCTCACCGTCAGTGTCACCTTCTCCGTCGGCCTCGCCTGTGCCCTCTTCTTTTCCTGAGGCCGAGCCTGTTGTGTCCCCTGTCCCGTCCACTGTTCCCTCGTCCTCGCCGGACGCCCAGTCCGGTGAAGTGCCTGCCGCAGTCTCTCCTGACCCCGGCAGCGAAACAGAAGCTCCCGTGAGCGACCCGTCTGAACAGCCTGGCTCTGGCGCCGGGACGGATACGGACCCAGAAACAGAATCTGAAGCAGAAACTGGCTTTGGCGCGGAAACGCCTGAGGTCGAAACCACACCGTCTGAGGACAGCTCAGAAACGGCGGAGACCTCCGAGCCCGGTGATTCTGCGGAATCCAGCCAGACCACAGATGATCAGTCGGATGAAACCACAGACAACTCCGATGCAGAAGACCTCGGAGACAAGGAAGAGCCTGAAAAACCGGAAGATTCTGAAGAACCCAAAAGCCCGGAAGACTCCGAAGAGCAGGAAGACTCAGAGAATATCGATGAGTCCGAATCCACTGAAGAGACCGACTCCTCCGATGAAGAAGAGGCCGAGCCTTCCATCCGCACGCTCACCGTCAATGCCGTCCCGATGGACGAGATGGCGGATGAGGCGCGACAGGCGGAAGCCCTTCTCTGGAGCGGCAGCGTCTGGAACCAGCTCTACGGCAGGACGCTTCAGCCAGGTTTTCCCGGTTCCGGCGTCAGCGTGCAGATCAGCGGCAGGCTCCCGGAGACGGTGACTGCCGAAGCTTACTTCACGGCTTTTGCCGAGGAGGACTCTCATGCCGAGTCCGCGCGGATGCTCCTTGACGTGTCTCTCTCTGATGAGAATGGCTTCCCTTATGTTCCGGAGGAGCCGCTGCACGTCTGCGTCAGCTCCAATTCGATTTTCAACGATGTATTGAGCGGGAAAGCTTTTCTCGCCTACTTCGACAGTTCCTATGACGGGAGCGCCGCTTACGGCGACGTTGACCTTCTCCCGGACAGGAATGTCGACCGCAGTCTCCCCGTCTTTACCCGGAGCATGTCCGGGGACGCAATCCGCTTCCGTGAGGCCGGCGTCCTGGGTTCCGACCTGCTGGGGACTGTGGACTTTGACACGGAGAGCTTCCGCCTCCGCTTCCTGCTCTCCACGCAGCAGGGCGAGCGGCGCCTCTACGCGCAGTCTGTGAACAGTGACACCGCGGTCACTGTGACCGGCAAGCTCTCTGAGAATGTCTCTCTCGGCGCGGCATCCTCGGTCTTTGAGCCGGCAGGCATCAGCGGTGATCCGCTGGTGACTCTCGACGTCGTCCTGACCGACAGCAACGGATTTGTCTGTCAGCCGGACACTCCCGTCACTGTCACCCTGTCCGATTCCTCCATCGGCGAGGCTGCGGCGGAGGGTGCGCCTCTGGAAGTCTGGAGCGTTTCCCAGAACGGACTTGCGGAGAACGTGACGGATCTGCAGGTCTATGGCGACTCCGTGGTCTTCTCCGCGGAGGACTTTCTCCAGTACGTGGTAACCTCCACCACTCTGGTGAAGGAACTCACCGCCTCTGACGGGGCAACCTATCAGGTAACCGTAAGATACGGCAGCGATTCCGGCATACCTCCCGAGGCGGAGCTATCCGTTGTGGAGCTGCTTCCGGGCACGGAGGCCTTCGATGCCTATCTCGCGCAGTGCTCCCTGGAGCTGGGCGTCCCGGTCGGGTCCATCTCTCTTGCGAGAGCCTTTGACATCACACTGATCGACCTGCTGACCGGAGAGCACTATCAGCCCAACAGCAGCGTTGACGTTTCGATCCGCCTGATGCGGGAAGAGCTCAGCAGTTACCCGAACCTCGATGTCGTCCATTTTTCCGACACCGCCGGTGGGGATGCCGAGGTCCTCAGGCCAAACACGCTGGGAGGGACCGCCTCCTTTGCAGCGGATCATTTCTCGGTCTTTATGCTCTGCGGCTATACGGTGGATTTCCACTGGGATGATTACACCTACAGTATTGCCGGTGAGAGCGAGATTCTCCTGAGCGAGCTCTTTACAAAGCTGGGTGTTACGGAGATCACCATGGCAGACGTTGTCTCTGTGAGCTTCTCCAATCCCGAGTTGATTGCAATCGAGCAGACCGGCTCTGACTGGCTGCTCCGGAGTCTTGCGCCCTTCCGCACAGATGAGGCGCTTACTCTGACGCTCACCAACGGACAGACCGTACAGATCCGGGTAACGGATGAGGGTGAAGTCTGCACCGTTACCTGGGTGAACGAGGACGGGACCGTGCTGGAGACCGATGAGAACGTGGAACCCGGCTCTACCCCGAGCTATGACGGTGAAACTCCCGTCAAGGCAGGCGAAGGCGATCTCAGCTATGTATTTGTCGGCTGGGATCCCGAGATCACAGAGGTTACGGCAGACGTCACCTATACTGCCCGGTATGTCATTCCTCTGACCGTCACCGCCGACAGTGCCTCCAGACTCTATGACGGTACAGCGCTGACAGAAGACGGCTTTACATCCACTGCGCTCAGAGCGGGCGACTCCATCGTATCTGTCACGGTCAGCGGCAGTCAGACAGACGTCGGCAGCAGTGCAAATGTCCCGGAGGCAGTCGTCATCCAGAACAGCCGCGGAGAGGATGTAACCGATGACTACAGCATCACTTTTGTAAACGGCACGCTGAATGTCTTCCGGATCTCTCTCTCCCTGTCCGCCGGTCCTTTTGACGCCGATTCCGGGACGATTGCATACACCGCCGGCATCGAGGCGGAAGGCAGTCCTGACCCGGAATACACTGTCACAGTTTCAGGGCTGAACGATTCTGCCCTGGACTTTGTCTCCGGCAATTACGTATATACCCGTCAGGACAGTTCCACCGGCACTGAAACTGCCCAGGTAAACGGGAGTCCTGTCGCAGCAGGGACACCGGCATCCTTCAGCGGCTTTCCCGTCTCAGTCTCCAATCTGTCCGGAGGGGACAAGCTGACGCTGAATTATTCTGCCGCAGTAAAGGGTGTCACCCCTGACGGTGCGGCAGGCACAGCCACTGTGACAAATACGGTGAGCGTTGCCGATCCGGCCGGCGTCAGCATCTGTGAAGCCTCCGCTGCCACCACTCTTGACTATTCCCCGCTTACCAGAGACTTCCTCACGCTGGACGGCAGCTGGGCATACTGGAGAGTCACGGTGAACCCGAAGGCCTACTTCATAAACGGCGGCGCGAACCTCGTCCTGGCGGATACCTTTGACGACGGTGTTGCCGGCGATGCAGGGCAGGTCATCGACTATGCCAGCATCAGCGTAAGCAACGGCGCGATCCCCTATGATTACAGCGGCAATACCGGTACCTTTGTGATCCCGGACGGCACTGCTGTTACTGTCACCTATCGCACGCGCATTACCGCTCAGCCCGGAGAACGTAAGCTGTTCCGCGGAACCGCCGTGCTGAGAGACGCTGTCGGGAACACACTGGGCAGCTCCACCGCCGGCGTCATGTCCGGAGACGGCGTTGTCATCTATCCCAGCGCTTCAGATGTGACCGGCTCTGACATTAACTACATGGTAAGACTCTTTGTCTACGCGGACGGTCAGATGCAGCAGGGTGTCGAAGGTGCATCATTCATTCTTCTGGACGCCAGTCACCGTCCTCTTTCGTACAGGCTGGGCGAAAACGCCGGTGAACCCGTTACATTCACCACCGGTGCGGACGGCTATGCCAATGTTGAGCTCCACGAGGAAACCGGTGACATAGCCATCGAGAAAAACACCGGCTACTATCTGGAGATGATACAGGCTCCCTCCGGGTATCAGAAGGACAACACCCTCTACAGCTTCATGATCACCGACGATCCGGCTTACAGTACCGGTGGGTTTTACCAGTACTACAACGGCGACACCATGAAGGTTCGTCTCTACGCGGTCAGCCCCGGCTTGAGCGTTTCGATCCGCTTTACCGGCAGCTATGCTCTGCGGCAGGACCAGCAGAACGATGTGATCGCCGTCCTCCAGAAGCTGGATGAAGGGCACAACTGGGTGGAGGTTGAGCGCCATCCATATTCCGATGCACAGTGGGGTTCCATCCGGTTCAGTGAAGTGCTGTACAATCCGGATCTGCAGGAGCAGGAAATCTACCGTGTTATCGAAGAGAACGAGAGTCCCTGGGATCTCCCGGACGACATTGTTCTCGTCACAAGCTATTACTATGTAGTAAATTCCGGAGCATCCGATGCTTATTCCGAACCGCAGGAATTCTCTGTGGACAGTCCGGAAGACAGTGTCAGCATCGTCATCGACAACCGTTACGAGGAGCCGCAGCTAACCATCACCAAGATGGACAAGCACACGGGCGAGCTTCTCTCCGGCGCCACATTCGGTGTCTTCAAGATAACAGACGGCGTCAAGGACGGCGCCGAGGTTGCGGAATACACCACCGACACGGAAGGCAGACTGGTAATCCGCGGGGGAGAGCCCTTTGAATCCGAGACTCTCTACGGCATCGTGGAGACTGCGCCTCCCGAGCATTACCTGCTCCCTCTCACGGAAGAGTGGCATTACTTCTATTTCTGCAATGACGCGTATCTGAAGCCCAGCATTGAGGCAAACCTCCCTGCGGGCGCGTCGGCAGTGAACCTGACTGAGTCCGAAGACGACATCACCATCGACAACCAGAAGGAAACTGTCACAATCCCGGTCATGAAGCTCTGGCAGGGCGGCAGCTGGCCGGAGACGGAGGTGACAGTCGGCCTGTATCAGTCCGTCGCCGGCAGCGAACCGACTCCCGTCCTCCTGGAAGGCAGTCCCCGCACTGTGACCCTGACAAGTTCCGCTCCCTACAACAACACCGCGTTTCGCGATCTCCCTTCGAGAGATGGAGATCAGAACATCACTTACTCCATCAGAGAAGAGCGCATCGGCAGTCAGGATCCTCTTGATGCCGGTTATGTCCAGGAATACGGCATTTCCAGTGCCGGTGTCTACATTGTGCGCAACAAGCCCGCAGCCAGCCTGACCGTGTCCAAAGAGTGGCTTGACTGGCAGTCCGGAGAGCGCGTCACAGAAGAGACACTTCTGTCCGCTCAGTCGGATGTCACCTTTGATGTCTACCGCAGCACCTCCACCATCTCCGATGAGATCCGTTCCGACGGCATCACCGTGGAAGAGATGGAGGCCTTTGTCGCCACTCTCACCAGGGTGCGCACCTCCCAGACCTTCGGCCACAGCAGCGGCTGGACCATGACCATCGACGACCTGGACTATCAGGATGACCTGGGTAATCGCTACTATTATTATATAGTTGAGACTGTCCCCTCCTTCGGCGATGAGCTCTACGAGGTCAATGAGGCAGACGGCACCGTCACTATCCGCAACAGGATCCGTCCCGGTTCTGCC
>ODAI011867710.1_pt1 | contig 10067 bp, 4 predicted proteins | sample 1539321 | NCBI WGS metagenome assembly ODAI01 (sample SAMN02144231, study PRJEB22623) | gut metagenome | biome: sheep rumen | host: Ovis aries | place: New Zealand | reverse complement strand
TCAACGCCTACGCGAAGTTCGCCGGCGACAACTCGGCTATGGAGCGCGCGGCAAAGGCACGCGAGAAGGCCGGCTTCCTTCGCTCGCTTCTTTCCGAGATTGACCGGTAGCAGAAGCGTGGATTGTGATATAATCTGAGCCGATGGAGGTATGTAGAGACGGCGGGAGTCCTTGGCGGGTCGGCTGGGAGTCAATAAAGGCGAACTGGCTGCCGATGGTCGTCTTGTGGCTGCTGGCGGCGGCGTTGGTCGCGGGCTACACCTACGTGCCGGGCGTAAAGGCGGCGCTGCAGCCCGTCTTCGATTTCCAGACCGGCGGAGGGTGGAAGGCGGCGGTCCTGAACCGTATCGTTTTCTGCGGACTTCTCCCAGGCGCGTTTCTGCTGACGATAAGATCGATACGTCCGCCGCGCCCTCTGCTTACGGTGCTCGCCAACTGCGTTTGGATGGGGGCGTGGGGCGTTGCGAGCAATGCGTTCTTCACGCTGCAGACACAGATGTTCGGCTCGGGGCACGACATCGTGACGCTCGCAGTAAAGGTGCTCGTCGACAAGTGCGTGTGGTCTGCGCTCCTGTGCGTCCCGCTCAATTCCGTGTTCTTCTTCTGGGAGGGGCGAGACTTCTCCCTTGCGAGGTGCCGCGCGGAATGGCCGCGCAGCTATCTGCGTCAAATATACCTTCCGATTCTTCTCGCCGATTTCTCCGTCTGGATTCCGGTGCAGTTCGCAGTATACGTCTTTCCTCTCCCGCTCCAGATACAGCTTGTCGGTTTCGCCGGCGCGTTCTGGTCTCTCGTAGGCCTCTCGTCCGGCATCCGCCTCGCTCGGATCAGTTCGAAGAAAACAGGATGAAAGGGTCTCTCGCATTGCCCGATTGGGTTGTTTTATTTTGCACAATCGGGTATATTGCGGGAGAAAAGGTATGGTATAATGCAAGTGGAAGAAAGTGCAAAAAGGAATCCGCTTGCCTATGAATACGAGAAATACCTCACTAACCATCTGGTTGCTTTCGCTGTTTGTCTCGCTTGCTTTTACGCAGACTGCGCAATGCAGTGGCGTTGTTACGGTTGAAGGACGCGAGGCTTCGCTTCTCCCGCCGGGAAAGAAATTCAAACTTGTCTGGAACGACGAGTTTGACGGCGACCGGTTAGATGCGTCGAAGTGGAGCTACCGCACCAATTTCTGGGGACAGCGCGCCTACTGGTTCGCCGCGCCGGAGGACAACGCCGTCGAAGTGAAGGATGGGCTTCTTCACCTGAAGCTCGTCAAGAAGGCGGACGGACAGTTCGTGTCGCCGCAGCTCCAGACGGGCGAACTTGTGTGGGACGTTCCGCACGAGGAGAATCCAAAGGGATTTTGGCCGCTTCCGAAGCGCGAGAAGGCGAAGTTCACTCACCGCTACGGATACTACGAATGCCGCTGCCGCCTCCAGCAGATGCCGGGCTGGTGGTCGGCGTTCTGGATGCAGACGCCCACGCAGGGCTGCTCGCTCGATCCGCGTTTCGCCGGGATCGAACACGACATCATGGAGTCGTTCGAGGTCGGAGAAGTGATTCCGCACTACTTCCATGCGAACGGCTATGGTGCGGACTATCTTGGGTTCTGCGTGCCGCGGCGTCCGAAGGGCGCGAATACGGAAGACTTCAACCGCGAAAACTCAGTGAAGCTCGACAAGACCGCGTTCCATGTCTTCGGCATGCTGTGGGAGCCGGACGGCTACACGTTCTTCATCGACGGCAAGCAGCATGGGCCGAAGGTGGGGCAGGGCGAGGGCGAGGCGGTTTCGCAGGTCGAGGAGTTTGTCCTCCTTACGACCGAGGCCAAGTGGTACCGCAACAACCGCATGACGGGGAAGGCTGTACCCGAACTTGATGCCGCGGCTGCGGCGGGCGATGATTTCGTCGTCGACTACGTGCGCGTGTACGATTTGGATTAGTGGTTATTCCTTTTCGCCGGTTGCTTGGAATTTGACTATGCGGCGTTTAATGTCGGAACTTGCCCGATTGAGTTGATTATTGTTTCCTAATCGGGTATGTTACGAGGGGAAGATGTGGTATAATATATATGCTATGCAACGCAGAATATGCGCAATACATTTATAAAAACAAAGGAGGTAAACCATGAAGAAGATAATTAATAGTATTCAGGGGGGGGGGGCAAAAACCTCTAATTATGTTCTTGCCTCAATCATTGCGCTTGTCGCAGTTGCGACGGCAAAGGCCGAAACGGTCGTTCACTACACGTTCGACGATCTCGGCGATGTCGGGACGATTCTCGCCGACGGCACGACTGTCGAGAACAAGGCGAATCCCGGAACGCACGACGCGACGGTGTATGGAATTAGAAACGGGTACATAAAAGATGAAACTTCCGTACACCACCCATACGTCACAAACGGCGTGCCTGAGTTTACGCGGATATGGGATCCCGTTTCGGGAACGTCCGCATCTAGCGCCGATCAGGCGCTGCGCTTCCCGGCCACAAACGCCGGCGGTCAGGGTGCGCTCTTGGAAGTTGAAACTGATGCGTCGCTCCGTCCGGAGTCGTTCACCGCAGAGGCGCTCTTCCGCTATCCCGAAAATATAAATCTTGATACGACGGGATGGAACCGCTTGGTCGTCATGCCGAACGATGCTGGATACGCGTGGGAAATAGTGGTTCGCTGGCACAACCAGATAGGTTTCCATTTCATGGCGAATGACGGATCGGTGACGAACAGGGACTGGACAGTAGCCCCTGCGTCCGGCAACTTCAACGACGGCCAGTGGCACCATGTCGCCCTTTCCGTCGAACAAGGCGAGACCACTTCGACAGTCAAGATGTATCTCGACTATGCGCTCAAGGCAACGACGACGTTGAATTACCGCATCTCCTATTCAAGCTCCAACCTTCCAATTCAGATCGGCGCAAGGTCGAAACAGGGCTGTTTAGGCAACTTCTGCGGCGAACTCGGCGAATTCCGCTTTTCGAACACGGCTCTGACGCCTGCCCAGTTCCTTCGTCCGCGTTCTATGGCCGCGCAGGCCAATTTCGATCCAGATTGCGTGCTCTACTACGACTTTGAGGACTTTACTGAAGACTGGAGCTGGTTCGCTGCCGCTACGGGCGACGTTGTGAACAAGGCGGATCCCGGTGTCATGGGCGGCACGATCATTACCAAAACCTTGGCTCCTGAATTGGTTGAAGATTCCCCAGCGAAAAGACTCCGTCAGTCGATGCTCGCCTCGCGATTTGAAGACTCGGCATCATGCCTCAGCAATTCGATCGTGTCAGCTTCCTCCAGGCAAAACGGTTACATTGAGTGCATGCCGTTGGATGTGGAATGGTTCTCGAAGACGAACTTTACGGTCGAGTGCTTTTTCAAGACGGAGAACATGACGCAGACTTACACGCCGCTCTTCCGCCGATGGGGAGGGTGGAACGTCCAGGTCAACATTGGAGTTGGCGGCACTGGCGGATATATGGGAATCAATATTTCAACAAACGCGCTTTACACTCAGACTGAACGCACTATCTCTTCGTTCTCGGCTGGCACATGGAATCACGTCGCCCTGGTTGTTGACCAGATTGGCGAGACGAAGACATTGAAAACATATTTCAACAGAAAATTGATAGAGACGTTTCCGCTTCCGTCAAATCTTGCAGATACAAACAGAAATGGGAGCGGCGCCAAGTTTGAAAAGTGGTTTTTCGCAGGCGCGTACGACGGGAACTCTTTTGACGGCAAGATAGATTCGATGCGTGTCACGTTGCGGGCGCTTGAGCCGCAGGAATTTCTGACAGACCGTTCGTATAGTCCCAGCTCGACGATCGCTCACATTTCATTTGACGACGAGACGCCGAATGCATCGGCGGATTACGGTGCACTTTGCCAGGGCGTGTATCAAGGGGGTGCCAAGGCCGAGATCGGTTATTCCGATGACGTGCCGGGTGTTTTAATTCGCGACGGTCTGGGTGGCGAGCTGATTACGAAACATAACTCGAAGTCGATTTCCTTCCCAGACACGACAGATCATGCATGGGTGTCTTACGGAAAAATCAATGGGAATCCGCTTGACGTCTATTACATTCATTCCACGACGGGCGGACAGTATCACACGTCCGGCACGATTGAGTTCTGGATGAAGACGAACCAGCAAGACGTCGACTACGACACAGTGCTTTTGTCGGTGTATTCCCAAAGAGCGCCCATTCTGATCGGCTTTGGCCCAAACAGCCGGCTTCGAATCGGATTCCGGACGAGCGAGCCAGTGGCCGAAGGTAAATACTGGACGGAGGTGCTTTCGTCCACGACGGAAGGGTTCAATCTGGTGGACGGGAAGTGGCATCACATCGCAGTTACGTATCGGCCTAATCCGGAAGACGCCGGGAAATTCACTGCGACCGGTTACATCGACTACAAGGTCGCCTGTTCAACGACTTGGCTCGGGCATCTGGATTTCGAATCCGAGGGATATAAGCCAGATGATGTTCGATTCGCGGGGCAGCACAATATCTCGGACGGCAACGGCCATAAGAACTTCGGCGGCCTGATCGACGAGCTGCGCTTCTCGAACGTGGCACTCGAGCCGTCGCAGTTCCTGCGGGCTGAGCACGCGCCTGGACTTTCGATCTTCATCAGGTGACAGTAGCAACCTGGTGTAAACATGCTCAAGATTATTCCGCTTGTCGTCCTGGCAACGACGTGCTTCGCGGAACCGTCTGAGCTTGTCGATTCGCTCGATACAGCCGACCCGGCGAAACCTGCGTACCGCAATCCATCGCTCCCGACCGAGGTGCGAGTCAAGGATCTCCTTTCGCGCATGACGGTCGACGAAAAGCTGGCGCAGCTCGGCAAGCTTCAGGCCTTCCGTGTCTACGACCGCGTTGACGGTCACATCGATCTGAAGCCGGATGCCGTCGAGGGAATCGCGACCAATTGTCCGGGAACTGCATATGGGGTTCTGCGGGCGGACTGGTGGACCGGACGCAACTGGAACACGGGGGTCGCGCCAGAGATGGCCGTGGAGGCGATTAACGCCTTTCAGCGCATCGCCGTGGAGCGGACCAGGCTCGGCATCCCGATCTTCTTCGTGGAGGAGGCGCCGCACGGCCTCATGGCGCTCGGCGAGCCTGTCTATCCGACGGGCCTCGGCCTCGGCTCGACATTTGACGCGGACTTGATGCGCCGGATTGGGCGACAGATCGGGCGCGCGCGCTCACGCGGCGTCCACTGCGTATACGCGCCGATTCTCGACATTGCGCTCGATCCGCGCTGGAGCAGGTGCGAGGAATGCTTCGGCGAAGATCCCGAACTCGTCGCCGCGCTTGGCTTTGCAGAATTCGAAGGACTCAGGGGATCAGGGGTCGAGCCGTGTCTTAAGCACTATGTCGGCGGCGGACTCGCCGAAGGCGGACACAACACGGCGAGCGCGCATTTCGGTTTAAGCGAACTTAACAATGTCCAGTTGCGTCCGTTCCGCCGCTGCATTTCCGCCGGTGCGCGCCATCTGATGTGCACGTACCACGACGTTGACGGCGAGCCGTGCACCGGATCGCGCTTTCTTCTGACGGCCGTTCTGCGCGGACAGCTTGGGTTCGACGGTTTCGTGACGGCTGACGGCGGGGCGATTCAGCTGCTGAACAGTCGCGGCATCGCCGCCTCCATGCCGCAGGCGGCGGCACTGGCGCTAAAGGCGGGCTGCGACGGCGAAAGCGGCTCGAAGACTGCGGCCGAATGCGGTTCCGTGATGCGCGGCGCATTTGACGCGGGGCTCGTCACAATGGATGACATAGACATTGCCGTCCGACGGATTCTGAAGCTCAAGTTCGACATGGGACTCTTCGAGGAGCCATACGCCAAGGGCGATGCCTCAGACCGCGCGGCGGAAAAGTCGCTCGCGCTCGAAGCGGCGCGCAAGTCGCTCGTGCTAATAGAGAACCGCGACGCACTGCCGATTGAGAAAGGCCCTACCGTAGCGGTGATAGGCCCCAATGCGGACGACCAGATCATGAACCAGCTCGGCGACTACACCGCGCCGCAGCGCCGCGCCGACGTCGTGACGGTGTTGGACGGCATCAAGGTGTTCGCCTCCCGCGTGACGTATGCGAAGGGGTGCGGCATCAGGTCGAAGAAGACAGACGGCTTCGCCGAGGCGGAGCGCATCGCGTCCGAGGCGGACGTGACCGTGCTTGTGCTCGGCGGAAGTTCCTCGCCGTATGCGGGCGTCACGCAGTCTGACGCGCTTGGCGGCGCGACAGTGGTAACCGGCAAAGAGGACGACGAGAACGACAAGGATTCCGGGGAGGGCACGGATCGTTCCTCGCTCGGCTATTCCGGCGTGCAGGAGGAACTTTTCCGCGTCGTCCGCGCCAAGGCGAAGAAACTCGTCGTCGTGCTGATACAGGGGCGTCCGCTTGTCGTGGACGAGATCGCGGCGAAGGCCGACGCGGTTCTGCTCGCGTGGTATCCGGGGTCGATGGGCGGACAGGCCGTCGCCGAGGCGCTTTACGGAGAGGTGAACCCGTCGGGACGTCTCCCGGTTTCGATTCCGCATTCCGTCGGGCAGATACCCGTTCATTCCGGCGGATACGCGGCGAATCGTCCGCGCTACATCGACGGACCCGGAGATGCGGCGTATCCTTTCGGCTACGGACTTTCATACACGACGTTCGCGTATTCCGGCCTTGAGGTCTTTGATGCGGACGAGGCATCGGTCTCGGTGACGAACACGGGTTCACGCGACGGCGACGAGATTGTGAGGCTCTATTTCTCCGTAAAGGGATCTGGACGTCAGCGTCCGCACCGCGAGCTCCTTGCGTTCAAGCGCGTTTCACTCAAAGCGGGCGAGACGCGGCGCGTCACGCTGCCGTTCGACCGGCGGCTCTTCGGCGGATACGGACGCGACGGCGCATACGAGCCGCCGCATGGTGAAGTCTCCATCTGGGTCGATGGATGCAAAGACCGCGTCGCGCTTCGTCGTCTCGCGGGGCGTGGAAAGGGATGTGAAGGAATTTGAAAATGCGACATGCTGAAATTATGATTAAGATTCTTCCGCTTGTCGTCCTGACGGCGACTTGCTTCGCGGGGACAGGCGAGCTTGAGGTGCGCGTGCGGCCTACTGCCGCCGGACCGCAGATTCACGTGGACGGCAAGCCCGTTCCGCCGCGCTTCTTCTTCTACTGGGCCGGATCGCGCTCCAGCGAGACGAATGCCGCGACGCTGCGCACGGTGGCCGCCGCCGGGGTGGATCTTATTGAAGTCGGCATTGCGCACAGCTTCCTCAGCCCCAAGCGCGAACGCGTGCGCTGGACGGCGTTCGAGGGACCGGACGACTGGTCGATAGCCGACGACCAGGTGCGCAAGGCCATCGAAGCACATCCAAACGGAAAGTTCCTTCTGCGGGTTTTCGTCAATGCGCCGAAGGCCGTCCTGGAGGCTAACCCGGACTGGTGCATGCGGTTCGAGGACGACGATGACGTGAAAGGCGAACGCATGGCCTCGCCGTCTTGCAGACAATACCGCGAGGCCGTTTGCGCCTACCTGAAACGCGCCGTCAAGCACTTCAGCGAGACGTTCCCGAATCATTACGCCGGAATTCACCCCAGCGGACAGAACTCCGGCGAGTTCTTCTACGACAAAGCATGGACAAAGTTAAGCGGCTATGACAAGCATACGCTCGCGGCATGGCGCAAGTGGCTCGCGGAGCGCGGCGAATCTGACGCGGCGACCGCCGAAGTTCCTACGCCCGCCGAGCGCAAGGCAAAGGAAGATGGATCGGTTCTCCTCGACCCTGTGAAGCGCCGCCGGGTGATTCAGTTCAACCAGTTCCTGCAGGACGAGATGTCCGACTTTGTTGCGGAGATGGCGCGTGCATGCAGGGAGGCGTCGGGCGACAAGAAGCTCGTTGTATTTTTCTACGGGTATGCGTGGGAATTCAACTCGCTTCCGAATGGACCTGCGGCATCGGGCCACTATGGGCTTATGCGCCTTCTTGAAAAGGCCCCTGGGGCGATTGACATTTTCTGCGGTCCGATAGGATATTTCAACCGTCGCTATCCAGACGGCTTCGCGCCTGTGATGAGCGCGGCGGAGACGCTTGCGAGCCACGGTATCCTCTGGTTGAACGAAGACGACACGCGCACCTATCGCGATCCGCGCCGCGACCGTCCGTACACTCAGGAGGGTACGCTCACGACATGCGAGAACAACTGCAAAGTCATGTTGCGCAACACGGCGCAGGAGGCGATTCGCGGGCTCGGCAGCTGGTGGATGGACCTGTATGGCCACGGTTGGTACGACGATCCAGCGCTGTGGGAAGTCCAGCGTCGGCTCTGGCCGTCTGAACGTGCGCTTCTTGCGCGTCCGCGTCCCTACACGCCGGATGTCGCGGCCATTGTCGGCGAGCAGAGCCAACTTCATTTCTCGGCAGGGGCGCAGGCAGTCACGCGCCCGCTCATCTACACGGTTCGCGGCGAATTCGACAAGGCGGGCGTGAGATACGGGCAGTATCTATTAGAGGATGTCCTGAAGAATCCGCCGCCCGCGAAAGTCCATGTGTTCCTTTCCGCCAACTACCTGACGGCCGCAGACCGCGCGGCGCTTGCGAAGGACAGGGTTGAACACCCGGAGCGCGTGCGTGTGTGGTGCTTTGCGCCGGGCTATCTTTCGGACCGTGGCGCTGACGAGAACGGCATAACTGAAGTGACTGGCTTTAGCGTGAAGCGCATCGACAAGAGTGGCGACAAGATACGTCCGTTCTTTTCGCCAGATGCGGAGGGCGGCGAAGTGTGGGCGCGATTCCCGGACGGATCGCCTTCTGTCGCCGCGCGTTCCGCAGGAGCTGGCATGGACGTCTTCTGCGCCATCCCCGAACTGACCGCCGACGTCATCCGTCGTGCGGCGAAGGCGGCCGGTGTGCATCTGTACCTCAAGAGCGGGAACGCGGGTGTTTACGCCGATGCGGGATTCGTGTCGGTGCAGGCGCTTGAAGACGGCGAGACGACAATAGATTTTGGCGAGAGGGGCGATGTCATTGACGCCATGACTGGAGAAAAGGTCTGTGAGGGGCCAGTTCTCTCGCTATCGCTCAAGGCTGGCGACGCACGGCTCTTTAGGGTTATTTCCGCGAAGGGTGGTGCGCTGCCGCCGCTCCCTGAATCGCGCGCGCCGTTCGAGCAGACGGAGGATTTTGCACGGCGGCCTGTTTCGCTTGTTTCGTATCCGTTCATGTCGCAGTTTCATGTCAAGGACAGGGAGAATCTTTTTACGTGGGCGGAGTTCATCGGCGGCAACAAGGTCGCGGTCGTAAACGGATGCGATCTGCGCGTCCGCGGCGCGGGGCGAACCGGCTTCGGCAGGATTGCGCTCTACAACAGCGGCTCGGATACGACGGCGCTCGCATGGAGAAACAACGATCCCTACATGCGCGGACTCGACTGCTGGCTTTCCGTCGACTTCATAGACGGCAAGCCCGACCCGCAAGCCCGCTACCGCGATTCCTTCCCCGACGCCGTGCTTACGGTCGACGACGCGGCGCGGCGGACGGAATGGAAGCGGAAAGCCAAGCTCCCTGACGGAACGGAAGGCGAGGTCGGGTATTCCGTCTCGGCGATAGGCGATGGACTTCTGGCCGTCGACTTCAACGGCGGCGGATTGCCCGTCGAAGTCAAGGTCTTCAAGCCCATTTGGGTCAGCGGCATCACTTTTGACGTTGAGGGCGAGACGCGTCTGCAGGTGAACCGCGCACGCGAGGAGGCGCGCTTTGAAATCGTCTTCCCGGGCGGCAAGGTCGAGGCGACGTCCGGCAGCGAGCGTGCGAAGGCGACGGAGGCAATTCAGGTGCCGCACTATGTGTGGCGTAGCAATGCCGCGTCCGGCCGCGTCATTATCGACCTCTGCGGCTCGACGGTAATCGCCAACCCAACTCACAACTCACAACTCACAACTCATAACTCAGGCATTATCGACTTCTGGGCGGAGGACGCGGTGGATGTGCCGCGCGATCCGACGGGCAACTTTGTTCCGAACGGCAGCTTCGAACAGGGACTTGCCTACTGGACCTACAACTGGGGCGGCACATCGTGGGAT
>ODAI010599876.1_pt1 | contig 10067 bp, 7 predicted proteins | sample 1539321 | NCBI WGS metagenome assembly ODAI01 (sample SAMN02144231, study PRJEB22623) | gut metagenome | biome: sheep rumen | host: Ovis aries | place: New Zealand | reverse complement strand
TTCGGGTATCTTTCCTGTCTGTGCGATAAGGTCGAATATGGGCAGCACCTGCACCGCAGAGCGGTCGATCCTTGCGGTTATGCCCTTGGGAAGTGACCTGGGTATATTCTCGTAGAAGCCGCCCCCTGTTATATGTGACAGGCTCTTGACCTTGACAGCGTTGATAAGGGAAAGCACAGGCTTTACATATATCCTTGTGGGAGTCATCAACGCCTCGCCCAGGGTGGTGCCCAGTTCCGACTGATGGCGTGCAAGGTTCTGCTCATTTACGGTGAACACCTTTCTCACCAGTGAAAAGCCGTTTGAATGCACACCGCTTGACTTTATGGCAATGAGTACGTCTCCCGCCTTCTGAGAGGAGGGATCAAGTATCTTGTCCTTGTCCACCACGCCGACAGAAAAGCCTGCAAGGTCGTACTCATCCTCAGGCATGAGCCCGGGATGCTCCGCAGTTTCCCCGCCTATAAGGGCACAGCCTGCACGAACGCAGCCCTCTGCCACACCTGCAACGATAGACGCTATCTTTTCGGGGTAATTCTTTCCGCAGGCGATGTAGTCAAGGAAAAACAAGGGCTTTGCGCCGCAGCAGATTATGTCGTTGACACACATAGCCACGCAGTCTATGCCCACGGTATCGTGCTTGTCCATGAGAAAAGCAAGCTTTATCTTGGTGCCTACGCCGTCTGTGCCGGAAACCAGCACAGGCTCCTTCATGCCGCTCACATCAGGGGCAAACAGGCCGCCGAAGCCGCCTATGCCGGACATCACTCCGGGGATATTGGTGCGTGCCACATGGGACTTCATCAGCTCAACAGACTTATAGCCCGCTGTAACGTCCACACCTGCTTCTTTATAGCTCTCGGAAAAACTGTTCATTTACAAAACGCTCCTTACAGGGCAAATGCCCCTTTGAGTATCAGCTTATTCGTTCCCGTCCCAGCAGTAAGTACACAGATTGCAGGCAGGTATGCCCACTGCATCCTCGGTGCCCTCAAGAGACTGGAATTCAAGGGAGGTAAGTCTTAATCTGCGGCATATCTCCGCTCTCAGATAGCTTCCCCTTTCGGTCTCCCTGTCGGAATATTCCTTAATGTAGGCTCTCCCTGCCTCGCCCTCACGCTCGAAGATTATCTTCCTTGCAATAAGGTCAAGCTCGGAATTGCTGCGAGAGAAGTTAAGGTATTTGCAACCGTACATTATAGGGGGACAGGCAGAGCGCATATGCACTTCCTTTGCCCCGTTCTCGTACAGAAATTCCACTGTCTCACGCATCTGTGTCCCACGGACTATACTGTCATCCACAAACAGCAGGCGCTTGCCCTCGATGAGCTCGTGTACGGGAATGAGCTTCATCTTTGCCACCTGGTTGCGAAGGCTCTGGTTCTGGGGCATAAAGCTCCTGGGCCATGTGGGAGTGTACTTTATGAACGGGCGTGCAAAGGGTATGTGGCTGGCATTTGAAAAGCCTATGGCATGGGGAGTGCCGCTGTCGGGGATACCGCATACATAGTCCACGTCCGGAAGTGTGCCCCTTGCCATTTCAGCCTTTGCCATGATCTCGCCGTTGCGTGTCCTCATAGTCTCAACAGAGACCCCTTCATACACGGAGTTGGGGTACCCGTAGTATGTCCACAGGAATGTGCATATCTTCATATCACTGTGCCCCTCAGAGAGCACCTCACATTCATCTGCGGTGATCCTTACTATCTCGCCGGGCAGGAGCTCCCTGTAGGTGGTATAGCCCAGCTTCTGGAATGCAAATGACTCGAAGGAGCAGCAGAACCCGTCGGAGCGCTTGCCTATTATGATAGGCAGGCGGCCCTTTGCATCACGGGCAGCGATTATGCCGTCGCTTGTCATGATGATAAGGCTCATGGTGCCGTCGATGCGCTCCTGGGCATAGCGTATGCCCTCCACAAAGCTGGACTTTCTGGCGATAAGGGCACCTATAAGGGATGACCAGTTCACCTTGCCGCTGCTCATTACCTCGAAGGAGGCGCCGCTGCCGCACAGCAGCTCATCACGGAGCACAGCATCGTTGTTGATTATGCCAACGCTGCATACCGCATACATACCCAGATCCGAGCGCAGCAGTATGGGCTGGGGATCTGTGTCGCTGATGGCACCTAAGCATATATTGCCGCTCATGCCCACAATGTCATCTTCAAATTTAGTCCTGAAAGGGGAATTTTCTATGCTGTGGATACTGCGCTGAAACCCCTTTTCCGGGGAGTATGCCACCATACCGCCTCTTTTTGTGCCAAGGTGAGTATGGTAGTCCGTGCCGAAGAACACGTCGTTTACAGCATCGTTATGAGATACAAGACCGAAAAAGCCTCCCATGGGTGACCCTCCTTAACAGTGTGATGGGATAGCGATACCCAAGGCTTAACCAAAGATCCTCTTCATCATTTCCTGATATGCCTCTTCCACACCGCCAAGATCCCTGCGGAAACGGTCCTTGTCCAGCTTCTCATGAGTGGTGCTGTCCCAGAAGCGGCAGGTATCGGGAGATATCTCATCTGCAAGGATTATCTTCCCCTTGTATCTGCCGAATTCTATCTTGAAGTCGATAAGGTCGATGTTGTGATCCTTGAAGAACTTCTTCATAAAGTCATTCACTCTGAAAGCATAATCTGCGATGGTGTCAAGCTCTTCCCTTGTGGCAACGCCCAGTGCCATTGCATAATAGTCGTTGATAAATGGATCGCCCAGATCGTCATTCTTGTAGGAATATTCAAGTATGGGAGAAAGGAAGGGCTTGCCCTCTTCCACGCCCATTCTCTTTGAGAAGCTGCCTGCGGCTACATTTCTGACTATGACCTCAAGCTGTACTATCTCCACCTTCTTGACCAGAGTCTCACGGTCGGAAAGCTCCTCCACGAAATGAGTGGGAATGCCTTCCTTTTCAAGCAGGGAGAGCATATAGTTGGTCATCTTGTTGTTTACAACGCCCTTGCCTCTTATAGTGCCCTTCTTCTCACCGTTGAAGGCTGTGGCATCGTCCTTGTAGTCTACGATAACAAGGTCGGGATCACTTGTGGCAAATACCTTCTTTGCCTTGCCCTCGTAAAGCTGCTCACCTTTTGTAACGTTCATAGTTTTATCCTCCTATTTCAAGAATTTTTTCCTGTAATTTCTGTTCCTTTGCGGCTATCCCCTGCTCCATTGCGGCTTTCTCCGCTGTGAGCTTCGCAGACAGCCCCTCATCGGACAGTGCTAGCATCTGCACTGCAAGCACAGCCGCATTCTTTGCACCGTTCACCGCAACTGTGGCAACAGGCACCCCGGAGGGCATCTGCACTGTTGCAAGCAGGGCATCCAACCCCTCAAAGCTTGATTTTATGGGGATGCCGATAACAGGCAATATGGAATTGCCGGCAAAGACCCCTGCCAGATGAGCCGCCATGCCTGCCGCACAGATGATAACGCCAAAGCCGTTGTCAGCAGCGCTTCTTGCAAACTCAGCCGCCTGTACCGGTGTTCTGTGGGCGCTCATGATATGCGCCTCAAAGGGCACCCCGTACTTTTTCAGCTCCGAAAACGCAGGCTTTACCACCTCATAGTCGCTGTCAGAGCCCATGATTATCGCTACCTTCTTCATTTCACACCTCTTTACCGACAAAGGATCCCCTTTGTCATAGCGTTTAAAAAACATTCCACTCTATTATACATCATATATTCCCAAAATGCAAGCGCAAATTTATACAAAGCAGTACATTGCCGTATGCTATGCCGTTTATGCTATTTGTAAATTTTTTATGTAAACAAGAGTTCCAATGTCCGTTAATATATTGTCTGCAATCTTTACTTGAAAAATTTTCATTTACCAGTTATAATTAAGTTGTATTGTATCCGCATTTGTATTGTATCCGCACTCCCTTAGCGGGAAAACGGAATGATAACAAGGAGGATTTGTCATGAACAACAACACCCGGAAGATAGCGGGCATCGGGATACTGACAGCCATAGTAATAGTGCTGCAGATAATCTCCACCAACATCAAGTTGGGTCCCTTCTCCATCACCCTTGCACTTATGCCCATAATCATAGGTGCAGCACTCTACGGCCCTAAGACAGGGGCATGGCTCGGATTCGTGTTTGGCTGTGTTACTCTGTTGGATTCGGGCGCATTCATGGCTGTGAGCATTCCCGGCACTATCTTCACCTGCCTTGCAAAGGGCACACTGGCAGGACTGGTATCAGGGCTTATTTACAGCGTCATTTCAAAGACGAACCGTGTGGCAGCCATCGTAGCGGCTGCAGTGATATGTCCCGTTGTCAATACAGGGGTATTCGTGCTGTGCTGCTTCCTGTTCTTCATGGACACCATCCAGAGCTGGGCCGGCTCAACAAATGCCATCACATTCATATTTGTGAGCATGATAGGTCTCAACTTCCTGGTGGAGCTCGGTGTGAACCTGGCACTTTCCACCATAGTTGAAAGGATACTGAGCATCATAATACCCCGCAAGGAGCAGCTTGCATGAAGCGAAACGACCTGCTGCTGGCTGTTGACATCGGGAACACCGCCCTCACCGTGGGAGTAATATCTAAGGAGGACATTCTCTTTACGGAAATGCTCTCGGTGAATACGGAATCCTTCCCTGCTGAATATGTCATCACCTTAAAGAGCATATGTGAGCTGAGTTCCTGTGAGATACCCGATTCCGCTGTCATCTGCTCTGTGGTGCCCTCTCTTACGGACACTGTGGCACAGGCGGTAAGGCGGCTGTGCGGCTGTGAACCGCTGATCGTGGGGCCCGGCATAAAGACAGGCCTTTCCATACGGATAGACGACCCTGCCCAGCTGGGAGCCGATCTGGTGGCACAGGCTGTGGCGGCAGTGAATATCTATCCTGCCCCGTGCGTCATAGCGGATCTCAGCACTGCCACAAGCATATCGGTCATCAGCGGGAACGGCACATACACAGGCGGCCTTCTGATACCGGGACTCGGGATATCCTCTGCCGCACTGGCGGAGGGGACCTCACAGCTTCCCCACATATCACTTACGGCTCCTGAAAGGCTTATAGGCCGCAGCACCGCAGAATGCATGAAAAGCGGTATGCTCTACGGCGCCGCCTGCACCATAGACGGCATCTTCCAGAGGATAGAGGAGGAAACGGGGGCAAACAGCACTCTCATACTCACAGGTCAGTATGCCGCAGCAGTCTCACCCCTGTGCCGCACACAGCACATTTATGATCCCGGACTTCTGTTCAAGGGGCTGGGAATCATCTTCAAAAAGAATAAGCGTTAAGCAGATCATTAAAGCGATACAATACAAACAGACCCGCCGGGAAAATCCCCGGCGGGTCATTTTTATGGTCATCAGACTCTGAAGAGCAGGTCTCCGTATGTGGGGAAGGGCCACATATTTTCAGGCACTATCATTTCAAGCTCGTCTGCAAGGGCACGCATATTTGACATTGAGGTGAATATCACATCACGGTAATACTTTGCACATTCGTAGACATCGCTCTTTTCACAGGCATTTATAACAGCCTTGTCAAGGTCAGCTATGGCAGCGCTCAGGGATGTGTTTATCTCGCTCACCTTTTTGCAGATGCTCTTCTCCAGCTCTGCATCCACGCCAATGCCGGCCTTGACTGCAACAGTCTCCGCAAGTGACCTTGCATATGCGATACCTGCGGGGAGTATCTGCTTCTTAGCCATGTCCAGCATAGTAAGAGCCTCGATGTTTATCACCTTTGAATACTTTTCAAGGAGCACGTCACGGCGGGCGGTGAGCTCCTTGCGGGAGTATACCCTGAAGGACTCGAACATCTCTACGTTCTCTTCATCGGTGTAGTGGGGCATTGCATCCACAGTGGTGGGATAGTTGTGCAGTCCCCTTCTTGCAGCCTCCTCTATCCAGCCCGCATCGTAGCCGTTGCCGTTGAATATGACTCTCTTGTGCTTTTTGAGCATCTCCACAAGAAGATCGTTGAGCTCACGCTTGAAATCCTCTGCCTTCTCCAGTCTGTCGGCAAAATAGCGCAGGGAATCAGCCACGATGGAATTGATTATGGTATTGGGGCAGGCTATATTGTCATAGGAGCCAACGCTTCTGAATTCAAACTTGTTGCCCGTAAAGGCAAAGGGGGATGTCCTATTGCGGTCGGTGTTGTCACGGGGGAAATTGGGCAGAGCCTCAACTCCTATGACAAACTCGTGAGCCTCGTTCGTCCTTATCATGTTGCCTGTTTCCAGAGCATCAAGCACTTCCTGTATCTCATCCCCAACAAATACAGATATTATTGCGGGAGGGGCTTCGTTGGCGCCAAGTCTGTGATCGTTTGAGGCGGAAGCCGCAGAAAGCCGGAGCAAGTCCGCAAACTTGTCCACTGCACGCAGCACTGCGATAAAGAATGTCAAAAACTGGATATTGTCCTTGGGGCAGGCACCGGGATCGAGAAGGTTCACACCTGTATCAGTGGACATGGACCAGTTGTTGTGCTTGCCGGAGCCGTTTACACCTGCAAAGGGCTTTTCATGAAGAAGGCATACAAGACCGTGCTTTAAGGCTATCTTCTTCATCATCTCCATAACAAGGGCATTCTGATCGGATGCGATGTTGGAGGAATTGAATATGATGGCAAGCTCATGCTGTGCGGGAGCTACCTCGTTGTGCTCGGTCTTTGCGCATATGCCCAGCTTCCACAGCTCCACGTCAAGATCCTTCATGTACTCGTGTACCCTGTCCTTGATATTGCCGTAGTAGTGGTCATCAAGCTCCTGTCCTCGGGGCGCCTTTGCACCGAAAAGGGTGCGCCCTGTGTAGATGAGATCCTTTCTCTGGTCATAGAGCCTCTTGTCTATAAGGAAGTATTCCTGCTCAGGACCTACGGTGGTGGTAACTCTTGTGGCATCCGAGCCGAAGAGCTTCAGTATCCTGAGTGCCTGTTCGGAAATAACCTCCATGGAACGCAGCAGGGGTGTCTTCTTGTCAAGTATCTCCCCTGTGTAGGAGCAGAAGGCAGTGGGAATGTACAGTGTCTCATCCTTGATGAATGCGGGAGAGGTGGGATCCCATGCGGTGTAGCCCCTTGCCTCGAAGGTGGCACGCAGTCCTCCCGAAGGGAATGAGGATGCATCAGGCTCGCCCTTGATAAGCTCCTTGCCTGAAAACTCCATTATGACCTTGCCGTCCGTTGTAGGAGAGATAAAGGAATCATGCTTTTCAGCAGATGCACCTGTCATGGGGTGGAACCAGTGAGTATAGTGGGTGGCACCCTTTGCCACAGCCCAGTCCTTCATGGTAGTGGCAATGACATCCGCCGTCTGGGGGTCCAGTGCCACGCCCAAATGCTGTGTCCTGAGAAGTGACTTGTACACATTCCTGGGAAGCATTTCCTTCATTGTGTCCTCATTGAAAACATTGCACCCGAAATATGCGGGCACGCTCATAAATTCAGCCATAATATCCCTCCGAAAAAACTAATGCCGACACTGATACACCAGTGCCGGCATCTTTGCCTTTGCTATATAGTACCACTTACGGTGGGCATTGTCAAGGCTCGGGAGCAAGTTTTTCGGTTTTCAACAAACCCCACTGTAAAAAAGCAAGTTTTTCCGACACTCTGACAAACACCCCCTTGCCCCAGGCTGTCAACAGGTGGTGCATAGCGTTGTCCCGGCGGCAGACTGAAACTCCCGCACATCTGCAAGATGAATTAAGAAAAAGGTGTTGAAAAATCCATTTATATTATGGTACAATTAACAGGATAATACTGTATCACAGTCCGTGAACCGGTACATATACCTGTTATCGGGGCAGAGACATGAACGGGGATGAAGTGTTCCCTGCCCTGCTGCCCGGGCGGGCTTTCATATCAATTGTCAACTGCACACGGAAACGGAGGGGATAGACTTGAAGGGAACAGAGATCATACACGCTCTTGCAAGGGCGGCACTGGAGGATGACAAGGCAGCTCCGGAGCAGTTTATCTCCGAACACGCCGGGGAATTCGCCGCATTGCCGGAGGATGATACAACAAGGCTGCTGTGGGAGGATGTCTGCGCACTGGTGCGAAGGCTCTCTGCGGGAGACAGCACACCCGTCACCGCCCTTACCAAAGAGGACAGGGCAGCTGTTGAGGAAACAAACCGCATCATCGACCTCAATCTCTTTGCATATCATTTCCAGCCCATAGTCAGCACCACAGACGGCTCCATCTATGCCTATGAGGCTCTTATGCGCCCCCAGAGCACCATAGTACCCACACCCTACCATGTGCTGAAGTTTGCCCGTATGTCCGACAGAATGGCTGATATAGAAAGATCCACCTTTATAAACGTCCTCTCCTACCTTGATGAGCATATAGGAGATCTGAACGGCCGCCCCATATTCATAAACAGCATACCCAGCGTTTCCCTGTCAGATGATGTTTACAGCGCCATAGACAAGCTCCTGCTGAGGCATCCGGAACAGGTGGTGGTGGAGATGACCGAGCAGACACAGGCCGACAGTGCAATGCTTGAACGATACAGAGAGCGATACAGCAGACTGAAGATCCGCACCGCCATAGACGACTACGGCACAGGCTACTCAAATGTAGAAAACCTGCTCAAATACACCCCCAATGTGGTGAAGATAGACAGATCCCTTATCAGCGGCATAGAGGAGGACACAAAGAAACGGCACTTTGTAAGGGAGATAATAGGCTTCTGCCACGACAACGGCATACTTGCCCTTGCAGAGGGGGTAGAGACCTCGGATGAGCTAAGGATAGTCATTATGCTGGGGGCTGATCTGATACAGGGGTACTACACCGCACGTCCGTGCCCGGAGCTGATCTACCGGCTGCCCTTTGCCGTTGAGCATGAGATAAGGCAGTGGCACCAGCAGAAGCAGGAGGGCAGGGATCTTCACATCTACCTTCCTGACAGCAGCGAACGTATTTCCCTCTCACGGCTGTCCGCCGAAGGATACCGTATGCTCTTTATAGGCGAGAGCGGCAGCATACATATCACAGGGGATGATGCGGATCACCAGATAAAGATAGAAACTGCTCCAAATGTGCGCACGGAGATAGTGCTTGAAAATGTCTGTCTCCTTGACCCCTACAAGTATATCTGCATGGATATCGGGGAAGGCTCCGATGTGATACTGAACATCAAGGGAGAGAACCGCCTCAACGGAGGGATAAGGGTGCCCTCCGGCGCCGTCCTTACCGTAAAGGGCGACGGCCGTCTTGACATCATGCTCGACTCCTTTGAGTACTTCGGCATAGGCAATGATCTGCGCTCATATCACGGAGATCTCATCTTTGATCCCACAGGAACAGTATCCGTCAGTGCCAACGGTCAGTTCGGCACCTGCATAGGCAGCGGACTCGGAGGCAGGATCGCCATACTTGAGGGACAGTACCTTGTACACTCAAACGGCGAAAGGGGCGTTTGCATAGGCTCCTACACCGGCGACACCGAGATACACGCCACATACTGCGATGTAAACATAAATTCATCTATGAAGGTATGCTGCGGGGTCGGCTCCCTTACGGGGGATGCACGGATAGAGATAGGCAATGCCTCCGTAAAGCTGCGGCTTTCCGGAGATGAGGCAGTAGGACTTGGCACAGTTACAGGGAACAGAGCAAACATCAGCATAAACGGCGCCAATATATACTCTCACATCAAATCCGAGAACAGCTCCTCTGCTGCGGCAATGTCGGGCAAGACAAGCTTCCGCATAGAAAAGGCATCATTCAGGATAGACCAGGACGGACATAATGCCATACCCATCGGCTCTCCGTCCGGTGATACCACCATATACCTTGAAGATGCGGAGATACTTGCATCCGTAAAGACAGCCGCAAACGTAGCAGCCATCCTTGAAAGCGACAGCGTTCACCAGAGCGGCGGCCGCATCATGCTCGAGGTAAACGGTCAGGAGGAGCCACTTTCCCTTGGGGTAAAGTCATAGTGCCACACCGCAGCAGACTGCACACAAACCGCTTATAAAAAACAACAGGTCGTGTCTTAAGAAAGATACTCATATAGAAGTTTTAAGCCATAGTATTTCTGATTTACAGTCAGAAGTACTATGGCGTTTTTATTGA
>ODAI010392180.1_pt1 | contig 10067 bp, 8 predicted proteins | sample 1539321 | NCBI WGS metagenome assembly ODAI01 (sample SAMN02144231, study PRJEB22623) | gut metagenome | biome: sheep rumen | host: Ovis aries | place: New Zealand | reverse complement strand
GCTCTTCTGTCACGCTCGGAGAGATAATCACCGATCCGTCTTCCGGAACAGAAACAATCGTAGGTGTATCGAAGCTGAACATATGCGGCGGAGATATATATAGCGGAACTCCCATAGCCGGTAAAAATATCGGAGGCTGCATCGGAAACATGAGCAACACCGTCATAAGCGGCAGGCTTACCGTTGCAGGTGAGCACATCGGAATCTCCGGTCATGAAAATACCGGAGGAGTTATCGGCTGTTCAAATACAGGAAGTATCGGCAGCTCTGCATCATTGCAGTTTGCCGCATCCAATTCCATCATAAACGGAAATGATGCGTCCTATACAGGCGGAATAATCGGATATCTGTACAAAGTACCCATAAAAGATTCTTCGCAGCTTTCATTTTCCGGAATTGGTACTTCTATATCCGGAGGCGACTATACCGGCGGAATGATAGGATGTCTGTTCGATGTATCCATATCAAATTCAGCACTTATCAAATACGCAGGAACAGACTGCTCAATAAGCGGAAATACCTATACAGGCGGCGTTTTCGGTCAGATGAATACCGGAAACACCAACAATAATGTGATCTTACGCTTCGAGGGCATCAATACAAGTATTACCGGAGGCAAGAACACCGGAGGCGTTATTGGAAGTATTTATAATGCAAGTATCAAGGACAGTTCCGCCTTCTATTACTCGGCAAAGAATTCGTCCATAACAGGAGAAAACAATACAGGCGGCGTCTTCGGATGGCTTTACTCAAGCAGCAAGAAATCCAACGGAGCGTCAAAGTGTATTTTCGATGCAGAATACTGCACCATTAAAGGTGGCGTAGATGTCGGAGGAGTTATCGGATATCAGGAAAACCATGAGAACTACGCAGAAACAAAACTCATGCCCAAGGTCTATTGCAGCATTGAAGGATCGGGTGAAACCGGCGGCGTTTACGGTCACGCATACAAGAATGCAAACGCTGTTAAAAACAATCCTCAGATCATACTTGATAACTGTACCTTAAACATTACAGGCGGAGGATATACCGGAGGCATCGCAGGTCTTGTTGACGAGAACGCTGCATTTGCAAACTCAGTAATAACAGTTAAAAGCAGCTCTTCGGGTTCAAGATCATCACTGACGATCACTTCCACCACAAGTGCTGCAGGCGGTCATATAGGCAGGATCAAAAAAGACCCCAAGCTTGACGCAAGCAGCGGCATGAGCACATCAGTCACCGGAAACTCTGAAATGATCGTAAAAGGCAACAGCGCTGCAGGCGGCTTTATAGGACTTGCAGACTGGAATGTAAACGGAAATGTTTCACTTGAAGTCAAGAATTCGTCATTCAAAGTTAACGCTTCCGGAAACGGTGCTGGTGCCGGCGGTGTAATAGGTGTCAACAACGGATCTGCAGGAATCAAATCCCAGGGTACCACCAGTCTTCCCACAGGCGGCGGAAGCATGGAGATAAAGGCACCGAACGGATATGCCGGTGCTCTCATAGGCGTTAATAATTCCAAATTCGAATCACATGCCCAGAGACTGTACTCTGTTACCGTCTCTCCCATGATAGGTGCAGTAGGAAAGAATAACGGAACAGAGAAAACATATAAATTCCAGGCAAACGGAGGTACGGTTGATATCATTCCTTAAATATCAATCGCAGCTGTCTTTCATATGGAAGAATTAAAAGAAGAAAATCAAAAAACAGTTTTTTACAAGGACGAGAGTATCTTCAGTCTGAAAAAACACGGATGGATACTGGTTGTCGTGACGATCATAATAGGAGCGGCGATAATATGGGCTCACATTGGCTCCGGTGCACGCAGTGCTCTCAGCGATGCCAAAGACATAAGAGTCGCCATGAAAATAACAGCCCTTGAACTTCAGGGAGGCCAGGAATCCATTTATGATCCTACATCCGAGACCGGATTAAGCAATGATGCATTTAACAGGATCAAAACAACAGTTGGTTTTGACGGAAACCTCGCTCTTCATTCCTGGGATGACAAAAAAAATATCCCTCTTTCTTTTTCATACAGAGACGGTAAATATTTGGTAGAATATAAGGAAGTTGGTAACGGAGACGGAACTTACGGAATGAACGGCGACTGGACCGTATACTACGATTTTAAAGTGCTTGAATATACAACAGGAGAATAACAAAGACCATGCCCGAATACAGGTACATAGCACAAAACGATAAAGGACGTCAGGTGCGCGGAAAGATCAATGCTTCCGACGAAAGAGAGATCAAAAAGAATCTTAACGAGAAAAACCTTTCACTCGTCACTTATGATGAGATCGTTAAGCAGGTAGCTTTAAAGCCGCTCAAAAAATCTCAGCTGTCTGATTTCTGCAGACAGATAGGAGAACTGGTAAGATCCGGAATATCGATCCTCAGAGCTCTTGAAATAGAAGCTTCTGACGAATCGATCACGCCTTACGAAAAAAGCCTCTACATCAGATTAAGAGACAGGATCGTTCAGGGTGTTGCTCTGTCTTCCGCAATGAATGAATTGTCTCCGGCTTTTCCTCCTCTTCTTGTCAGCATGTTCAGAGCTGCAGAAAGTTCCGGAAACCTTGATTCAACCGCTCTGAGGCTTGCAGATCAGTACCGCAAAGAAAACGAGCTCGAATCTGCAGCTAAAAATGCACTGACTTATCCCAAGATACTTGCTGTACTTATCGTTGCGGTAGTAGGAATAATCTTTGGATTCATCATGCCGCAGTTTGAAGAACTGTTTGCAGAGATACCAAAGCTCCCCCTGTCAACAAGGATACTTCTTGGAATAAGTGATTTCGTTGCTGCATACTGGTATATCCTGATAATCCTTGCATTCCTTATATGGCTCTTTGGCGGAATAATATCAAGGATTCCTTCAGTAAGACTTCAGGTAGATAAATTTAAAGTACGCGGACCTTTGGGAAAGCTTCAGAAGGTAATATATTCAGCCAGATTCGCAAGAACCATGAGTTCTCTGTATTCTGCAGGAATCCCGATCGATCAGTGCCTGAACATAGCGCGTCAGACAATCGGCAATACCTACATTGAGTCACAGTTTGATGATGTTATCAAAAAAGTACAGAGCGGCGGTCTTCTCTCAGATGCCCTCGATGAAGTTGACGGCTTTGTATCAAAGCTTCCTTCCGTAGTAAGGGTAGGTGAAGAAACCGGTTCTTTAGACTCAATGCTTGTAAGTGCTGCAGACAATCTCGATTTTGCATCCGAGCAGGCCCTTCTTCGTATGGTAAAGTACGTAGAGCCTGTAATGATAGTAGTAATGGCAATAATTGTAGGATTCATCATGATCGGAGTAATCGTTCCCATCTACCAGTCCTACTCAACGATCGGAGCAGGTCAATAAAAAAGACAGGAGAAAAAAATGTCCACATCCGTATTTTTATCTAACACAACAATACAGATCGTCGTCGGAAAAACAAGCGGCAAACGAATCTCAATCGAAAGGATCATCGAAGAGCCTATGCCAAACGATGCCATATTAAACGGTGTCATCGTTCCCGGCGGAGACGAAGTGATCGCGGAAAAGCTGAAGGATATCCGCATTCGTCACAGGATCAGCGAAAATGCCGATCTTGTCATAAACAGCCCTCAGTTTATGGCAGACGTCATAGAAGCACCGGCTTTGTCTGTAAGCAAGACAACATCCTATATCGACAAGCAGACAAAGTCTGATCAGTATTCGAGAATTGCATCTCCCGTAAAAGGCTGGTATCTCATTGATAAGGCAAAATCAAATGCCGGCGACAAAGATGCTGCGAGCAAGATGAACACAAGATCCCTTATCGCTGAAGTGTGTGACAAGGAATTTCTTGACAGATACGTAAAGCTGTTTGCAAATGCAGGTTTCAAACTTGGCTCTGTTCACGACGGAGTCAAGCTTGCCGATAAGCTGCTTGAAAACTGTGTCGGAGACGCCACTGCTATATATATGATCCGCGACGGACAGCAGATCGTAACCATACTCTACGTCAAAGGCAAATATTTTTATGACTCAACAAAAAGAACATTCAGGACACCCTGCACTGAAGAATACACTCAGGAGATAATCAATAATATTTCCGGTATAAGACAGTTTGCCGGAGCTCAGCGTATCGGAGATCCTATCACAGACATTTATTTTGCAGGAATGGGAAATGAAGAGATATCGATGCTCAAGCAGTATATCGAGCAGAACGAGGCTTCTCTTCTGGTTCACGGAACAACCGCTCCCTCTCACATCAAATTCAATAAGTGGAATGATAAATTCACTTCTTTCATATATCCTATAGCAGGTCTTCAAAATATACAGAAGGGCTACTCCATTCTTTCTGCTTTGAAAAAAGGCGATGAGACTTATGAGAAAAAAGCAGAGTTCATGAAGAAAGCCATTCCTGTCATCATACTCTCATCCGTACTTGCAGTCATTTCACTGTTTCTTTTAATAGTTTATCTGGGAACATCCCATAAATTAAAAGAGATCAATGAATACAATTCACAGCCATCGGTCATCCAGGCGTCGATGGAATATGATTCAACGCTGGTAAAATCAGCTAATGCCGGAAAAATGCAGGGTGGTGCCGAACTGCTCAATGCATATCTTGATACCTATCCTCTCCCGAATTCAAAGATCAACGACAAGATCCTTGAAGCCGCAAAGGGCGAATCGGTAGTGATCGAATTTAATTCTTATGATTCGGAGAGCGGAATATTCGCTATAACCGCATCATCATATGAAGTTGAAAACATCAACAAATTCATTGCAAAGCTTATGAGCATGGATATCTTTGAAGATGTCGACTATACCGGATACGAATGGAGTGACTCTTCAGAGACATGGTCGATCAAGGTGATATGCTCACTCAGTGAAAATAAAGGATCGGAGGAAACAAAATGAACAACTCCACTTTAAGCCAGAGAGATAAAAAATTATTATATGCTCTTATCATTATCGTAGTGATCTTCGTATTTGTATGGTGTCTGATAAGACCGCTGTACAAAGGCATAGCAAAGAACGGAGAACTTCTCGAAGTGGCTTCAACACTCGAAAGCTCAAACAGAACCAGAGTGGATTCTTTATCCGCTGCACAGAGTACCGCAGCTAAGTTCGAACAGGATCTGAGCAGCTATACTGCCGGATATTACGACAATATGGACAGTTCTGAAATCGATAAGCTTGTCACCACATACATACTTAAAAACGGACTCACATCAAGAAGCCTGACAATTTACATGCCTGATGAATATGTAAATGAAGACCCGTATATATACTCAGCACTCTATCCTTCAGATGTCGTAACAGATGAAGATACAGATTCGGATTCAGATGAACCCATCGTCATAGAAGAAGAAGAAAAAGAAAAGAAAAGATCCGGATACTTTTTCGATGCTGTCTCTTCTTTCCTCACCGGGAAAAGAATTGAAAAAATGGCGCTTCTGTCAAGTCCTATCGAGGAATACTCAGGTTCGATGAGCGAAGTATCATCAACCGAATCATCAGGCATCTACTGCGTCAAGCTCGAAATACTGATGGAAGGAAAGGAAGAAGCGCTCCAGGGTGTCATCGACGATCTTTCCAAAAATCCTGCCGTAAGGATAACCGGTTTTTACTGGATCAAGTTAGACCCTATCACTTATCTCCAGGAAGACGGAACCGTGCTCGTATATGAAAACGCAAACAAACAGCTGATGATGAGAGTCAATCTCTATATGAAAGATAAAGCTTGATCAAAAGAAGGGGCTAGCATATGATAGACAACTCACAAAAAAATATCAGAATAGGCGACCTTATGGTGCAGTTTGAATTCCTCACCGAAGCGCAGCTTAAGGAAGCACTGGAAAAACAGAAGGCGAATCCCGAAAAGAGGATCGGAGAGATCCTCATAGATGACGGATACGTCAAAGAAAGGGATATGCTTTATGCATTAGGTGCCCGTCTCGGTACAGAGATAGTCGATCTGTCAACCTACGAAGTAAATACTGAAGCGGTTAATACCATACCCAGTAACATGGCAGAAGCATATCTGATGATCCCCGTTGATTTTAACGGGCAGAATCTGGTCGTGGCTGTAAATGATCCTCTTGACTACATGCACATAGAAGACATCAAGCAGACCAGCGGATATGATGTAATAACGATACTTGCAGAAAAGCAGAGTATCTTAAATGCAATAAGCTACTACTATGCAGGTCTTCAGACCAAGCTTGCGGCTCAGAACGCAACAGAAAACGTGATTACATCCGAGATCCGTGAAATGGTCATTGATGCAAGCGCCGGCGCCGACGATGCACCTATCATAAACCTGGTCAACTCACTCCTTGATAAAGCATACCAGGATAACGCATCTGACGTTCATATCGAACCTTTTGAAAAAGAGATACTCGTAAGATACCGTATGGACGGTGCTCTTATTGATTACATGACTCTTCAGAAAAATATACAGGGATCACTTGTTGCACGTATCAAGATCATGTCAGAACTTGATATTGCAGAAAAAAGAATCCCTCAGGACGGTCACTTCAGAATCAAATTCAGAGACCACCTTGTAAACGTCCGTGTATCTGTCATCCCCACCGTATTCGGTGAAAAAGTAGTTATGAGAATCCTTGCGAACAATTCCCGCATCGACAACGCAGGAACATTCGGAATGGAAAAAGATAATTATGAAAAATTCAACCGTATGCTGAAATCACCGAACGGTCTCGTGTACATCACAGGTCCGACCGGTTCCGGTAAGACGACCACACTTTATATGGCACTTGAATCCCTTTCGGGAAGACAGGTCAACATTTCAACCATCGAAGATCCCGTGGAAAAGAACCTCCACAGACTCAATCAGATGCAGGTTCATCCTACCGCAGGTCTCACATTCGAATCAGGATTAAGAGCACTGCTCAGACAGGATCCTGACATTATAATGGTCGGAGAAACCCGTGACTCAGAGACTGCAACTATTTCGTTAAGAGCCGCAATAACCGGACACCTCGTACTTTCCACGCTTCATACAAACGATGCAGTTTCAACCATAATCAGACTTATCGATATGGGTGCGGAGCCTTACCTCTTGTCTTCTGCTCTTGTCGGCTGTATCGCCCAGAGACTTATGAGAAAGATCTGCCCTTACTGCGGAAAAGTGACCGGACTCGACGAATATCAGAAAGCATTTGCGGGACGTGATATACCCGGTGCCAAATCGGCCGTTGGATGCGACAGATGCCATCATACAGGATACAGCGGACGAATCGCAGTTCACGAGGTCCTCTATATAGACAGAGGTCTCAGAAAACTCATCACTGAGGAAGCAAATGCCGATGAGATGAAAAAATACGCTATCGAACACCAGGGAATGAAGACACTGAAAGAGTCCGGGCTTGAATATGTCGAACAGGGCATAACAACCATGGAAGAGCTCGAAAAGATCGCGTATAACGAATGATGCATATTTTAACCATTTTTATGTTTATTTAATAAATGATGGTGTAAAATAGAACTATACTTAAACCGATATTGTATTTATAGAAAATACATAAGGATATGTTTTTTACCAGGAGGTTAATTAAAAATGAAAAAAAATAATAAAGGTTTCACACTTGTTGAACTTATCGTTGTACTTGTAATTCTTGCAATACTTGCAGCAATCCTTGTTCCTACTCTTCTCGGATACATCGACAGAGCAAGATCAGAAAAAGATTATTCAACCGCTCAGACCGTAAGAGTCGCAGCTCAGGCAGCTATCGATCAGGCTTATGGTGACGGAGTAAAAACTGCAGCAACCGGAAATCATACCTCAATATCCTCAATAGACGAGATGGAAGGTGTTATGGCTAATACCACCACCAATTACGGAAATATGGCTATTAAACTTGCCGGCGTAGACACAAACAAGGTTACAGGATTCTCTTTCCAGTATAAGAAGGGTATTATCACCACCGGAAACGTTTACATTAACGGACACACCTATAAGCTCGACGGAGGAGCATGGTCAGCAACTTAATCCTTGTGATAAATAATAATAAAGATAAAAAGTACCGCAGGCTTAATGCCTGCGGTACTTTTTATATCGGATCGTTTCTCTAAAGCTGCCGGTACGTTTATCAGACTGTATAGTCCATGCAGACCCTTGCCGATGTATAAGGTCTTACCTTTGTATCCGCAACCTCAACATGCCTGGGATGAACTGCATATCCTTTCAGGGCATCTTCATCCTCAAAGGACGAATCAAGCATCAGATCGCAATTTGAACTCGCAAGAGGGTCTGTATTAACCCTAATATCAATAAGGCCCGGAATGACTCCTTTAAGAGCCTCAAGGCCGCTTTTGATCTCCGCCTTGATCTTTATCTTCTCATCTTCCGAATACTCTTCTTTTAATGTCCACAAAATAACATGCTTTACCATAAATAAGGTACCTCCTTTTTGCGAAGCAACATCCAATCTGCCCGGTTTCAATTCACACTCAATTGTAAATATGGTAAAATAATTACAGTTTTAATGCAAGAAAAACCATAAATGCACCATTAAACCACGGAGGAATTCATGCCATGAAAAATCTAATCGGAAAAGTAACAGGGATTCTTTTGATCGCGCTTTTTAGCGCTGTTTTTATACCCGGACGTGCCATGGCAGCACCCAAGACCATGGCTGACGGAACTGTTTTTGATGCGCAGTACTACGCCGCAAGCAATCCCGATGTAGTCGCAGTATTTGGAACATCAGAAGCGATGCTGTATTATCATTATTCTCTTTGCGGAAAGCTTGAAGGAAGACTTCCTGCAGCTCCCGGCGGAAATACACAGGCTTCAGCCGGATTTGATGCCGCATATTACGCAGCACGTTACCCCGATGTAAAGGCAGCCTTCGGAAACAACGCCTCTGCACTCCTTGCCCACTACAATGCCTTTGGCAAAGCAGAAGGCAGATTTGCCAACGCTTTAGAAGAGCAGGCGGCGATAAATCAGCTGACTGCACTGACTGCAAGCACAGTGCCTCAGGTTACAGTATCAAACGATTATGCCCACCAGGTCTTCGATCTTGTAAATGCAGAGAGAGCAAAAGCAGGAGTCGCGCCTCTGGTATGGTGTGACAGCTTAAACAATGCAGTATCCATCCGTGCGCAGGAGATATCCGTCAGCTTCTCCCACACAAGACCGAACGGAAGCAGCTGCTTCACAGCCATTTCCGATGTTCCTCACTCATACGCAGGTGAAAACATTGCGGCAGGCCAGTCCACTCCCGCTTCAGTAATGAACAGCTGGATGAACTCAACCGGACACCGCAACAACATCTTAAACAGCAATTATAACGGCATGGCAGTCGGCTACTACAAGGCAAATACCGGTTACGGAAGCTACTGGGTACAGATGTTCATAAAAACAAGATAAATCATATGGACATTTGAGATTGACATGTAAACCTACTAAATGTATTATATCCTATGGTAAAAAATACAAGATATAGTCCAAACTGCTTATCTAAAATGGGCTTATCTGGTGTTTAAATCATCAGGATTGGAGAAAAACAATGGCGGATTCTAAAAAAGAAGTACTCGGTGAACAGGGAATCTACGACGCAAAAACCCTTGGAACACCAAAAATGCTGGTCTTGGGACTTCAGCATATGTTTGCAATGTTTGGATCAACTGTTCTGGTCCCGCTTATAACCGGATTAAGCGTATCAGCAACACTGCTTTTTGCAGGTCTTGGAACAATTTTATTCCATCTCATAACAAAGAAAAAAGTTCCCGCTTTCCTCGGCTCTTCTTTTGCATTTCTCACCGGATACGGTACTATAGCAGGCCTTGCCGTAGTTAACGCTGACGGAAATATGATGACCAAAGAGGAACTGCTTCCTTATGCATGCTTCGGCGTTGCTCTCGCAGGTCTTCTTTATCTTGTGCTTGCGATCCTTTTTAAAGTTTTCGGTGCAAACAGGGTCATGAAATTCTTTCCCCCTATTGTAACAGGCCCCATCATCATCGCCATCGGACTTAATCTTTCATATTCCGCAATAAACAGCTGTTCAAGCAACTGGCCCATAGCTCTGGTTGCCATAATAGCCATCATCATCTGCAATATCTGGGG